>WNGB01034186.1_pt1 | contig 10191 bp, 4 predicted proteins | sample 5400681 | NCBI WGS metagenome assembly WNGB01 (sample SAMN13153367, study PRJNA577476) | soil metagenome | isolation source: 115 cm soil or saprolite under grassland replicate 2 | place: USA:California | collected 2016-06-15
TGAATCACCCGCACATCCTCACAATCTATGAAATCGGAACCACAGGCACTTCGCGTTTTATCGCGACCGAGTTTATCGACGGAGACACGTTGCGCGAACGCGTCCGTGCTGGGATGGAACTCCTGGACATTCTGGAGATCTCGATTCAGATCGGGAGTGCGCTTGCGGCCGCGCATGCAGTGGGGATTATTCACCGTGACCTCAAGCCTGAAAACGTCATGATTAGGCGCGACGGTTTCGCTAAGCTACTCGATTTTGGTCTCGCAAAGTTGAGCCAGCCTGTCGCTTCTATTACCGACACCGAGGCTCCGACTAAAGCGATGGTCAACACCGCCGCCGGCAGTGTGATGGGCACGGCGAATTACATGTCGCCGGAACAAGCAAAAGGAATAAATGTAGATACCCGGACAGACTTGTGGAGCCTTGGAACAGTTCTCTACGAAATGATAACCGGCCATGTGCCGTTCGCTGGCGAGACTCCCACAGAGACCATCTCTCTAATCCTTCAAAGAGAGCCTGCTCCACTCGCGCGCTATACAAATGACGCGCCCGCCGAACTGGAGCGCATAGTTACCAAGGCGCTCACAAAGGATCGCGAAAAGCGATACCAGACGGCGAAGGATCTGCTCATCGATCTGAGTAACTTGAAACGGAAGCTGGAGGTTGACGCGGAAATCGAGCGGACAGTGCCCCCGGAGATTCGCACTCTCCGGTCAACGAGTAGCGGTAAGGTCGCCGCCACAGCCACCGGTTCGGCGCAAACTGCTCAACAATCCGCAGGGCCCAGCGCCTCAAGCGCGGAATACATTGTCAGCAGCATCAAGCAGCACAAACGAGGTGCGGTTGTTATCCTCGCGGCATTGGTGATTGCAGTGGCCGGCATCGCTTACCTTTACTTCGCCCGAACTGACAGAACAGCTATAGATTCCATAGCGGTATTGCCTTTGGTCAACACCGCCGCCGATCCGAACGCCGAGTGGCTCAGCGACGGCATCACCGAGAGCATTATTAACAACCTCTCGCAGTTGCCTAACCTTACGGTGATAGCGCGCAGCTCCGTCTTCCGCTACAAGGGGCGGGACGTTGACCCGCAGGCGGCTGCACGAGAGCTGAAAGTTCGGACGGCGTTGACGGGTAGGGTCGTGCAGCGTGGCGATAATCTCTCGATCAGTGTGGAGTTGGTGGATGCGAGCAACAACCGTCAGATCTGGGGCCAGCAGTACAACCGTAAGATGTCAGACCTGCTTGCGATGCAGTCAGAGATCTCCCGAGAGATCTCCGAAGAGTTGCGGTTGAGGTTGACGGGTGAAGAGCGGAAGCGCGTCACCAAGCAATACACTGCGAACGCGGAAGCCTACCAGCTTTATCTGAAGGGGCGCTACCACTGGAATAAGAGGACGCGGGAGGAATTGAAGAGGGGCGTTGAGTACTTTAATCAAGCCGTCGAGAAGGACCCGAACTACGCGCTAGCTTATGCCGGAATAGCAGACTGCTACGGCGTGCCGGCCATCGGGCTGTCGCCGCCGGAGGCCATGCCGAAAGCGAAGGATGCCGCGATGAAAGCGTTATCAATCGACGATACGCTCGCCGAAGCCCACACCTCTTTGGCCAACGTCCTGGTGCGCTACGATTGGGACTGGTCGGCTGCTGAAAGAGAGTTCAAGCGGGCGATTGAGCTCAACCCGAACTATCCAACGGCTCACTACTGGTACGCATTGTATCTGGCGGGGATGGGGCGGCAGGAAGAAGCCCGCAGAGAAGCGCAACGGGCTCAGGAACTCGACCCGCTCTCCCTGGTAACAAATTGGCACGTCGGAATCATTTTTTCTTATGCGCGACAGCACGACCGAGTGATAGAGCAGTTGCGAAAGACCCTCGAGTTAGATCCCAACTTCGCCGGGGCGCACGACGACCTAGGTTGGACATACGCGATGATGGGGAGGTACGAGGAAGCCGCCGCAGAGTTGCAGACAGCAATTAAGCTGTCAGGCGAGGCTACGCACTTCATGGCGGATCTCGCAATTGTCTATGCGCTGTCGGGAAAGCGCGGCGAAGCGCAGAAGATCATCGATCAGCTGTTGGGGTTGGCAAAGCAGCGTTACGTCGCTCCGTACAGGATGGCGCAGATTTACGTAGCTCTCGGAGATAGAAACCGGGCGTTCGAGTGGCTCGAAAAGGGTTACCGCGAACGGTCCTTCGGTGAGTCCGTCATGGATCTCAAGGCATCGCCTTTTTGGGATCCGATCCGCTCCGATCCCCGTTATGTGGACCTTCTCCGGCGCCTGAACCTCGGTCCTGAGGTGGTCAGGTAAAACTATGACCCTTGCCACCGGAACACGACTCGGTCGATATGAAATCCGATCGCAACTCGGCGCGGGCGGGATGGGTGAGGTCTATCTGGCGGAAGACATTAGTTTGCGTCGCCAAGTCGCGCTGAAGGTTCTACCCACCGAAGTCGCTGCCAATCAGGACCGAATGCGCCGTTTCAAACAAGAGGCCACAGCCACGGCCTCGCTTAACCATCCGAACATCGCGCACATTTACGAGATCGGCGAAGTAAACGGCGTGAACTTCATCGCGATGGAATACATCGACGGCGTAACACTGCGCGACAAAATTCACCGCGAGCGTGTCGAGCTTCCAAAACTCTTGCGCGTTCTACAGCATGTTGCGGAAGGACTCGCCAAGGCCCACGCTGCGGGAATTGTGCATCGTGATCTCAAACCCGACAACATCATGATCAGTCGTGATGGTCATGCAAAGATACTGGATTTTGGCTTGGCGAAACTAATTGAGCCGACGCAAACTTCCGCTCTCAGCGACACCGGTAGCGAAGTCGCTACTGCCATCCTGGCCCAGCATTCAAAGCCGGGCATTATTCTCGGTACTGCTGGTTACATGTCCCCCGAACAAGCGCAGGGGAAAACCAATCAGATCGATCATCGGTCTGACATCTTTTCTTTCGGCTGCATTCTGTATGAAGCAGCAACAGGACGGAAGGCGTTTGAGGGCAAGGATGCCCTTGATACGTTGCACAAGATCGTACATGCCCCCACGCCTCACATTAACGATACAAATCCATCCGCGCCTGGCGAACTCCAGCGTATCGTGCGCCGCTGCCTGGCGAAGGACACCGACGAGCGTTATCAGACAATCAAGGATCTGGCTATTGAGTTGAAAGACGTGCGGCGCGAACTGCAAGGCGCCGATATTGATACCACTGTATCGCCTGCCAGCGTCAGCGAGGCAGCCAAACCAGCCGAGACTGGCACGGCTTCACTATCGACACGTGCCTCGAGCGCCGAATATATCGTCTCTGGAATCAAACAGCATAAAGTCGCTGCCGTTATTGCTGTCACTGTGCTTGTCATTGGAGCTGTCGGCCTTGGCGCCTACCTGCACGCGAGCAGGAGCGAAGTCGCTATCGAATCGATTGCGGTGCTGCCCTTCGAGAACCAAAATCGGGACCCGAACATTGATTATCTTTCCGATGGTCTGACCGACACTATCATCAACAGCCTTACGCAGCTTCCCAACCTGAAAGTCATCGCCCGCAGTTCGGTTTTTCGCTACAAAGGCAAGCAGACGGATGCCATCGCAGTTGCAAATGAGCTTGGCGTACGCGCGGTAGTAACCGGACGAATAATACAGCATGGAGACAGTCTAACGGTCGGGGCGGAGTTGATCGACGCGCGCGAGAATAAACAACTATGGGGCGAACAGTATGAGCGCAAAGTATCAGAGCTTATGGCTGTGCAGCGAGATATCGCTCAGGAAATCACGAGCAACTTGCGGCTGAAGCTTTCGGGTTTAGAACAAAGGCGCATGACCAAGCACTATACCGAGAACGCAGACGCCTATCAGCTTTATCTCCAGGGACGTTTCTACTGGAATAAGCGCACCGGTGAGGCTCTCAAGAAGTCAATAGAATATTTCAACCGAGCGACTCAAAAAGATCCGGGTTACGCACTCGCCTACGCCGGACTGGCGGATGCTTACGTCTTGCTTCCTCCTTATTCTGCCGGGTCCCCGCAAGAGTCGTTTCCCGAGGCGAAAGCTGCTGCGAAAAAAGCCATCGAGCTTGATGAGACGCTTGCCGAGGCGCACACCTCACTAGCGCAGGCACTCTACTTTGAGTGGGACTTTGCAGACGCTGAAAAAGAATTTCAACGAGCCATTAGATTGAATCCTAATTATGCGACCGCTCATCACTGGTACGGCTTTGGACCTTTGGGCGGGATGCAGCGATTTGACGATGCGATTACCGAATTAAAGCGCGCGCAGGAGCTCGATCCGTTGTCGCTTATCATAAATACCGATTTAGGCCATACGTACATCTTCGCTGGCCAGTACGACAAAGCCATCGAACAACTGCGTAAGACCTTGGAGATGGATCAGGGCTTTTACTATGCGCACTGGTGTTTAGGGTTAGCTTATCAGATGAAAGGCTCCTTCCGCGAAGCTCAAGCTGAGTATGAGAAAGCGTTTCAATTGAATGATGATCCATATGTCCTGGCGCTGCTTGGACACTTGTTTGCAATGTCAGGTAAGAAAGAGCAGGCACTTAAAACACTGCGCCAGCTTGAGGAGATTTCCCGGCAACGCTACGTTTCATCGTACAGCTTTGCGATCGTATACGCTGAACTAAACGAAAAAGATAAAGCGTTTCAATGGTTAGAAAAATGCTACCAGGAACGCTGTATACACATGCTCGGTATTAAATTTGACCCGGTGGTAAAAAATCTTCGCTCCGATCCACGCTTCGCTGAGCTTGTACGTCGCGTTGGTCAATCGCGCTGAGCTTTCACAGTCAATCCGGCTGTATGATCTACGGGATGCGTTTCGCGGACCTCCAGCGAATGAACCTCGGTCCTGTGGTGATCAGGTAAAACTATGGCCCTTGCCGCCGGAACAAGACTCGGTCGCTATGAAATCCGCGCGCAACTGGGCGCGGGCGGCATGGGTGAAGTGTATCTGGTCCAGGATATGCAACTGGAAAGGACCATTGCCCTCAAGGTTTTACCTGATGAGTTCGCCAGCGATCGCCAGCGCATGCATCGATTTGTGCAAGAGGCTAAAGCCGCAGCAGCCCTAAACCATCCGAACATTGCTCATATTTACGAGATAGGCGAGGCCGACGGCACCAGCTTTATTGCCATGGAGTTCATCGATGGCGAGACCTTGCGCCAACTCCTGAAGCAGGGTCAGCTCTCCTTCACCGCAATTCTCGACATCACTATCCAAATAGCTTCTGCCCTTGCTGCCGCACACGAGGCCGGGATTGTGCATCGTGACATCAAACCCGACAACGTCATGCTTCGGCGTGATGGCTTAGTGAAGGTGCTGGACTTTGGTCTCGTTAAGCTCACAGAGCCACAATCGACCACTGATACTGAAGCACCGACGAAGGTCCAGGTGCACACGGAAGCCGGCACAGTGATGGGTACAGCGAATTACATGTCGCCGGAGCAGGCACGAGGGCAGAAGGTGGACCCACGCACAGACATCTGGAGTCTTGGCGTGATGCTCTACGAGATGACTACAGGCCGCTTGCCATTCTCGGGCGAAACCACCACCGACATTGTTGCTTCCATCGTCAAGACAGAGCCATTACCGCTGACACGATTCTCACCAGAGCTGCCCTCCAAACTGGAAGAGATTGTGGCCAAGGCTCTGGAGAAAGATAGAGAAGAGCGATATCAAACTGCCAAAGACCTGCTGGTTGATATGCGCCGGCTGAGAAAACGGCTTGAGTTCGAAGCCGAACTGGAGCGGTCGAAACCTTCGGATGCTCTCGCCGGATCTGGCGTTTCGATCAGCGGCGGTCATCCGCCAATTCAGACGTCAGGGAACGCAACGAGAACAAGCGGCCTCATCCCGACACCGCCGATGTCCAGCGCGGAATATGTTGCCAGTGAGATCAAGCGCCATAAGACTGCTGCGGCGCTCGTCTTACTAACTCTCGTCGTTGGTGTATCAGTACGGCATTCCTGAGACGATCATTTACAGCCTCTCGCAACTGCCCAATTTGAAAGTGACAGCGCGGAACTCGGCGTTTCGCTACAAGGGAAAGGATACTGACGCACGGACGGTAGGGCGCGAATTGGGGGTGCAAGCAGTGCTGACCGGCAGATTAAATCAGCGCGGCGACAACCTGGTGGTTAGCGCCGAGCTCGTGGAGGCGCAAAGCAACCGGCTGTTATGGGGTGGGCAGTATAGCCGCAAGCTCTCAGATATTCTGGCGGTGCAAGAAGAGATCGCAAAAGAAATATCCGAAAAGCTGCGATTGAGGCTGACAGGTGAGGAACAAAAGCAATTGACGGCGGGTACCACAGGGAATCCCGAAGCTTATCAGCTTTATCTGAAGGGCCGATACTTTTGGAATAAGAGAACGGGAGACGCCATTAATAAGAGCATTGAGTATTTCAACCAGGCGATAGAGAAAGACCCAAACTACGCTGTGGCATATGCCGCGCTTGCAGATTCGTACGTCATCCTCCCCTCTTACACTCCTACACGAGGAAAGGAAGCCTATCCCAAGGCTCGGGTAGCGGCGACAAAGGCACTAGAAATAAACGACAAGCTTGCCGAGGCTTATACCGCGCGGGCGTATATTAGAGAGTACTTCGATTGGGATTTTGCGAACGCTGAGAGAGATTTCAAGCGCAGTATAGAGCTAAACCCGAACTATCCAACAGCTCGTCAGTGGTATGGTGAGTATCTAACGTTGATGGGGCGACACGGCGAAGCCATTGCCGAGCTGAAGAGAGCCCAGGAGATCGATCCGCTCTCTCTGATAATAAACAGAGAGGTGGGCGTTGCCTTTTCCTTTGCGGGTCAATACGACCAGGCGATAGAACAACTTCGCAAGACTCTCGATATGGATCCCGGCTTTGTCCCGGCTCACCACGAGCTTGGCTGGGCTTATACGCAAAAGAGAATCTATGTGGCAGCCATCGCGGAGTTTCAAAAGGCGATCAGTTTGGAAAAGGACAATGCATTTTCGTTAATGGGGCTAGGATTCACCTACGCTGTATCAGGGAAGAGAGAGGATGCGCACAGGATACTCGATCAATTAAGTGAGCTATCGAAGAGTTTCTATGTTCCATCGACTTACATAGCGGCGGTGTACGCCGGCCTGGGAGATAAGGAGCAAGCCTTTCAGTGGCTCGAAAAGGCGTACCGCGAGCGAGACGAGGGATTGATTTATCTTAATGTTGCCGCGCCCTGGGGGAATCTTCGCTCGGATCCTCGTTTTGTAAGCCTTGTGCGTAGAGTCGGCTTGCCGCAGTGAGATACCGGAAAACAATGAAACCTAAAATCTGAAACCGAAACTCTGAAAGTATTTTGTGTCCCAATAGCTCGCCTCTTTCACCTGGCACAAGACTCAGTCGTTGAATTCAAAGATTTATCTTGCGTGTAAAACGGTCGACGGCGTAGTCAACCATTCGTCTTCAGACCGTCGCTATTTTGATCGCTACCTCGTCAACACATCGCTGAATACAACGCGCACAACAACCAGCGAGTGATTATGTCCAGACTCTTGCTTCCGCACTTCAGTTTTGTTTTCTAATACTGCACACGTTAAGACGGTTCAGTCGTGGTCGAGGATTGAAGGTGGGGCTAAGATGTTGGCGCGATGCGGTGATACTAAGCCAGCTGAAGCGCTACCTTGACGACTGCTAGACAGTTGTATATTGGCTTGTATGACTTGGTAGGATTAGGTAGGTAAGGGTTCACGGGAGTTAAAATCCGTTGACCGCCATCGATGAACTCCATGGCAATGAAGTGCGTGCCCACGTCCTCCCCGATCTCGAAGATTTGCGCAATGTTAGGATGGCTCAGCGCCGCCGCAGACTTCCGAGGATTCGCCCGGCATCTCGGTTGCTCTCCGCCAATGTAAGCAGTGGTCTTGAAGACCCGTCTTAAGACTCTCTTGTTGTTAGCACGGTTGTTAAGCTAACCAATGTAAGAGTGTGTACCAATAGGTAAACTTCCCATCCTGGCTGGCAATAAATGCATCGAATTGCACAGCGGCGATCAGTGCGTATGCGCGCGCGGCGCGGGGCGGATTTTGATCGAGCCGATCTTCGGCGAGCCACTATCCGCATACCGATACGGCCACGTGTTCAGACCCTCCGGGCTTTGCCAGTAGAACGCCTTGTACCTGAAAACGAATGAGGCTGGAGCTCCGGGAGCGGCTCGGGGAAAGTTGCGAACCTCCGCCGTCTCGGCCACCATTTGTGGCGAATCACACGTCGGTGGCGGCGCGGGTCTGAACTGACTGGGAGAGGTTAGCAGCAGAGGTCGCCAGTTCGCGGCTGTGACGTTGCCGGGATTCGTTCCAACCCATATACAGGGGCCAGTAGGCATACTGCCTGTCCAAACTGCATCCGAACCATCCGTCATGGCTTGCGCGATAACCTGCTCGCCAACTCTCCTGCCGAGATCGAGTCCGGCGTTGTAGTCGCTCGGGTATTGAAGACCGGCAAGCACACGAGACCATCCCGCCTGTTCAGCCATATTTTGAAACGACTGTGCTTCGGCCGGCAGAAAATGAGCTAATGGTACTTCGATTCCCACGTTGCAATTGTCGCGTCATACATGGCGAGCGCCACGTAGGTGTAGACGCGATGCGGATAGGCCGTCGTTGGTGTGCCGGCGAGCAGATCGCGTTCGTGTCGACGCGCGCTAGCTCGTCGAATCTCCTCTATCCCGGCGTTGACTTTTCGCTGCTGGGCGGCGACATCTGGGTGATGCCTACTTTGGGCGGCAGCCCACGGCGCATACCGAGTCCGGCAACTTCCCCTGCTGGTCCCCCGACGGGACGACCATCATCTATACGAAAGGCACCTCATGGTTCCAACCGAAAATGCGGCGCGTTGCCGCACAGGGTGGCGAGCCTCAAGAGATCCCGATCAAGTTCAAAGCCGATGAGCCGCCACAGCCATTCTGGTTGTATCCGAGCTACTCCTCCGACATGCACTGGATCGCGTTTGAGGCGGGAGGTAACGTTTTCGTCGTGAGCGCCGAAGGCGGTGAGGCCAGGCGTTTAGTTAAAGGGCGGCGTCCCGTGTGGGGCGCAAACTCTCAGGCGATCATCTATTCAAACACCGAGCCCGGCAAAAACCTTTCGCTTTGGCAAGTAGCTTTTTCGACGACTGAAGGGGCGGCTTCAGGCGCGCCTGAGCCGCTCACTGTCGGGCGCGGGCGGGACATGCAGCCGCAGTCTCTCGTGATGGAGAATTGATCGCTTTCGCCGCGCAAGACCTTTCTTTTAACATTGAGACAATACCATTCGACGCAGAAACAGGGCGTCAAACGGACGCGCCTCAACCGGCCACCCTGGGAAATAACGTCATCTACTTTTTGAGCTTCTCGCCTGATGGCCGCTCTATCGTGTTTGAATCTATCAGGGGCGCAAGCTCTCATATTTGGCGCGTGGACCCAGGCTTTGCGCCGGTCCAGTTGACCTCCGATCCAAACTTTAATGATTCAACTCCGCGATGGTCGCCCGACGGGCAGACCATCGCCTTCGTTCGCAGACCGGCCAATGGGCCGCAGCCGGGCGCGCCCGGAACACGCGCCAGCCTGTGGCTCATGTCGTCGGACGGCGCCAACCCGCGACTGTTGGTTGAGAGCGCGGGCAATCCCATGTGGATGCCTTCGGGCCTCACCCTCGCTTATGGCTCAGTAACGGATGGAGGCCAGAACCAGATTAGTATCGTTGATCTGGCAACGAAGAACGTGCGCCGCCTAACGAATGAACCGGGCGTCGTCCCAATCTGCACTTTCAGCCCTGATGGAAAGTGGTTGATTTATCAATCGAACCCGAGCGGCAATATAGACCTGCGTGCAGTACCAGTTGAAGGCGGAGAGCCGCGCATCGCGGTAGCCACTCCGCAACAGGACTATCATCCGTTTGTCTCACCCTCCGGCAAGTGGCTCTACTTTCAACTCGATCACAAAAACATCTACCGCGTGCCTGGTCCGGCCCAAGATTGGCGTAAGGCCGAGCCGGAGAAAGTGACTAACTTTGCCGAGTCAGGCCTCTTCCTCGAAGACCCCCAGATTTCACGCGATGGTCTGAAGCTACTCTACTCGCACGGGCGAATTACGGGCGACATCTGGATCATGAGTCTCGGAAAGTGAATTTCGAGTGGCCCGTCGTCGGTCTGCGCGCACCGGCCC
>WNGB01036051.1_pt1 | contig 10191 bp, 8 predicted proteins | sample 5400681 | NCBI WGS metagenome assembly WNGB01 (sample SAMN13153367, study PRJNA577476) | soil metagenome | isolation source: 115 cm soil or saprolite under grassland replicate 2 | place: USA:California | collected 2016-06-15
TCTCGGGATAGAAGGTGTCGATGTCGAAAGCGCCGATCTTGGACAGCGGCGGCTCCTGAATCTGCGTGATCAGGCCGGCCAGGTCGAGATCCTTGCCCTTGCTCCAGGTGTTCAGCAACAGCTGGGCAATCAGGATGTGCTCGCGCGACTGCACCGGGTCAGCGCTGATGCCGGTCAGGCCGAGCAGGGCCGTGGTCGTGGCGTCGATTTTCTGGTTGAGCGCCTCGCGCGACACCTTGCCCTTGGGAGCGGCGAAGGTCTGCAAAATCGACAGCGGCAGGCCCGCCTCGCTGCCGGGCGTGTAGACGCGCCACTCCGAAGCGTCCTTGAGGAGTTTGATGCGTTCGGGCGTCTGATCCGAGGCGGCCAGCCCCTTGCGCCAGCGTTCCGCAGTTTGCTCGGCGTACTCTTCGAGCGAGAGTTTCTTCTGGAGCGCCTCGTCCTCGTTGACCCACTTGGCGAAGTCGTTGGGGTCGAGGTCGGGGAACTGCAACAAGAGATTGACAAGATCGCCCTTGGGGTCGATGACGATGCAGGGGATGCCGTCGATGGCGGCCTCTTCGAGAATGCTGATGCTCAGGCCGGTCTTGCCCGAGCCCGTCATGCCGACCACGACGCCATGCGTCGTCAGGTCGCGGGCATCGTATTCGACCTTTTTGTCGAGGAGTTGCTTGCTCGCCAGGTCGTACTCGCGGCCGAGGTAGAAGTTGGCGGGCTTCTCGTCGATGCCGGTCGCCGAGGGGGCAGGGGCAGCCGATTCGGCCTCAGCGGGAGGCATTGTCGGCGCGGGTGCGGGTTTCGTTTCCGGAGCGTCGGACGGGGGATTGGGTGTATCGGTCACGGTAGAGTCTCTTCGCCAAGAGGTTGATCTGGAGGGTATTATTCACCCCGGTGAGCGCTTTGTATAGCCCCGTTGTCGGCCAACCAACCCGCTTGCGGGTTAGCACGTTTTCTGCTAACCCGCAAGCGGGGTCGCTACTTTTTCCGCTTGAGCACCACGAGGTTCTGCTTGTTCGTGGCTGCCGTGGCGAACTCCTTGGGCCGCTCCTTGCCTTTTTCATTGATGCAGAACCTCACGCTGTCGCCGTCAAAGGCATAGATCCCGAGTTCGGTCTGCCCCTTGTCGGCGCCGAGAATATGGGTAAAATCGATCGCTTTTGGTGTCTTTGAGGGATCGAGTTTCACCTTGAACTCCAGGATGACCTTGTCCTTCTCCTGCACGGAGAGTTTGTCCTCCTTGACCAGGACGCTCATGTCCTTGAGCAAATCGTCTGGGGCGTTCTGGCCCCCCTCCTCCATGACGGCGATGGCCCAGCTCCCCTGAAGTTGTTTCAAATCGTCTTGAACGACGACGGTCCCTTTTCCCTGCACCGCTTTGGGCTCATCCCTGCCCGCCAGGGCGGCGACCGCAACCGTCAGGGTCAAACTCAGCGCCGCGAGTGCCTGTGCTCTCATGGCATCCTCCTGAAAAGAGTGTCTTCGCCTCGGCAAAAGCTATCACGCCGCCGGGATCGCGACAAGGCAAATGCGGCCCGGCGCACCGACGCCAGAGGAGGAAGCCCACCAGCACCAGCGCCGACAGGCCGCTGACGGCCAGGCCGCGCACGAAGCTGACAGGCCGGAAGATAAACTCGACTCTGTGCTCGCCGGGCGGGACGACCACACCGCGCAGGATGGAATCGGTGCGATAAATGTGTGCGGAGCGGCCGTCGATGCGAGCGCGCCAACCGGGGTAATGCACCTCGCCCAGGACGAGGAACGCCTCGCCGTCGGCACGAGTTTTCACGACCACACGGCCCGCTTCATGCCGTTCGATGCACGCCTCTGCAGCGCCTCCCAGTTCGCCGCCCGTGAACGGCACCGCTTCCTCGACCAGCGCTGTCCGGTAGGGCTCGAAGGACAAGCCCCCGGGTAGTTTCCCCTCGCGGACGGCCGCCTCGATGGCCTCACGGCCAGGCAACCGCACGACACTCGACGTGAGCCAGGCACGATGCAGAGGACGGCAGTTCTCCAGGATCAGGTGCGACCCATCGGCCAGCATGCCGCGGAACTGCCAGGGGCCGCCGGCGCGCAGGAGATGATGAATCGGCTGACTCTGCCCCGTAGCGTCGTCGATCAGCGTGACCTGGAGGGGAGAAAAGCCCGGCCCTACCGGTCCGACCCAGCGAAACCGTACGCCGGTCACGATGCTGCGTTGTCCAAGCGGCAGGAAGTTGACGGGGTGATGCACCTGGAACGGCCGCCCGGCCTCGTCCTGCGTCGAGTTGGCCTCGGTCAACTCGGGAAGGCGATGACGCACAATCGGCCGGACATCGGCGCGCTCCCAGCAGTGCTCGGCGAGATGTTCGCCTACCCGGAGAGAGATTGGCGGTAATGGTCCCGAAGAGGTCAGCACCGTCACCTCGGCGACCGCCAGGCCATCCGGCAGCTCGACGGCACAGCCCAGGTCGGAGATAAGGCCGATGCGTGTCGCTGGCATGGACGGCACCTCGAACGCGACCTCCTTTTCGCCGCTGGCCCCGAGTACCGGCGTATCGAGGCAGATTTCCTCCCACTCCACGCCGTGGCCGTTACGCGTGCGCACCGGGCTGAGGAGATAGCGGAGCGCCAATAGCTCATCAACCTTCGCCCCGTGGAACGGCCAGGAGCCGAGGACGAGGGCCCAGTAGCGCTCCAGGGCCAGCGGGGTGTAGCCGAGCGCGTTCGGTACGCCCCACAGAGACGAGACATTCACCGGGGCCGCTTCGAGATGCAGCGGGTTCTCGTAATCCCAGGAATGCCGCGTCGAGGGAAGCAGCGGCGCCCCGGCGAACACTCGTTCTCCCTTTCTCAGCGGACGAAGGAGATCGGCGATCGGTTCGGGAGCGTGCGCGAGGATCCCTGCCGGGGCCGAGGCGGGCCGCCAACCGGCGAACCAGGCGAACAGGCCGAGATCGAGCGCGACGGCGGCGAGCAGGGCCGCGGCAGTTGCCCGGTTCGGTCGCCAGCGCCACAACCACAACGCGACCAACCCACACAGCAAACCGACCAGCGGCAAGCCAAGGGCCGGGTTGTCCCACGCAACCGCGGAGCGAACCGACGCCGGCAATGATGGCGGGGACGCCGGCAATGATGGCGGGGCATCGCGGAAGAGGTCAGCGTCGGCCATCTGTCGCGCCACTTTCCACCACGCCACCCCCACGCTGGCGAGGACGACGGCGCTCGCTACCAGCAGTGCGAGAGTCGCCCGCACACGAGAGAGATTTCGGAGGGCATATACCCCAAGACCTGCCAAAACCGCTACCGCCAACTCGAACCACAGCAGGAAGCGGCACGGGCAGCGAAAGCGGTTGAGCACCGGCATGCGATAGAGGCCACGCGCCAGCGGCGTCGAGTCGCCGAGCGCCAGCACGAGCGCTGCCACGGCGGCCAATCCCCAGAACCAGGCGGCGCGCGTGCGCAGTCCACCCAGGAACCCCGCACCGGCGAGGACACAGCTCAACAGGCCGCAGAACCCCGCCAGTTCGTGGAAGTTCCAGGCGCCGAAGTAGGGCAGTGGCGGGCCGCGCCGCGGCGAGGGCTCGCCATCGAGCCAGGTCCCGGGCGACAGATCTGCGCCGCCGTAGATGTAAGGGAAGACGAGTTGCGGCAGCTGGCGCTTCGGAAAGGAGAACGCGGCGAACTCCTCGAAGGTCATCTTCGCCCGTTGCGAATGCGGCACCAACTCGAACGTCGGCAGGATCTGGATAGCGCTCAGCCCCAGGCCCAGCGCCAGTCCACTGGCCGCGGTCAGCCCGTAGCGCCACCAGCCCAGCGGCGCCCACGGCAGATGAAAGGCGACGTAGAGGCCGCACAGCAGCAGGCTATACACGAAGATCTGCACGTGCCCCGCCAGGAAGCAACAGGCGACGGCGGCAGCGAGCACCGCCAGCCAACCACGATGGAAACGATGGCGCAACTCCTCGACCGACCACAACAGCAATGGCAGCCACGCCGTCCCGTGGATGACGGCGACATGCTGCATGTGTGCCATCAGGAACCCGCTCAGCCCGAAGACGAGGCCAGCCACCGCCGAGCCGAGAGCCGAGCGCGTCAGGCGCCAGAGGAGGCCATAGGCGAAGCAGCTGCCGAGGACGTAAGGCGCCAGCAGGAAGGGGTTCCAGAGCCATTCCCAGCCGGTGAGCGACAGCGGCAGTGCCAACGGATACCAGGTCATCATCTGCGGGTCGGCGAAGCGGGGGTAACCGCCGAAGAGGAGCGGATCCCACAACGCGCGGCTGCCGAACACCGCAGGATAGTGGTAGAGGTAGGCGTCACCACCACTCATCAGCAGCCGGCCGCCGAAGAGGACGGGGGCGAAGAACAGTGTGTCGAAGGCGATGAAACCGAAGAAAACGAGAGCGGCGTGACGAAACATCGCGAATCCTTGCGGAAAACCCCTCCCCCCAACCCCCTCCCCTGAGAGGAGAGGGGGAGCAAGCCAAGACGCTCTTCTCTTCTCCCCCTCTCCGTTGCGGGGAGGGGGTTGGGGGGAGGGGTTTCACGCCACTAACCCTCAAGCGGGTGAACCACGCCGACCGAGAAGCAGCGCACCTGCGAGCGCGTCGCCATCCAATCCGGGGGCGTAATGGCGGTATTTCGGCAGCACGCGGCTCGTGCCGACGAATGCGAGATCACCGTGGAAGTACAGGCCGCGCGTCCAGCCCGGGAGACGTACCACCGGCTCGAACTTGCCGCCGACGATGCGGCCGACCTCGCCATAACCGCTATTGTCCACCCACGCTTCGCCGTTGTGCAGCCGCGCCGAGTGTGGCCGTGTCAGCCCGGTGCCGCAGACCTCGCGGGTGGCGCCGGCGAAAATCACCCCGCGGCGGTCCACCGGGAAGTTGAGGTGCCCGGGCCGTCGCCGCGACGGGACCGCCGCCGAGGCGCTGAAGAAACTCGTCGCCAGCGATGCTCCGGGTGCGATCGAGTTGAGCTGCAGATAGTTCCGATCCATCCGCGGGCCGCCGTCGGCGTCGATGCAGCGCGGCCACCAGACCGGCTCGCAGCCGCCCTCCGGTCGCAGCCGCACGACCGCATTCAGGCCGACCGCATTGGCGTGCAGTTCGCCGCCGATCAGCGCCAGATCGTGAATGTAAAGGCAACCCGGCAGGTAGCGTGCCTGCACCGGCAGCAACTGACCGGCGGTTTCGTCGTCTCCACGCCGCCCCGGCGCTGCACCGCGACAGGGAGCAAAGTCGAACACGACATTCGGGTTTCGTGTGCTGGCGATGTGCAGCCGGCCGGCGTCAGGATCGATTGCCAGGCCGTTCGGGTGTGGGAGGTGGAGATAAGAGATCCGCTTTCTACCTTCGTGAACACAGAGAGCCATTACGAGGTGCTCGTACTCGCGCGTCACCAGCAAGGTGATACCAAGTTCGTCGAGGATGTCCCACCAATCGCCGGTGACACGGCACTGAAGTAGGGTGGGATCGACGTCCGCGGCCTGACGCCATTGCGCCACGATTTGCTGCGGGTCGCGCAGTTCGGCGTGATGGTGAGCCCAGAGCGCCTCCGTCTCGGCGTCCAACGTGTCCCGACTCTTGGCGGCCATGCCTCTCCCTCGCGGACGGTTCAGGCGCACGCCTTCCACCACAACCCCAGCGCTCCGAAATACATCTTCCAGGCGCTGCTCACCGTCGTGCTCGACTTGCCGCCGTGGCGTTTGAAGCCCGTCACCGGCAACTCGATGACTGGAACTCCCCGTCGCGCCGCTTCTGCCATGATTTCCAGGTCAAGCAGGTCGCCGCTGCTCGTCAAGCGCAGCGCTCGATAGAACGCTGCGTCAAATACCTTGGGGGTGCCGTTGACATCCTGACAGCGGATCCCGCACAGCAGGCGCGCCTCCAGGTTGTAAATCAGCGAACCGACCTCGCGCAACGGCGCCTGCCGCTCGCCGCGACGGGCCTTCACCAGGCACGGGGCGCGTTCCCGGTAGCGATCAAGGAAGCTCGGCAATATCTTCGGATCGGTACGGGCGGTGTTGGTGTAACACAGGATCGAGCCGCGCGCCGCGTCAAGCCCGGTGCGGACCGCCAGGCCCCACCCGGGCCGCGGAGTACACACCACACGAATGCGCCCGTCGGTTGCCGCAAACTGCTCGACGACTTCGCGCGTGCGGTCGGTGCTGGCGTTGGGCACGACGACCAACTCGAACGGGCTGCCGAGGGACTCGAGGGGACGGAGGTAGCGCATCAGGACGGCGCCGATGTGATCGGCCTGATTGCGGCAGGGCAGGATGACGGACAGCATCGCGTGCTCCTTCGGGGAAGTGTCCTTACGCCGCCGCCCTCGATTGGGTCAGTCCGAGGACCCGCGCAGCCAGCGAGGCGGCGTCGAGGCCGTGGCGCCGCAGCATGAAGGCCGGCGAACCTGTGCCTTCCAGCAGCGGCCCTTGCACCCCCTGCATTGACAGGCGACAGGGGAGACCGTACTCGGCGATCGTCTCGGCGACGAGCGACCCCAGGCCGCCGGCGATCGACCCTTCCTCCACCGTCAGGACCATCGCATAGCCGCGGAGCAACCGCACCAGCGCGGGACCGCCGCGGTAACTGAGATGAGCCTGGACCGCGACGCCCGCGGCGATGCCGTCACGCTGCAGCAGTTCCGCCGCCTTCAGCGCCTCATGCACGATGGAGCCGATGCACAGGAACAGGATGTCACTCCCGGGGCGCACCAGCGCCGGCGTATCGAGCGCAAAATCCCCCTTCAGAGAGGGTATGATGGGGAATTGATTCTTGTCCACACGCAGGTACACCGGCCCGTCGAGCCTGGCGGTGCCGAGCAGGGCGGCCCCCATCTGGGCGTCGTCTGCCGGCGCAATGACGGTCAGGCCGGGTTGCGTGCGTCCGAGCGCCAGGTCTTCGAGCGCCTGGTGCGTCGGGCCGGCGTGACCGTAGGAGAAGCCGCCGCCAATACCGACTAGCCGGACCGGCAATCGGTGCAACACTGGCCCATTGCGGAGCTGCTCGTAGCAGCGCATCGACGCGAACGTGGCGATGGTGTACGCGAATGGCACGCAGCCCTCGCGCGCCAGCCCCGTCGCCACGCCGATCATGTTCTGCTCCGCGACGCCGACGTTCAGGAAGCGCTCCGGGAAGCGCTGCGCGAACGGCTCCAGGGCGCCCCAGCCCAGATCGGCGGTCAGCAGCCAGACGCGCGGGTCCGCGGCGGCCAGCTCGCACAGGGCCTCGACGAACGCTTTCCTCATGCTCCGCTCTCCACTTCCCGCAAGGCCCTCTCTGCCAGTTCGGCCGACAGGTTGCGGTAGTGCCATTCGAGCCGATCTTCCATGAACGACACGCCTTTGCCGAGCACGGTCCGGGCGACGAGCACCGTCGGCCGCTGACCGTCCACGGCCGCCAGAACTTCCGCCAGCGTCTCGGCGTCGTGGCCATCCACCTCGACCGTCTGCCAGCCGAATGCCTCCCAGCGCCGCGCCAGCGGACTCAGGTCGAGCACTTCCTCGGTCCGTCCGAGCGCCTGCATGCCGTTGCAGTCGATCAGGGCGACGAGGTTGGCGAGCTGCTGGTGAGCAGCCAGCATCGCCGCCTCCCACACCTGCCCCTCGTTGCACTCGGCATCGCTCAGGAGCGCATACACCCGCGCCGGTGAGCCGCGCCGTCGTAGGGCCAATGCCAGACCGCATGCCACCGAGAGACCTTGCCCCAGCGAGCCGGTTCCCACCTCAACGCCGGGGACGCCGGCCTCCGGATGGACTCCGAAGAGCGAGTCGTCCTGGCAGTAGGTCGCGAAGGCGGCCGCGTCGATCAGGCCACGGTAGCGCAGCGCGGCATACAGGGCGAGCGCTGCGTGTCCCTTCGCCAGTACGAAGCGATCGCGGTCGGGGTCGCTCGATGCCGGCCGGCGCAACACGCGTCCCCATAGTGCCGCGATCATCTCGACGATGGACAGCGCCGAGCCAATGTGCCCCACGCCCGCCGCGAACGACTGTTCGAGGATCCACCGTCGGAGGGTTCTGCTCATGCGCCGCAGGTCAACCGGCTTTGTGGAACTCGACTGAACCATAATCATCTCCCACCGCCTTCATCCACTCGGCCGTCTTGTATAGCCCCTGCCGCAGCGAATACCGCGGCGCCCAGCCAAGCAGTCGGGCCGCCTTCGCTGGATCGGCCGACCATTGATTCGCGTCCCACTGCCGCGGCGTCATCGCCCCCCAGCGAACCGGGGAGCGGCTGTCGAGCAGGTCCGTCACCTCCGCGACAATCTCCCGCAAGGTGGTCTGCTTGCCCGTACCGAGGTTGAGTACCTCACCGCGAAGGGCAGCGAGGCGCGGGAAATCGAGAAGGACACTCAAAACATCGTCTATATAGACGAAGTCGCGCGCCACCTCCGGCGCTACCATCTCCAGCGGCAAGCCCGCTCGTGCCCGGCGAACCAGCGTTGGGATGAGGCGCGTCGGCTCCTCCCACGGCCCGTAGACCGAGAACAGACGCAGCACCACCGTCGCCAGGTTGCTCCGCCGGGCAAGCAGGGCGCACAGATGCGTCTGGGCCGCCTTGGCGATTGCATAGAAACTGTTCGGCTCCAGTCGATCGCTCTCGCGCATCGGCTCGGCTTTGAAGCCATACTCCGAGGAACTGCCGGTATTCACGAACAACTCGACGGCGTGATCCGCAGCCGACTCCAGCAGGTTCCAGGTGCCGAGGATGTTCGTCTGGAGGATCGCGCGGGCGTCACCTTGTCTCTCGTAAGCGCCGTGGGCCGCCAGGTGCAGAACGACGCGCGGCCGCACATCGCGCACGATGGCGCGAGTGCCAGCGGCGTCGAGCAGGTCGGCGCGGTGGACATGAAGCCGCTGGCGCACGCCCGCCAGCCGCCAGGCGCGGGCCGGCTCGCGCAGCAGCACGTGAACCTCGTGCCCGCGGCCAACAAGTTCGTGAACGGCGCACGCCCCCACGAAACCGGACGCGCCTGTCACCAGCACGGGATCCCACCCGGCCGCACTCATGCCGCCCTCCAGGAGGTGACGGGTGGCTCGCCCAGCGGAGTACCGCACGGCTCCCCACCCTCTGCTACCTGGAGGAAGCCCTCGTAGCCGAGCGCCGACAGGAACGGACGAGTACGATATCCAATCTCCTCTTTCTCGCTGGTGCTCAGCTCGTCGGCGGTCGCACGGTTGGCTTCGGGGGTCGGCGTGCGGATCGTGCCCCAGGGATAGACCTGTTGCAGTGTCTGACCGTTCCAGGTCGGGCGCGCGAGGGAGGCATTCGCGGCGATGCCCAGGCGACCGAGGAATACGCCCAGAACTCCCACGGGATCGGCGACGATGTCCTCGAAGCGCAGCAGGTGGACGCGACCGGGATGCATGGCCGAGAACGTCAGCGCCGCCTGCTGATTGAGGCACCACGCCGTGATGTAATGGGCGAGCGACAGCGGCACCGCCCGTTTCTTGGTGTCGGCGTAGGCGGACCAGGGATTGCGGATCACATGGAGAACGTGCGCACCGGGCAGGTCGGTAACGATCTTGTCGGCGTCCACGACAATGATCGGGCTGTAGCCAACATGGACCGATTCCTTGCCGGAGCGCTGGTAATCCTTCCAGGCATCGGCGGAGGCGCGATAGAAGGCCGCGACGAGGTTCGCACGGTTGCGCGGCTGGCCCTGCATGTGAGCAACGAACAGCGCCTTGCGTTCGCGGTCGTCGAGCTGCATCGGATAATCGCGGAATTTGCTCGACCGCGGCGTCTTGATGCGGACCTTGCACTCCTCGTCGATGATCGTCTCGTAGTCGCTCTCGGGGGTGCCATCGAGCGGAAACACCGGCCAGCGGTACTTGACGGGGAACATGCTCGTGAGATGATCGAGGACGTACTTGCTCCCCGGCTGCGACTCGAAGGGGTAGCTAAACAGTTCGGGATGGCCGTCGAGCAGACGCTGCGTCGTGTTGCCGCCGTTCTCGTACATCGCCGAGATCATGATCAAGCGAAAGTCCGTGCCTGCCATCACTGCTCCCTAAAACAAGGTCTCCCCGGAACCGCGGCCCCTCGGTTTGCGCAACTTGCGAGGACGCCGATCTCCAGGGTGAAGATCCCTCTCTGAGCGGGGCGGAGTATAGCTTTGGCGTGGATTCGATGCAATCGGAAGATGGAACGGACAGCGCGCCTGCGCGCCTGACTTTCTCTTGTGAAATGTCGGCAGGAGTGCTAT
>WNGB01032957.1_pt1 | contig 10190 bp, 11 predicted proteins | sample 5400681 | NCBI WGS metagenome assembly WNGB01 (sample SAMN13153367, study PRJNA577476) | soil metagenome | isolation source: 115 cm soil or saprolite under grassland replicate 2 | place: USA:California | collected 2016-06-15
CGAGTGGGTAGAGCGCCGCGCTGAGCGTCGCGCTGCCAGAAGAGCCGACGCTACTATTTAGTGAGGGAAACGCTCGTTGAGCCAAACGATCACACGAGGCAAAGGGGCGATGATAAATGCTTGCGAATAATATTCTGCTTGGCGCGATCGCCGGAGTTACGATCTTTATTGGACTGCTCATAGCTCGTTGGCGTAATGCGAGCGAGCGTATGCGAGGTTTGCTGGCGCTCGCGTCCGCGGGCGTGTTGCTCTTTCTGATAATCGAAGTTGGTTATCGCGCGATGGAGACCGTGGAGGCCGCAGCCAAAGGTGGTTCCAGTCGTCTCGCCCTTCACTACGGCCTGCTGTTCATTATCGGACTCAGCGTTGGGATGATCGGCCTCGCCCGGCTAGAGCAGGGCCGATTGAATCGCAAGAGTGCTGGAGCGGAGGCGCTTGAAGTGGCGACGATGATTGCTATCGGGATTGGCCTGCATAACTTCGCTGAAGGCTTGGCTATCGGGCAGTCGTTCGCAGGAGGCGCGGTCAGTTTCGGAACCACTCTGGTAATCGGATTTGCGCTTCACAATGCGACTGAAGGATTTGGCATCGCCGGGCCGCTCGTCGGAACCAAGGTTAGTTGGGGACGCATTTTGTTGCTTGGTCTCATCGGCGGTGGACCGACAGTTCTCGGCGCGGTGATAGGTGGCGTTTGGGTGAGCCCTTCGGTTGAACTCTTATTTCTTTCACTCGCGATGGGATCGTTGATCTACGTCACGCGTGAGCTGTTTCGTATTCGCTTTCAGTCGGTCGGCGCAGTTGCCGCGATGACTGCCGTCGCTTTCGGTATTCTCATAGGTTTCGGGACCGAACTGATTGCCGAGGTGGCGCAATCACGCGCCACGACTCAAGCTACAACGGCCAATGCCGTGACCTTGCGCTTTGCGAATAAGCAAACCTCTCCTGCCCCGGTGTCCCTTGCGCGCGGTCAGTCGCTAACAATAGAGAACGGCGACAACGTGCCGCTGGTCTTCGAAGGCAACGGTCTGTTCGTGGGGGAGGTCGTCGTTCCGGCTACGGGAAGAATCACGGTTGCGGTGACAGGAAAAGAAGGACAATACAGTCTTGTTGACGAGCGCGGCCAAAGCGCGGTCGCAAACATCACTGTCCGACCCGGCGTGGCAGTCGAGCCGCTTACCGACGAACTGAATGCTGTCGGCGCTTTGACCGTACTCGAAGGGCACGTAAGGGCGTCGAAAGAGCTGCATGATCGAGCCTCCGCCAAGCAAGGTCCCGATCCCGCGCTTGATCTCAAACGCGCCGGCAAGCACGCCGGTCATCCGCAGCATGAGTTGTTAATGGGAAACGATCCAGACGCTCTCAGCCTGCAAAAACTTCTTCGCGAACACAACGTCTTCGATTCCGTAAGCAATGCGCTTACGACCTATGTGAAAATCTCTGGTGACGGTGCCGTTTCAAAAGAAGAGATCGAACAAAAGTATCAAGCCGTGCTGACGACTACCGAGCAGGCCCGTCGCGCGATCGCCGGGGCTGCTTACGATACGCCCTCGTTCCGTTCCCGCGCCGCGAAGTTTGTCATGGACACTGCCGCAAGCGAGTACGCGACGGCGACTGAGGGCGGAAGCGTAGCAGTCGAAGTGCCGGGCGTGCCGGGCAAAGACATGTTCATTGAGTACCAGGACGCCCGTGCTTTTCTCGCTGCAGCTAACGAACTGTTGCGCGTGGCCCCAGCGGTTAACCTGACATCGGACGGGCGCGCTGCATTCGACAGACTACTCACTGAGGTATTTGCGACTCTTGATCCGCGCGATCCGAACCATCCTGTGCCGCTTGCCGATGTCAAATCGCTAATTGAACAAGCGGAGCGAGGGCTGGCCAGGTAAATTGTCGGACAAGCTCTAGCTTGTCGCGTCAAGACTGACAAACTGAGGCTTGTAGCACTTATCAGCTATGAAAGGCTTACCAATCATTCAACGTTCCTTTATTGTTAGGCTCATCATCGCTGTCATTTCGTTCATACTTGGCTTTTTCGCACACGCGATGTGGATTAGACGCGAGCAGATTATTGACGTCTTGAATCATTGGTATTTGTACTATCAGGATTAATCAGGATGAGTGAATGGCTGGCGATGTTGACATGGAAGAAGATCATCGTCGGCTCACTGCTCGTCATCGTTACATTCGCCGTCAGCAGCGCGCTTGTCTCTCTTGTTCTGGTCAAGCTGCCGGCCACGTATTTTCATCCATCGCATAACCGGAACCTCTAGGTGGGACGTCATCGCGCGATTCGTTGGACGGGTCACATTATCAAGAACATCGTTGGCCTTGTCTTGGTTCTCATCGGCATTGCGATGGCAGTTCCAGGCATTCCCGGCCCGGGTCTTCTGACAATTCTGTTTGGCATAGCGCTCCTGGATTTTCCAGGCAAGCGGAAGCTCGAATACAAACTGGTGAGCCGTCCAAAAGTATTAGGCGCTATTAACCACTTGCGTCAGAAGTTCGGCAAGCCGCCGCTTGTTCTGTAAATGGGATAAGAATGGTGACTGAACCCGAAGCTCAGGCGCTGAGGCCGCTGACACTCTGGCGCAATCGAAACTTCCGCCTACTGTTCGGCGCGCAAATCATCTCACTGCTCGGCAGCGGAGTGACGACGGTCGGGCTGGCACTGTTTGCCTATCAACTTACCGGAGGCACATCTGCAACAGCAGTTATAGGCAATGCACTGACACTTCGCATCCTGGCTTTTCTTTTGTTCTCTCAGCCAGCGGGAGTAATTGCCGATCGTGTCAGCAGAAAGCAGATACTGATCGCGGCGGATCTAGTCCGCTTTGCCTTACTTGCGCTTTTTCCGTTCATCACTCAGGTGTGGCAGATCTACGCTCTGATCTTTGCCATAAATGCAATGACCGCGTTTTTCACGCCAACGTTCGAATCGAGTGTTCCCGAAGTCGTCGGTGGAGAACAGTACGTCAGGGCCCTTTCACTTTCACGCGTTGCCACCGACGTTGAAGCTGTCGCCGCGCCCGCGTTGGCGGGTTTACTGGTAGCAATTCTTGGCCTGCGATGGGTCTTCTGGTTTGATGCTTTCACTTACCTGGCCTCAGCTTCGCTTGTTGCCCTTGCAACAATGCCATACGTCAAAAGGAAGCTGCCGAAGATTTCTCTGCGGAGCTTTCTAACCGAACTTACCACTGGAACGCGCATCCTTTTGCGCGAGCCGTCTCTCCGGCAGGCGCTCACTCTTAGTATTGCGGAAGCCACCGCCGGCGCGGCGGCGATCGTCGCCACTGTCTCTTATGTGCGTGACGTTTTGGGACGAGGTGACACCGCTTTCGCCTTCGTCATGGCAGGTGTCGGTCTTGGCTCTTCGTTGACGGCCATCATTTTAGGACGGGCAACAGGACGCTATGAGAAAGATGCCCGCGACCAATCAATCCTGCACGGTCGCCGTCATAAGTGGGCCTCTCGTGCGCTACTCGGCGGCGGCCTCGTACTTGGTCTGGTGCTCTTGCCGGATATTCTCAAACCTTCGCTTCTGATCTTCGGTTTTCTCTGGATGCTAAACGGCGCAGGCCAGGCTCTAATCGCCATTCCGTCTTCTACGCTGCTGGCTGAACATACGATCGAAGGAGAGCGGGGGCGTGCGTACGCCGCGCACTTCGCTTTGACCCATCTCTTCTGGCTTGCCAGCTACCCGGCGATCGGCCACGCCGCCGCGAAGTGGGGCTCGCCTTTGACTTTTACCGGAGCGGGCTTGGTCTGCCTACTCGTGAGTGCTATCGCGATGTTTCTTGGGTACGGGAAACGTGAAGCTCACACTCATCAAAACTCCGCGATAAAGTAGATCCCGCAGGAACTTTAGCCGCGCTGGTGGTGATCAGAATATGATGGGGGATGAGTCGACAATGCAGGTAAGCTATCTTTTCCAGGCCCAAAGGTGAGGCAACAACATTAGTGAGTAGCCCATGACGATATAAAGTCCCTGATGCGTCCAGACACCATAGATAACAGGCATATAGATAATAAAATTGAGCGGAGTAGCGTAGACCAGCATTATTCTGCCGAGCGAAGTCGCAGCCAACTCCTCAACCGGTTTATTCCAAAGGGCGATAGTACTACCGAGAAAGAGTATTAGACTGCTGGTCAGGGCGCCGATCCAGTTGTGAATCCAGAGGAAGTAAATGCCCCACATAATACCCAGAATTTCCGCCACGAATTTTGCCGGGTGAGCATGCTGCAGCATTAATTTGCGAATCATCTTATTTGCGGGACTGGATCATTTAGTAGTTTTCGCCTTGGTCTTCAGCTTGTTGATAAGGCCCGGAAGAAGAAGACGTCTCATCCCATTCCTTTTCTTGATTTGGATGGCGTCACCGTCTTCCAACGCGTCAAGCTCTTAGAGTGGCCGAGCGACCGAAGCAAAAATTGCGGGTTGCAAGCTAGAGACCTCACGGTCTGGCGCCGCTGACGCACCCACTTCAACTGCGATTGGAGAGAAGCATTGGATGTGCGTCAGACGAGAGACCGCCTTTTGCACTACATGGCTTTCGCTTCGCAACGGTGTCAGAACCCCACCATAAAGATGTAGCGGAAAGCGCGCTGATGTCTCAGGCGATCTCGGAAACCTTGTAGGCAGGTTTCTTTCAAACACAATCCTGTCTCCTGAGTTGAAAGCGTAGTGCTTCGACCGCGCAAAAGTGCCCGGGCGGGCAGAACACCATTATAAGCGGTCGGCCGTCAGCTAACCGTTGTCACGATCTACCGGAAGCGATACACTCCGCTCGCTTCTTTCCAACCGCGACCTGAAGAAAGGAGCTTGATGTACATCAGAAAAAGAGGGCAGTTTTACCACTTTGAGTTCTTTGTAAATGGGAAGCGTTACGCTGGAGCTTTCAATGGGAAGAACGGCACGCAGATCGCGAAAGACAAGAACCAAGCTCGCGAGTTTGCCTACCAGGAACGGCGCAAGGTCCTCGATGGATCTTACCGTAACGAAATGGAGCGGGAGGAACTGAAAGACTTTGCGACTTTTGTGGAGAAGGTTTACTTGCCATTTGCTCGTGAGAATCATTCGTCGGTCACGCATGACGAATTCCGTTGTGAGGTAATGAAGGAATATTTCAGCGGCAAACGCTTCCACGAAATTACAATGATGATGGTGGTGAAATTCATCAACGAACGGTTGACCAGCGATACAGTCAGGAGGGAGGTGTTGGAAGACGGCACGGTGGTGAGCAAGAAACGGAGCCCGACCACTGTGAACAAGGAAATCACGTTGTTGTCGTCCATATTCAGAATGGCGATGAAAGAGAAAATAGCAACAGCCAATCCCTGCGAAGAATTACCCAAATCGGTCCGCGCCAAGATACCGGCTCGACGGCGGCGAAATCGCCGGCTTTCACAGGCTGAGGAATCGGCGCTTTTCAAGGTCGGTCTCGTAGGGAGGCGTGAATATTTCGCCCTATCGCAGAATTAGCCCTTTGTACTGGCATGCGAAAGGGTGAGTTGCTACGACTCAAGCGTGATGACGTCAATTTTGGCTGCGTGAGTTTGACGCGTGTCATTAAGGGAGAGGTTTGGGAGATAGCTCCAGGCTGGCTTCTCATCGAGAAGACGAAAAATGGTAAGCCCCGCACAATTCCTATGAGTCAGAGAGTTCAGGCGATCTTAAAGATGCTCTGTGAAGACGCTACGACTGGCGAATATATCTTCACGAGTAGCATAACGGGATCGAGAATCTCTGATATGAAGAAAGGATTTGTAAGCGCTTGCCGTGATGCCGGAATCGTTAATCTCACTTTCCACGACCTTCGCCATACGTGGTCCTCGCGGGCTGCTGAGATGGGAGTTCCCGAGCATTGTACGACGTGACATTCTCGGACATAGCTCATCGAGCATGACCCGCGATTACACTCACGCTTCACCCGAGGAAATGGAACGAGCGATGGAAGCGGTGGCCTCTTACAACGGCCAGCGGCTCAAATCCTCGGCAAAATCTCGGCAAAATCGGGTACAGCGGCGGCCACTGCGATCGGCCGCAGTTCTGTAAGCTGTTGAAGAGTAAGGAGAAGATTGGTAGCGGGGGGCGGGATCGAACCGCCGACCTTGGGGTTATGAATCATCATCTCGAGAATTTTTGAGCGATTCCCATCCCTTCCCATTCTTTGCGGTTCCTTATACGTTCCGTGCTGTTAATTCTGGACACAAATTGGCCACACGAATTCGTTAAACGTGAGTGTTTGAAATGCCAGTTAGGCATCTCAAACGCAGTGTCAAGCTCGACGGTAAGTGATCCTCCGCGGTTGACGACTTCGATTACTGTATCGGCGCTCGCACAGCCTGCCCCGGTTTGACACCAGCTTGTAGCTGTCCATCCTTAACTACTGACACGCCATTTACCAGCACAAACTTTATCCCTTCGGAATATTTACCGGGATTACTCGTTCTGCATCGAAGATTGTGAGATCGGCATCTGCGCCGGGACCAAGACGGCCTTTGGTTTTCATTATCGGAACGCGGCGTTCCAGACGCTCGGCAGGCATCAACGTCATCTTGCGCAAGGCATCCATCAGCGTCAAAGTTTTGGTCTCGCGGACGTAATAGCCAAGAATTCGCGAGTAGGTTCCGGCAGATCGCGGATGTCCTTTCCCATCCTTCAGAATGCCGTCGCTGGCAATCATGGTTAAGGGATCGGCAATCGCACTTCTGACGATTTCCGGTTTCATTGAATGCAGCGCTACCATGCCACCTTCCTTCCGGTAGCGCGCAAAGCTTTCCGCCGTAAGCCGTTCACCGGTGGCCACCCATTGCAGGTCTTTGTAGTCGATACCCAACTGTCCCTGCCAATCGCCGTCAAAGATTGCAGAGTCAAGCCTGGTCATACCAGCTGTGTAGGGATAGCACTCCGTAGTGACATCTATTCCGCGTGAGCGAGCTTCACGGATCATTTCCAAAACTCGCGGAGTGTCGTCGAAAGCCATGCTGGTTATGTGAACAACCTGCAATGGAGCACCAGTTAAGGCGGCTGCCGCAAGGACCTCCTCAAAAGCTGCGACACAATTCATCGGCTCCTTAATACCGGCATAGCGCATATGTACATGACACGATGCCTTAAACTTTGCAGCCGCACGAAACATCTCAATGATTTCTCTGTGTGACGCTGCAGCTGTGTAGTTGATGCCGAAGCCAACCGCGAGTGCCCCGCGTTTCAATCCCAGTTCGATCAGTCGCTTCATTTCGGCAATCTCATCCTCCGTTGCCGGACGGCGAGCGGCGTCACCGCTCGGTACAAAAGTGCCCGGATCTTTCATCACTGCCATGCGAACCGGGACATGACCGATACTAGCACCATAGTTGATTAGTGTTTTTCCTTCGCGCTCTGCATACCACTGATCAATATCTGCGGTGCCAATTTCCAGCTCCAAAGCTGTAGTTACTCCATCCATTACCTGGGCCCGGTGATGCTCGTCGTTCATATCGTGGACGTGAAGATCGATGAACCCTGGCGCAACGACCAGACCTTTCGCATCAATAACCGTGCGTCCTTTGAGCGACTTACTTGTGATCGTCTGAATCTTGCCGCCGCGGATACCGAGGTTGCGCACCGCATCCAAGTTTGACTCCGGATCCATGACTCGACCATGCAGGACAACTACATCATAGAACTCCTCTGTCGCGTTTCCGGTTGCGAGGAACATCATGCCTGAGTAGACAAGGATCGAACTGACACTCAGCATCGCGATCAGACGCGTCTTGAGAAGTTTAGCTGCTCCACGAAGATTCCGTCATAGAGAATATTACGCCGAAGGTGTTCGCTAATTGGAGCCCAGGGTTTGCTTTGAAACCCTGGGGATAAGTTCACATTCATTTCTTCGCAACTCTGAAGGAGTTGCGACGGGGGTTGCGATTTTGGTGGAGGCGACGCAACCCTTTCAGGGTTGCGTCTCCATCAAAATTAACCTGCGCGATCCCAGGGTTGCCAAAGTGCAACCCTGGGCTGGAATCAGCGAACGCTTTCAGCGTTAGGCTACCCTGGGATTTGACGGGCTAAGAAATCGTAACGCCGAAGGTGTTAGCCAACGCCTTCGGCGTAAAGTTCACCTTTGCGCAACTCCTGCGGCCCCAGGTCGGTCTAAGTAGACTTCAACTTCCGTCGCCGTTGGTAACGATAGTAAACAAAAACGGGCAGCCCAAGGGCGATCAATACCAGCCCCGTTGCTGACTCAACTGGCCGGGCTACCAACGTATTGATTGTTAGCCAAAAAGCTACCAGTACAAAAACCAACGGGATCAACGGGTAGCCCAGCGTCTTGTATGGGCGAGGTGCGTCAGGAATTTTTCGCCGCAACACAAAAACCGCCAACGTTGTCATTCCGTAAAAAATCCACGAGGCGAAGATAACGTAATCGGTCAACTGATCATAGGAGCCGGAAACGGCCAACACACTCGACCAGACTGCCTGGATGATGATGGACCAGACCGGCACGTGTGAACCGGCATTCACTTCCGAGAAGCGGGAGAAGAAGAGGCCGTCGCGTGCCATAGCAAATGGTACACGCGCGCTGGATAAGATCAATCCATTGAGTGCTCCGAGCGCTGAAAGGACAAAGGCGATTGAGATGAGCTTTCCGCCCCAGGCGCCAAGGAATGTTTGAGCGGCTTTAGTTGCTACCGGCAACGCATTGGGATGACCAGTTGAACTGGATGTGACTGCTTCCGCAAACGGGAGCGCATAAAAATAGGCGAGATTCGCCAGACAGTAAATCGCCATGACCGCGAGCATGCCGCCAATCAAAGCCCGGGGGATATTGCGCTCCGGGTTGCGAACTTCCCCGCCAACCATCGGCATCGCATTCCAGCCGTCATAGGCCCACAACGCGGCGAGCATCGCTGCCCCGAAGGCTGAAACGCCGGCGACCTTTGCTCCGCCTGCACTCGACCTCAGGTTCGCCCAGGTTGCTGTCCCTGACAGAGAAAAGACTCCGATCACAATAACCGCAATCCCCAGCACCTTCAGGAGCGTTAGCACGGATTGCACACGGCCGCCAAAGACAATTCCGATACAGTTTATGGCGGAGAAAAACAGGATGGCTCCGACCGCTACGATCTGTTTGGTGCCGAATTGCCAGTGGATTTCCTGGCCCAGCAGAGTGTAATTGTGCTCGAGCCAAATGGTTGTCAGCGGTGAGACCGCGGACAAAAAAGTAGCGAAACCAACTCCGAGAACGGCGATGCTGCCGGTTGATGCAATACTGAATCGCGTCCAGCCATAAAGGAATGCCGGCGCATCCCCGTAAGCATGACGCAAGTAGACATATTCACCGCCGGCGTGCGGCAATAACGCACCCAGCTCTGCATAACTCAACGCCCCGGCTAGCGAGAGAAAACCTGCAGCCACCCAGGCAGCCAGCACCAGTGCGGGACTTCCGACTTCCTGGGCCATCACGGCGCTTTTCAGGAACACTCCGGTGCCAATCACTGTGCCGATCACCAGCAGCGTCGTGCCGCTCGCCGTTAGTCCCCGAACCAGAGAGGCTTCATCGTTAGCCACTTGTTTTGGCCTGGGAAGAGAGATGCACCGCTTGTAGAAATACTTCACGAAGTCGCTGGGTCACAATCTCCGCTTCGTTCGGCTGCATCATCCAAACGCCGAACCTTATCTCCTCACTGTCCGCGGAAGGCTCATATGAATACGTAGGAACGGCTTCGATCGAAACTGTTCCGGCGCGCAACTGTTGACGGATATCGTCGGCTGAAACTTTGAGACTATCTTGATTCCACGTGACCTTCAGATGCGGAACGTGATTGGCAATTGCCGGGGTGAAGATCTCCACTCTGAGCGCTTCGACGTCTGCCAGACTATCAGCCAGCAATTTTATCCGCCGCTCCCATTCCTTTGTTTCGGCTTCTGAGTCGCGTTTGAGGTACATCTCCACTGCGACCACCATCCCGAGGATCGCCTCTTTGCTGACTTTAAAGCCGCGCCCAATCGCATCACCGTTGGGAGCGGAATTCAATCTAGCGGCCTTGATCAAATCTTTACGGCCGAGTAGCAGTCCGGCATTTTGCGGCCCACGCATCCCCTTGCCTCCGGAGAAGGTCACGAGATCAAAGCCCATCCTCAGGTATTTCGAAAGATTTTCTGTGGGTGGCACGTCGGCGGCAGCGTCGCTGAAGGTGGGGATACCATA
>WNGB01015251.1_pt1 | contig 10189 bp, 7 predicted proteins | sample 5400681 | NCBI WGS metagenome assembly WNGB01 (sample SAMN13153367, study PRJNA577476) | soil metagenome | isolation source: 115 cm soil or saprolite under grassland replicate 2 | place: USA:California | collected 2016-06-15
AGGTCGACTTCATCATGCCGGGCCGGCAGCAGCCCTGCCCCACCGTCGCCGCCTGCTGATCGCCGGCGACGCCGAGAATGCGGATCGGGCCGCCGAACAGGTCCGGCGCGGTGACGCCGAAGTCGCCGGCGGAGTCGCGCACCTGCGGCAGGAGCGCGGCGGGCACGCCGAACACGCGGCACAAGTCCGCGTCCCACTGGCCGCTCTTGATGTCGAGCAGGAGCGTGCGCGCCGCGTTGGTCGCATCGGTCGCGTGAACGGCTCCCCCGGTGAGCCGCCACAGCAGAAAGCTGTCGACGGTGCCGAAGGCGAGCCGTCCGGCTTGCGCGGCCGCCCGAGCGCCGTCGACGTGGTCGAGCAGCCAGGCGATTTTTGTTGCCGAGAAATAAGGATCGAGCAGGAGCCCGGTGCGCGCCGCGATCGCGCTCTCGTGGCCGGCCTCACGCAGCGCCGCGCAGACATCGGCCGTGCGACGATCCTGCCAGACGATGGCGTTGTGGATCGGCTTGCCGGTGGCGCGGTCCCAGACGATTATGGTCTCGCGCTGGTTGGTGATGCCGATCGCGGCGACGTCGCGGGCGCCGGCATTCGCCTTGGCCATGGCGGCGCGCACGGTCGCGAGCGTCGTCGCCCAGATTTCCTCCGGGTCGTGCTCGACCAGGCCCGGGCCGGGATAGATCTGGCGGAATTCCTGCTGCGCGACGGTGACCGGCGCGAGCGCGGCATCGAACAGGATAGCGCGGGTCGAGGTGGTGCCCTGGTCGATCGCGAGGAGGAAGTCTGCCACTAATTAGTGTCCCGATTCCGAAGTTCGCCAATACGCGCGGCACATTCTCACGCGAACTTCGGAATCATAGGGACAGTAGCAGCTCTATGATTCCAGTGCCCCTTTGAACCCGAAGTTCGCAATCGAACTCGCGGCAATAGTATGCGAACTTCGGGTTCGGGGCACTGGGCCCGATCTGCGTCAGCCCGGCGGCCGCGCGCAGGGCGTGTTCAGAGGAAGATGCGATTGGCGGGCGGCCGATCGGCCGCCTGGTCCAGGCTCAGATTGTAGCTGTCGGCTTCCGGTTTGTAAGAGGAGGGCTTGCGCGGCTCGGGGCCGTAGTAATCGCCACGCCGCACCATGGTGCGCGGCTTCGTGAGCACCGACACGATGCGGGCAAGCAGCGTGGCGCTGGAGACCGGCTTGAGCAGGAACTCGTGGACGCCCAGCCGCACCGCTTCGAGCACGCGCGAACGCTCGCCATGGCCCGTGAGCATGATGAGCGGCACGTTGGGATAGGGAAAGGTATTGGGTGAGCGCACGAAGCGCGTGAACGCGGCGCCGTCCATCCCCGGCATCTCCCAATCGAGCAGCACGATATCGGGAGCGAGCGTGGCGATCGCCTCGAGCCCGCCTGGACCGTCGACGGCGTCATGGATGTTGACGAGCCCCGACGCCAGCAGCAGCGTGCGGATGACCTTGCGGGTGTAATACTCGTCGTCGACGATCAAGACCTTGGCGGACTTGATCAGCGCGTCGACGCTCGGGTTCGATTGCATGGTGCAATCCACAAACATTAACACTCCAGCGCCGCGACCAACGGACTTTGCGACGTGTTTTATCTAAACAGGCTCGGATTAGGTCCGCGTAAAATCATTCGCTAAAATTGCAGCCAATTCGCGCGTCACTGTTCTAATCCGCGTGTCAACGTTAACGCGCGCCGCGGTTGCCGATGGCGTCGGCCATGAACGTGCCGAGGCGGGCGCGCTCCTCGCGCGCAAACCGCAGGCCGAGCTTGCTGCGCCGCCAGAGCACGTCGTCCGCGGTCTGCGCCCACTCCTGATCCATGAGGTAGCGCACCTCGGCGCCGGTGAGATCGGCGCCCAGGACCGGCCCGAGATCGGCGGGCGTGCGGGCGTCGCCGAGGACGCGAGGCACTCGCGTGCCGTAGGCATGCACCATGCGCCGCGCCTGCGCCTCGGCGAGGAACGGAAAGGATGCGCGGGTCTCGGCAATGAGCTGCTCGACGCCGTCGACGGGAAAATCGCCGCCCGGCAGGCGCGATTTCGCGGTCCAGGCCGGGCGCGTCCCGAGCACCGGCGCGAGCTCGTCGAGCGCAGCCTCGGCCAAGCGGCGGAAGGTCGTGATCTTGCCCCCGATGACGGTGAGCAATGGCGCCGCCTCGTCGTCGAGCGCCAGGACATAGTCGCGCGGCGTGTCCTGCGGCTTGTTCGAGCCGTCGTCCTGGAGCGAGCGCACGCCGGCGAACGACCAGATCACGTCCGCCGGCGCGATCGTGGTGCGGAAATGATCGTTCACGACGTTGCAGAGATAGCCGATCTCGTCCGCCGACGGCGCGACGCCTGCCGGATCGCCGGCAAAGTTCTGGTCGGTGGTCCCGACCAGCGTGAAGTCGCACTCGAACGGCAGCGCGAACACGACGCGGCCGTCGGGAGTCTGGAAGATATAGGCGCGGTCATGGTCGAACAGGCGATGCAGCACGATGTGGCTGCCCTTGATGAGGCGGAGCTCTTCGGACGGCGGGCGCTGTAGCACGGTCTGCTCGAACAGGCCGACCCAGGGCCCTGCGGCATTGACCAGCGCGCGGGCGCTCTTGACGTCGCGCCGTCCGCGCACCTCGAGCACCAGCTGCCAGACGTCGCTGCGCTCGGCGCGCACGCAGCGAGTGCGGGTGCGGATCACGGCACCGCGCTCGGCGGCATCGAGCGCGTTGAGCACGACCAGGCGGGAATCGTCGGCCTGGCAATCGGAATATTCGAAGCCATAGCGGTAGCGGCCCTTGAGCGGCGCGCCGAGCGCGTCCCGCGACAGATCGATCGTGCGCGTGCCGGGAAGAATCTTTCGCCCGCCGAGGTGGTCGTAGAGAAAGAGCCCGATGCGCAGCATCCAGGCCGGCCGCATGCCGGGCTCGTGCGGCAGCACGAAACGCAGCGGCCGCACCAGATGCGGCGCCATCCGCAACACCACTTCGCGCTCGGTGAGCGCCTCGCGCACCAGGCGGAACCAGTAGTGCTCAAGGTAGCGCAGGCCGCCGTGGATCAGCTTGGTCGAGGCCGACGAGGTGCCGGAGGCGAGGTCGTTCTGCTCGACCAGCAGGACCTTGAGCCCGCGGCCGGCGGCGTCGCGGGCGATGCCCGCGCCGTTGATGCCGCCGCCGATGATGGCGAGGTCGAAGTCGGCCATGCCCGCTGATTCCCTCTGCCGCCAGCATGACGCGGGGGAACCGCATGGCTCAAGGACAAAGTTCCAGCGGCGCTACGCCGACGTTCACATTCGCGACCAGGGCGACAACGCCTATGCGCTGCACCTCGCCGCCGAGTCCGCCGAGTTCGAGATCGGCCGGGTGCTGGTCGAGGCTGGCTCCGACGTCATCGGCGAGGGCGACGATCACCAGCGCGGGGTACCGGGCTGGGCAGCCTGCTTTCGGAGCGGCCGCGAGGCGGCCAGCCGCAGGTCGCCGAGTTGCTGCGCCGGCGCGGCGCAAGCAGGTGAGCGATTGCCATCGCGCCTTGGCGGCCGCGCCGACAGGGCCGCCAGGCCGCACGACCATCTTGCATCGCGCGTAACCTCGGCGATAGTGGCGGCGAAATTCACCCCTGAGGAGCAGGGCTTATGGACTATCGCGATCGTCACGTCGTCGTCACCGGCGGAACCGGCGCGCTCGGAACCGCGGTGGTCGGCGCACTGGTCGAGGCCGGCGCGGTCTGCCATGTGCCCTACGTGGTCGCGGCCGAAGCGGAGCGCTTTCCATTGCGCAGCCATGCCAGCGTCAAGCTGGTCGAGTGCAAGAGCCTGAGCGAAGAGGATGACGTCGCGCGCCTCTACGGCGGCGTGGCGCAACTGTGGGCATCGATCCATCTCGTCGGCGGCTTTGCCATGGCGCCGGTCAGCGAGACTGGCAAGGCCGATCTGCTCAAGCAGATCGACATGAATTTCGTCACCGCCTTCCTGTGCTGCCGGGCCGCCGTGACGGCGATGGCGCGCACCGGCATGGGCGGGCGCATCGTCAACACCGCGGCGCGTCCCGCGCTCGAGCCGCGCTCCGGCGCCGGCATGGCGGCCTATGCGGCGAGCAAGGCCGCGGTCGTAGCTCTGACCGCCGCGCTCGCGGAGGAAGTGGCGAAGGACGGCATCCTGGTGAACGCGATCGCGCCGTCGATCATGGACACGCCGGCCAACCGCGCCGCCATGCCCAAGGCCGATCATGCGGCCTGGCCCAAGGTCGAGGAGGTGGCGGCGACGATCCTGTTTCTCGCCTCACCCGACAACAAGGTCACGCGCGGCGGCGTCGTTCCGGTCTATGGGCGGACGTGACCTGCGCAGAAGGCAAAGCGGCGTAGGGTGGGCAAAGGCGCGGTTCGCACACGCCGACCTTGCCAAGCAAACGCGTAGCGCCGTGCCCACGCGCTCTCGTATCTGTTCGCACCGATCCGCTTCGCGTGGGCACGGCGCTGCGTTGTCCATGTGGAAAGTCATGCGCACTTGGTCCCGCGCCTTTGCCCACCCTACGATCCGATGCGCCGCGCTACAGAAACACCGCGTTGACGTCGCTCAGCGGCACGAGGTCGCGCGCCGTATCGCGGGCGAGGCTGGTCACCGCCTTCGAGGCCACAACGACGTGCTGCTGCGCGTAGGCCTCGTGGTTCTGCTCGATGTCCTCGAGGTCGTAGAGATAATTGACCATCAGGCCGTGCGCCTGGTTGATCGCCCGCTCGGAGCCGTCGCCGAGCCAGTTCAGCCGCTCGAGCCGCGCGCCGTTGCCGAGATGGAAGCGCGCCACCGAATCGACCGGGCCGCCACTGCGGGTGCGCGCATGCAGGTAGTACCAGGCCGCTGCGCGCAGCAGCGGCTCGCGCACCGGCTCGCGGGTTTTTTCGGTCTGCCACCAGCCCGGGATATCGAGATTGGCGAGCGCAACGCGATCGTCTTCGGTCAGCACCCGCGACTCCGCGGCGGCGCGCTCGCGCTTGAGCCAGTCGGCGAAGTTCGGCGCCGGCGACAACGTTACGAAGGTGGACAGCTTGGGCGTCTCGCGCGCGATCTCCTCGGCCACCTGCTTGATCAGGAAATGGCCGAACGAGACGCCGGTGAGCCCGCGCTGGCAGTTCGAGATCGAGTAGAACACCGCCGTGGTCGCCTTGTCGGAGCCGAGTACGTCGCGCTGCACGGTCAGGATCGGCGCGATCGCGGACGGGATCTCGCGGGTGAGCGCCACCTCGACGAAGATCAGCGGGTCGTCGATCAGCGCCGGATGGAAGAACGCATAGCAGCGACGGTCGGGCGGGTCGATGCGCCGGCGCAGATCGTCCCAGCCGCGGATGCGGTGGACCGCCTCGTAGCGGATGATCTTCTCGAGCACGCTCGCCGGCGTCGACCAGTCGATCTTCCGCAACACCAGGAAGCCGCGGTTGAACCAGGACGAGAACATGTGGACGAAATCGTTGTCGACGACCTTGAGATCATCGCGGCGATCGAGCGCGTCGAGCAGCTGCTCGCGCATGCGCACGAGCGCGGCGGTGCCGCCGGGCGCGAGGTTGAGCCGGCGCAACAGTTCCTGCCGCCGCGGCTCAGCCGCACGGTGGACCTTGGCCACCGCCTCATCCGAGGCGGTACCCCGCCAAGCCGCGATGGCATCTTCGAGCCGCTTGTGATCGGGACCGAAGCGGGTCGCCAGCGCCTCGAAAAAGGCAATGCGTGGGCCCGAGGTCAGTTCCGCGTAACGCTGCAGAATTTCACGGGCGAGCGCGACGCCCGAGGCTTCGCCCCGGCCGGAGAGCAGCTGGTCGCACAGTTCGATCAGGCTCGCCGATTGCCGTTCCGCGCTCTCGCGCCGGTCGCGCGTGCGGTCGACGAGCGCACGGCCGCGCTCAGCAATGCTCTGCAGCAGTTCGCCAAAGAAAGAGGTGTTCACGGCCCGAATCTATCGTTCTGATGTGACAGTACATAGGGAGGCCGGCCCAAATCCACAAATCGTCGTAAACGGCCGTGGTTTATGGTCTATGGACAAGCCCGCCCGGGCGGGCCACAGAAGCGGCGGTTTTTGGGGCGCGGCCGCCGGCCGCGCGGCTTTGTGGAGGTGGTGTCCGATGCCGGGTCCGTTGGCCGGTGTGCGCGTGCTCGAACTTGCCCGCATCCTGGCGGGGCCGTGGGCCGGCCAGATTTTTGCCGATCTCGGTGCCGACGTCATCAAGGTCGAGCGCAAGGGCGCCGGCGACGATACCCGCGGCTGGGGCCCGCCATTCGTCCCGGCGGCCGACGGCAGCCACCTGGGGGCTGCCTATTTTCACGGCACCAATCGCGGCAAGCGCTCGATCGAGCTCGACTTCGAGTCTGCCGAGGGCCAGCGCATCGTCAAGAAGCTCGCGGCCCGCTCCGACGTGCTGCTGGAGAACTTCAAGGTCGGCGGCCTCAAGAAGTTCGGCCTCGACTACGCGAGCCTCGCGGCCGAATGCCCGCGGCTGATCTATTGCTCGGTGACCGGTTTCGGCCAGACCGGCCCCTACGCGGCGCGCGCCGGCTATGACCTGATGGCGCAGGGCATGGGCGGGTTCATGAGCCTCACCGGCATGGCGGACGGCGAGCCGACCCGCGCCGGCGTCCCGGTCGCCGACATTTTCACCGGCGTCTATGCGGTCGTGGGCGTGCTGGCGGCGCTCATCGAACGCCAGAGGACCGGACGCGGGACGCTGATCGATGCTGCGCTTATCGACAGCCAGGTCGGCGTGCTCGCCAACCAGGCGCTCAACTATCTCGTGTCCGGCAAGGTGCCCACGCGGCAAGGCAACAGCCATCCCAATATCGTGCCCTACCAGGTCTTCCCGGTCGCCGACGGCCACATCATCATCGCGACCGGCAACGACAGCCAGTACCGGAAGCTCTGCGGCGTACTCGGCGAGCCGCCGCTGGCCGAAAAACCCGAGTATCGCGACAACACCGGCCGGCTCGCCCATCGCGAGCAACTGGTTGCGCATCTGAGCGAGCTCACAAAGCGCATGAAGAGCGCTGATCTTCTGGCGAAGCTTGAAGCAGTCGGCGTACCGGCGGGCCCCATCAACGATCTCGATCAGGTCTTCTCCGACCCGCAGGTGATCCACCGCGGCATGCGGCTCGAGCTTCCCAGCACGGCGGCCAAGGGTGGAAAAATTCCCGGCGTGCGCACCCCGATCATGATCGGCGGCAGGCCGATGGCGGCGGAGCGCCCTTCCCCGCGGCTCGGCGAGCACACGGCGGAGGTTCTGCGCGAGATCGGGGAAGCGTGAGTATTAACGCGTCCGCCCGGGCCTTGCCGAAACATTGTTTCCCTGCCCGGCTCATCGCCCTGCCCGGTGTTATGTGCAGTGCAACAGGCACGCGCCCATAAGCCGCGCACGCACGGCCAAAGGTTGCATGGCCGCCTGGATTCATCCGATATAGGCTGCCTTTGGGTGGCGAGAACGAATAGCGGCGATATTCGAGTGTTAGACGCCAGGGTGAAACCCTTGACTGACAGCCCGGTGCGAGCCGGCGCGCCTTTGCTCGACGTGCAGGACCTGCACGTCCAGTTCGACACGTCGCGCGGCATCGTGCGCGCGGTCGACGGCATTTCCTACACGATCAATCGCGGCGAGGTCGTCGCCATCGTCGGCGAATCCGGCTGCGGCAAGTCGGTATCCTCGCTGGCGATCATGGGCCTGCTCGCCAAGCCCGCCGGCCGCGTCACGAAGGGGCGCGTGCTGTTCGAAGGCCGCGACCTGCTCAAGCTCTCCGATGAGGAGATGCGCGAGATCCGCGGCCGCGACATTTCCATGATCTTCCAGGAGCCGATGACCTCGCTCAACCCGGTCATGTCGATCGGCGAGCAGATCAAGGAGCCGCTCCTCATCCACCTCAAGGTGAGCGAGGCGCAGGCGCACGCCCGCGCGCTCGAGCTGTTGCAGCTCGTCGGCATCACCGACGGCGAGCGCCGGCTGCAGCAATTTCCGCATCAGCTCTCCGGCGGCATGCGCCAGCGCGTGATGATCGCGATCGCGCTCGCCTGCAATCCGAAGCTGATCATCGCCGACGAGCCCACCACCGCGCTCGACGTCACCATCCAGGCGCAGATCCTGGAACTGATGAAGGACCTGTCGCGCCGCCTCAATATCGCGCTCATCATCATCACCCACAACCTCGGCGTGGTGGCGCGCTACGCGAACCGTGTCAACGTGATGTACGCGGCCCACCTCATCGAACAGGGCACCGCCGACGACGTCTTCCTGCGGCCGCTGCATCCCTACACGATCGGCCTGATGCGCTCGGTGCCGCGGCTCGACCTGCCGCGTGGTGTGCGGCTGGAGACCATCGAGGGCCTGCCACCCGACCTGCGCTCGCCGCCGAGCGGCTGCCGGTTTGCGCCGCGCTGTCGGTTTCGCCTCGACGCCTGCCTGCGAGGTGCGACGCTACGCGAGATCGGGGGAGGCCACGCGTCGGCCTGCATCCGTGCCGACGAGATCGCGGCCGGCACGCTGGTGTCGGACGTCCCGCGCGGTAAATCCGCGGAATTCGCCACCACCGAAGGCGCCGAGAAGCCGCTGCTCGTGGTCGAGCATCTGCACAAGTATTTTCAGGTGCCGGCGCACGGGGCCGGCATCCTGTCGTCCAGGATGGTGACCGTGAAGGCGGTCGACGACGTGTCATTCTCAATCGCACCCGGCGAGACGCTCGGCCTGGTCGGCGAATCGGGCTGCGGCAAGACCACGGTCGGCCGCGCCGTCCTCAAGCTCGAAACGGCAACCGACGGCACGATCCGGTTCGCCGGCACCGACATCACGCATCGCACCGCCAAGGACATGCGCGAGTTGCGCCGCGGCATCCAGGTGATCTTCCAGGATCCCTACTCGTCGCTCAATCCGCGCATGACCATCGGTCAAATCATCGGCGAGCCGCTGCGGGTCTACGGCCTCGTCAAGAACCGCAAGAGCGAGAATGACCGCGTCGCGGAACTGCTGAGCCAGGTCGGCCTGTTCCCCTACATGGCCGAACGCTATCCGCACCAGCTCTCCGGCGGCCAGCGCCAGCGGGTCGGGATCGCGCGCGCGCTCGCGCTCGAGCCGACTTTCATCGTTTGCGACGAGCCGGTCTCGGCGCTCGACGTGTCGATCCAGGGACAGATCATCAACCTGCTCGAAGACCTGCAGACGCGGCTCAAGCTCAGCTATCTCTTCATCGCCCACGACCTCGCGGTCGTGCGCCACATCTCGGACCGGGTCGCGGTCATGTATCTCGGACGCATCGCCGAGGTCGCCGACCGCGACGAGCTCTATGCCAGGCCGCTCCACCCCTATACCAAGGCGCTGCTCGACGCCGTGCCGATCCCGGACCCGCTGGTCGAGCGGTCCCGCGCGCCGCGCGCCCTTAAGGGTGAACTACCGTCGCCCTTGACCCCGCCCTCGGGCTGCGTGTTCCATACCCGTTGTCCGATCGCCGGCGAGGAGTGCCGGCGCGAAGTCCCGCAGGTGCGACAGATTGGACCTCGACACATCGTCGCCTGCCATAAAGCATAGCCGCCGATGCGATCGGCGCGTTAACGGTTACGGAGGAACCCCATGAACAGAAAAGCAACGGTCCTTGGGCTTTTCGGAGCATTGGCACTTGTGATCGCCGGCGCGACATTACCTGCCGAAGCCCAGCAGCCCAAACGTGGCGGAACTCTCCAGTTCGCGATCAGCGCCGAGACGCCGCACTACGACTGCCACGGCAGCGACACCTACGCGACGCTGCATTTTTCGGGGCCGTTCTACTCGACGCTGCTACGCTTCAACCTCTCGAAATTCCCCGAGGTGGAAGGCGACCTTGCGCAATCCTGGACGGTCGCGCCCGATCTCATGACCTATACGTTCAAGCTCCACCAGGGCGTGAAGTTTCACGACGGAACGGCGCTGACCTCCGCCGACGTGAAAGCGACCTATGACCGCCTGCGCAACCCGCCACAGGGCGTCGTCTCGACGCGCCAGGCGACCTTCGCCGACATCGGCACCATCGAAACGCCGGACGCCAACACCGTCATCTTCAAGATGAAGGCGGTGAACGCATCGATGCTCGAGCATTTCGCGTCGCCGTGGAACTGCATCTATGCCGCCAAGGACATCACCGCCGATCCGCGCGCGCCGCTGACCAAGATCAACGGCAGCGGCCCCTTCACCTTCGTCGAGCACGTCAAGGGCA
>WNGB01023070.1_pt1 | contig 10189 bp, 9 predicted proteins | sample 5400681 | NCBI WGS metagenome assembly WNGB01 (sample SAMN13153367, study PRJNA577476) | soil metagenome | isolation source: 115 cm soil or saprolite under grassland replicate 2 | place: USA:California | collected 2016-06-15
AGAAACGGCCGAGCGAATCGCCGGGCGCCTCGACGCCGTCGAGCCCGCGCTGCTCCCCGACCTGGGGGGCGCCGCCGCGCGGATGTTCGGCGAGATGCAGACGCTCACCGACTGGGCGCTCCTCATGCGTACCGACGAGAGCGCGCGTCGTTTCGCCAAAGAGCAGCTGCCGGCGTGGGCGCGCATCGCGTCACGCGTCGGCGACAAGGACCGCGTGCTCGCCGTCTCGCACGGCGGCATCGTCGACCTGCCGGCGATCGTCATCGCGGAGCAGCTCGGCGCGAAGATCGACGGCACGTCCTTCGGGTACGGTGAAGGCGTGCGCGTCACGTACGCGAAGGGCGCACCGGTGAAGATCGAGGAGCTCCGCGTGCGATGAGGTGGCTCGTGCTGTTCGCCGCCTTGCTGCTCGCCTGCGAGCCGCGGTCGATCACCTTCCAGTCGCCGGCCCCCACCGGCTCGGCAGCGACGACCGCGGCGGGATCGCCCTTGGCCTCGCCCAGCCCCACCGCCAAGCCGACCCTACGTCCGCTGCCGAGTCCGTCACCCGTGTCGCGTCTCCTGAGCTATGAGCGCGGCGGCGACGTCGGCCAGCCCTCGCTGCGGCTGCTCCTTCTCGCCGACGGTCGCGTCATCACCGAAGAGGCCAGCGGCGAGCTCTTCGAGCGACGCCTCACCCCCAGCGGTGCCGCGTCACTGCTCCTTCAGGCGATCCAGACCGGCTATTTCGAGAAGGACGCGACGTATCCGCGCGAGCCACTGCCAGGTTCGACGCCGCCGGCGCACGGCACCACGTCGATCTTCTTCGTCGTGACCAACGGTGCCCGCGAAGTCCACGTCGCGACGATCCCAACGGGACAGCCCGACGACAACCTCTATCAGCCGTCGGCGATCCGCGACAAGCTCAGCGCCCTCGCCCGCAGCTACGAGGATCTGTCGTGGATACCGGCGACGTCGTGGGCGGACTCGACGCCGCGCACCTACGAGGCCGCGTTCCAACGCGTCTTCGTCCTGCCGGCGGCGAATGTCCCCACGCCGGTCTCGACGGCCGATGTCGCGACCACGTGGCCGTTCACCCCAGAGCCGAGCGCGTTCGGAGAACTGGTCGCGGGCGCGGCGCAGCCGTGGCGCTGCGCGATCGTCGGTCTCGAGGACGCTCGCGTGATCGGTGATTCGCTCGCGCGCGCTCGGGCCATCACGCGCTACACGCCGGGGCTCCGCGCGATCAACACGACGCTCGCGTGGAAAGCCGCAAGCGGAGCGGTGGTGATCCAGATGAGCCCGCTCCTGCCGCACGAAACGCCGACCTGCGCTGGCTCTCAGCCGACGTTCTGAACGCGCCGCCCTAGGCGACCGTCACCCCGAGTCGCGCGCCGAGCTCGCGCACGACCTCGACGATGAGATCTACGTCCGCCTCCGTCGTTCGCCAGTTCACGATCGCGGGCCGGAACGCGACGCGACCGCGGTAGCGCGTCGTCCCGACGTAGACGCGGCCGTCCGCGAGCAGGTCCGCGCCGATCTTCGCGTTCAGCGTGTCGAGCGCGTCATCGGAAAGATCGCCCGGCCGAAACCGGAAGCACACGATGTTGAGCGGGACCTCCGCGAGACGCTCGAGCTCCGGCGCAGCGTCGACCGCGCGCGCGAGACGCTGCGCGAGATCCAGGTGCCGCTCGACCATCGCACGGTGGCCCGCCCGCCCGTACGCGCGGAGCGTTGCCCAGATCGCGATGCCGCGCGCGCGGCGCGACGCTTCGGGTCCGCGGCCGCCGAACATCGGATGCTCGCCGGGCTTCGGGAGGTACGGCGCGCCGATCGCGAACGCCGCGTCGAGCAGTGACGCGTCACGTACGAACGCGAAGCCCGAGTCGTACGCCACGTTGAGCCACTTGTGACCGTCGGCGATGACCGAGTGCGCGCGCTCGACGCCCGCGGCGAGCTGCGCGGCTCGGGGCGTGACCCGCGCGAAGAGCCCGAACGCGCCGTCCACGTGCAGCCAGCTGCCATACCGCTCCGCGAGATCCGCGAGGCGCTCGATCGGATCGAAGTCGCCGGTGTTCACCTCGCCGGCGTTGCCGACCACGATCGCGGGCGCGCCGTTCAGCGAACGGAGCGCGGCCTCCAGCGCGTCAAGATCGACGCGACCGACGTCGTCGCGCGCGAAACGGCGCACGGTGTCGCGACCGATCCCGAGCATCGCGAGCGCCTTGGTCGCGCTTGGATGGACATAGCCGCTCGAGAAGACCGGCACAGCGGGGAGGCCTGCGAACCCGCGCGAGTCGACGTCAACGCCGTGACGCTGCGCCCACCAGCGCCGGGCCGCGGCCAGCGCGGTGTAGTTCGCCATGGTCGCGCCCGTCGTGAGCACACCGCCCCAGGCTCGCGGAAGCCCGAAGAGGTCCTTCAGCCACTCGATCGCGATCTCTTCGCAGCGCGCGCCGAGGGGCGTTGCGTCGTACGCGGCGGCATTCTGATCCAAGGCCGACGTCAGCCAGTCTGCGGCGACAGCGGCAGGCGTCGTCCCGCCGACGACCCAGTGGAAGAAACGCGGGCCGGACGAACGTAGCGCACCATCCGATGCGCGTACGAGCTCGTCGATCGCGACGAGCGCGCCGTCGCCGTCCTCGGGGAACGTCGCGCGCAGCGACATCGCGGCCCCGTCGGCGCCAGGGCGCCGCACGAGGTCGGAGTCGATCGTCGCGAGATACCGCTCCGCCGCCGTCGCCGCGGCGCGCAGCACGGTCGCCACCTGGTCGCGCTCGTGGAGAGGGTCGGGCACCGTCCGAGTCTAGAAGTCCCGTCGTCAACGCGCGGCGGTAGCATCGCGCCGTGCCCGAGATCGCGAAGCCGATCGTCCTGCTGCTCCACGTCCTGTTCGCATTCGGGTATGTCGCCGGCTATGTCGCGACGAACGTGCTCACGGAGCTCGCGCGGCGGACCGACGATCCAGCGTTCCGACGGAACGCTCTGCAGTTCTCAACGCGATTCGATCGGTTGCTGAACGCTCCGGGCGGCGCGCTCGTGGGGCTCAGCGGGATCGCCACCGCGGTGGTCTTCGGGTATTCACTCCTTTCGGGTTGGGTGCTCGTGGCGATCGTTCTCTTCGTCGTCATCGTCGCGGCCGGCATCTTCTACTGGTCACGCGTCGGCGGGAAGATCGACCGCGCGGCCGCAGCCGGTGACGACGCGGCCGTGGTGCGCGAGCTGCGCCGCACGCGCAACGTCGCGGTGAGCCGCATCGAGAACCTCGTGCTGCTCACGATCATCGTTTTGATGGTGCTTCGGCCGTCTTAGCAGCGTCACGTTCAGCGCGCGTTCAGAAGTACCAGTACCACTCGCTCGGGGGAGCCTATTGCCCGGCGATGCGGCCGGGGTCCAGGGTGACAGGCGGCAGAGTGGGAGCCTCACCGGCGGGGATCGGCGAGGCGAGAGGCTTGGGGGAAGTAGTGAGCGCAGGACACAGTTTGCGTCGCCAGAACTACAGCTTCGTGACCATCACGCCGCCGGTCGCATCGACCTCGCCGGTGATGCATGGCATGCGGGTGGTCGTCGCCATCGTCACCGCGGTCGTGCTCGACCTCGCCACCTTCGCGACCATCTCGACGCTCATCACCGGACGCTGAGGGCCGCACCGCTCCGGCGGTGCTACGCGGCGAGCCTACGCAGCGAAGGTCCGGATCGCGTCGACGATGGCCTTGTGCTCCTCGACGAGCACGCGGGCGGAAAGCGTCGACACGTCGTCGCCCGGCTGGACCGGTACGCGGCGCTGCACGACGATCTCCCCGAGATCGATCGTGTCCGGATGCACCCGGTGGACGGTCACACCGGTCTCCGTCGCGCCCGCGGCGAGCACCGCCGCATGAACTCGGTCGCCGTACATGCCCCGTCCCCCGAACAGCGGCAGGAGCGCCGGATGGACATTGATGATCGGCACATTCGCGAGGCGCACGAAATACTCGGGACCCAGGATGTGATCGAAGCCCGCGTGCACGACGAGTCGCGATCCAGCGCGCACGAGCGCATCGGCCATCGCCGCCTGCGCGGCCGCGCGCGACCCGTAGTGGTCGGCGGTGAATGCCGCATTCGGCACTCGCGCGCGCGACGCACGGATGAGCGCGGGCACGCCGGCGCGATTCGACGCGACGAAGACGACGCGCGCCGGAAGCGCGCCGGTGACGCATGCGTCGAGGATCGCCTGCAGATTCGTGCCGCGGCCCGAAACGAGGACGCCGACGGACAGGGTCATCGCGATGCCCAGCGCACGCGACGCGGTCCGCTCGCGGCCTCGACGCGACCGATCTCCCGAGCGCCCGGCACCGAGCGCAGCGCCGCGGCGGCCTCGCTCGAGGGCACCATGACGACAAGCCCGATGCCCATGTTCCAGGTGTCCCACTGATCGAGCTCCGGGACGGTGCCCAGCTCCGCGAGCACGCGGAAGATCGCCGGGACCTCCCACGAGCTGCGGTCGATGGCCGCCCCGAGACCCGCGGGGAGCGCGCGCGGAAGGTTGCCCTCCCAGCCGCCGCCGGTCAGATGCGCGATCGAGCGCACATGCGCCGCTGACGAGAGCGCGCGGAACTGCCTCAGATAGCTGGTGTGCGGCGCGAGGAGCGCGTCGCCGAGCGTGCCACCGCCGAGCTCGGGGTGCGGCGTGGTGAGCGCGTCGCGTATGTCGCGACCCTGTGCGCCGGCGATCCGCGCGACGATGGCGCGCGCGAGCGTGTAGCCGTTGGTGTGAAGGCCGCTGGACGGAAGGCCGATGCACGCATCGCCCTCCTGCACCGACTCGGGGCGGAGGATCGCGTCACGCGCGACCATGCCGACGAGGAAGCCCGCGACGTCGTAGGCGCCCGGGCCGTACATCCCGGGCATCTCCGCCGTCTCGCCGCCGAGCAGCGCGCAGCCGTGCGCGGCGCAGGCGTCGGCCATCGCGCCGACGACGCGCGCGAACACCGCGGGATCGATGCGCGAGGTGGAGAAGTAATCGAGGAAGAAGAGCGGCTCCGCGCCCATCGCCAGCGCGTCGTTCACGCAGTGGTGGACGAGATCGGTGCCGACGACCTCATGGCGATCCAGAAGCCGCGCGACCTCGAGCTTCGTGCCCACGCCGTCGGTCGTCGCGACCAGCACGCGGTCCTTGCCCGGTGAGGCGAACAGCCCGCCGAACGCACCGATGTCGCCGATGACCTCGGGCGTCTTCGTGCGCGCGATCCGCTCGCGCACCTGCGCGAGCGACCGCTCCGCGCGGGTGGGGTCGACGCCCGTCGCGCGGTAGGTGAGCTGGGTCACGCCGGCTCGGTCTCGAGCACGCTCTTCTCGAGCTCGAGCTGCACCGGGACGAGGTAGTCGCCGGTGAAGCATGCGGTGCAGTGCTCCTCGGTCGTCCCGCCGGTCGCGCTCACCATGCCGGCGAGCGAGAGATAGCCGAGCGTATCCGCGCCGATGTGCCGGCGGATGCCCTCGACGTCGAGACGCGCGCCGATGAGCTCGCTGCGGCGCGCCATGTCGACACCGAAGAAGCACTGGTGTTGGATCGGCGGTGAGCAGATGCGCATGTGCACTTCCTTCGCGCCGTTGCGGCGAAGGAGGTCGACGATCGGACCGCTGGTGTTGCCGCGCACGATCGAGTCGTCGACCACGACAATGCGCTTGCCTTCCAGCACGTCGGCGAGCGCGTTGTACTTGAGCGCGACGTTGTGCCGGCGCAGCTCGTCGGAGGGTTGGATGAACGTGCGGCCGATGTAGCGGTTCTTGATGAGCCCCTCGTGGAAGGGGATCCCGCTGCGCCGCGCGTAGCCGACCGCCGCGGGGATGGCGCTGTCCGGCACGGGGATGACCGCGTCGGCCTCCGCGGGATGCTCGTCGGCCAGGATCTCCCCCATCCGCTCGCGCGTCGCGTACACCGAGACGCCGCCGAGCCGGCTCGAGGCCGATGCGAGGTAGACGTGCTCGAAGATGCAGAGCCCGCGGCGCTCCTGCGATGACAGGTCGGCGATCGTGACCGGGCCGCGATCGTCGATGCGCAGGACCTCGCCTGGTGCCACATCGCGCACGAACTGCGCGCCGATCGTGTCGAGCGCACACGTCTCGCTGGCGACCAGCCACGAGCCGCCCTTGCGACCAAGGCTGAGCGGCCGTACGCCGAGGGGATCGCGGATCGCGTAGAGCGCCGTCGGGGTCAACAGGACGAGGGACCACGCGCCGACGAGCGTCGGCAGCGCGTGCGCGATCCGCTCGTCCCAGGATGAGCCGGCCGCGTGGACGATCGCCTGCGCGACGACCTCGGTGTCGGACGACGTGACGAAGTGGACGCCATCGGCGGCGAGCTCGTCACGGATCTCGCGAGCGTTGATGCAGTTGCCGTTGTGTCCGATCGCGAGCTCGCCCAGACCCTCGGCGCGCACGGTGAACGGCTGCGCGTTCTGGATCTTCGACGCGCCGGTCGTCGAGTAGCGCGTGTGCCCCATCGCCGCGCGGCCGGTCAGCACACCGAGGTCCGGCTCGCTGAAGACCTGGCCGACGAGGCCCATGCGGCGCACGACCCGGAGGTCGCGACCGTCGGTCGCGGCGATGCCGGCGGATTCCTGACCGCGGTGCTGCAGTGCATATAAGGAGAAGAACATCAGGCGGGCGGCCTCTGCCGGATCGGCGGTGGCCTGGTCGCGGGGGCTCCAGATGCCGCAGATGCCGCACATATCTACACCTCCCTCCCCAGCGCTCGCGCGAGCGCGTTGCTATGCGCGTCGACGAGCGCCGCGATCGGCAGGCCGAGCACCGGCGCAATCTCGAGCAGATCGCCACCGATCGTACCGAGCGTCCACACCGGGACGTCGTGCTGGGTCGCGAGCGCGCGGACCTGCGCCTCCAACGATGGACCGAGCACGAGGACGACGCCCGACGGACCTTCACCGAAGAGCGCCACGCGCTTGTCGATCCCGCGGACGGCGGGCAGGACGACCTTCATCCCGATCCGATCGCGCAGCGCGAGCTCCGCCAGCGTGACCGCGAGGCCGCCCTCGGCACGGTCGTGCGCGGCGCGGACCGCGCCGGCCCGATGGGCGGCGAGCACGAAACGCTGCAGGCGCGCCTCGAGTGCGAGGTCGATCGCGAGGGTGACGTTATGGACTCCGATCAGGGATCCGTACGCCGATGCGCCAAGTACGACCGAAGCGCTGCCCGCGAGCATGACGACATCGCCGGGCCGGCCCGACGTGACCGGGATATGACGCGTGACGTCGTCGATATGGCCCACCGCGCCGATGACCGCGGTCGGCCAGATGTCCGCACCGCGCGTCGCGTTATATAAGGACACGTTGCCGGACACGACGGGCACGTTCAGCACGTCGCACGCGGCCGAGATCCCGGCGATGGTGCGCTCGAGCTGCCAAGCGCCTTCGGGCCGCTCGGGATTGCCGAGATTCAAGCAATCTGTGATGGCGAGGGGCGTGGCACCAACGCAGACGACGTTGCGGAGCGCTTCGGCGACGGCGGATGCGGCGCCGACGAAGGGATCGAGCGCGGCGACGCGCGGCTGGGCATCGATCGCGATGGCGATGCCGTCGCTGCGTCCTTTAATACGGAGCAGAGCGGCGTCCGCACCCGGGCCCAAGACGGTGTCGGTGCCGACCATCTGATCGTACGTTCGATAGATGACCGCTCGCGACGCTACCGCCGGCGAGCTCAGCAGGTCGAGCAGTTCGAGCCCGATCTTGTGCGTCGTCGTGGCCGGCGAGGCGGGGTCGTCGCGCGAAGCGGCGGCGACGTTGCCTCGGTCCCTTCCCTCGACCTCGCCGCCGCTTCGCGGCTCCTTTGCCCACTTCGAGATGTCGTACTCGGGGGCTTCGTCCGCGAGCAGCGCCGGCGGTAGCGTCGCGACGACCTCGTCGTTGCTCAGGATGGTCAGCACCTTGTCTTGGGTGATTTCTCCGATGCGGACGCCGTGCAATTCCCATCGCTTGAAGACTCGCTCGACGTCGTGCTCTCGTCCCGGTCGCGCGATCACCAACATCCGCTCTTGGCTCTCAGAGAGCATTACCTCAAAGGGGTTCATCCCCTTCGCTCGGCGCGGCACCTTGTCGACATCGATGCGCATGCCGACGCCGCTTCGAGCCGCAACCTCGCTCGACGCGGACGTCAATCCCGCCGCGCCGAGGTCCTGCACGGCTTCGACCGCGTCCGTTTCCACGAGCTCGAGTGTCGCTTCCATCAGCAGCTTCTCGAGGAACGGGTTCCCGACCTGCACTGAGGGCCGCTTCGCGTCGTCTTGCGCTCCAAGCTCGAAGGATGCGAGCAACGAGGCTCCGGCGATCCCATCGCGGCCGGTATCCGAGCCGACGAGATAGACCGCACTTCCCGGCCTAGCCGTGTTGGCGCGCGAGAGGCGATCGCGGCGCACGAGCCCGACGCACATCGCGTTCACGAGGGGGTTCTCGAGATAGCAGGTCTCGAACGAAACGTGGCCGCCGACGTCCGGGATGCCGACGCAGTTCCCGTAATAGGAGATGCCGCCGACCACGCCGGACAAGTGGCGCCGCGCGCGCAGCGCGCTCGGCGGTCCGAAGAACAGCGCGTTCAGCACCGCGACGGGGCGAGCGCCCATCGCGAAGACGTCGCGCAGGATGCCGCCGACGCCCGTGGCCGCGCCCTGATACGGCTCGACCGCCGAGGGATGGTTGTGGCTCTCGACCTTGAACGCGCAGAGCAGACCATCGCCGAGATCGACGGCGCCGGCGTTCTCGCCGGGACCAAGCACGACGCGCGCGCCTTTCGTCGGCAACGTGCGGAGCAGCTTCTTCGAATGCTTGTAGGCGCAGTGCTCGCTCCACATCGCGCCGAACATCGCCCACTCGAGCGCGTTGGGTTCGCGGCCCACCAGCTCGCGCACGCGGGCGCCCTCGAATGGAGTGAGGCCGACCTCGGAAAGGATGTCCAACTTAGGCTGCGCCGTTTCCGCCCCCGTGAGCACAGGGGACGAGCTCATACCGCGGCGTCGGCTCCGATGAAGCGTTCGATCTGATCGGCGAACGCGAGCAGATCGGGAACGCGAGTTTGGACCTGTGTGTAGACCTCGTCGATGTCGGTCTGCTCGCGGTCATAGGCCAGCAGGTTCCGCAGGCTCGCGAGGTGCTCGAGTCGGTAAGCGAGCTGCTTGTCGATGATCCCGTGCTTGCCGATGGCGTCGAGGATGTCGTGGTACGCCTCGGGCTTCGGCAACGCGAGCGCCATCACGAGATACGCGCCGGTCCCGAAGAGCAGCTCCACCGCCTGCTGCAGATACCACTGCGCCAGTCCGTAGAGCTTGGGATCCGAGCGGAACTTCGCGCGCTCGATCGGGCGAAGATCCGAGAGGAGCTGCGTGTACTCGCGCAGGCGCGCGAGACGCGCGAACACGTATTCGGCGTCGATCGCGAATCGCTCGCCCTTGGTGCGTTCCGCGAGCGCCTTGCTCTGGATGTCGTCGTACTTCTGGAACTCGAGGTACTCCATGACCGCGCGCGCCTCCCACTGCACCCGGCGCTTGTGGTCGCGCTGGAAGAGGAGGCTCCAGCTCCGGATGACCTGCGCGCGCTGAAGGAGCGAGGCCTGGTTGAGGATCACGACATCGAGGCCCTCGGTCTCGAGCGTCTTCGAGAGCTCGCTCACGAAGTAGACCTGGTAGTCGAAGAACTCGTTGGTCTTCACCTTGTCGAGGAGCAGAAGGCCGACGCTCTGGTCGGCGAACGCACCCGCCAGCTTGCGTGAGGCGGGGGTGCCCTGGCCGTAGGCAGCGTCGACCGGGCTCGTCTGAAAGAGCGACTGGAGTTGGGCCTGTTTCTCGAAAAGGTCCATCTCTACAGCCTAGTGAGTGAGCAGCGGGAACCGCAGTTCCCGGCTGCGAGCGAACGACGGCTGTATGCGTCGCATATACCTATCTATATATGGCAGGAGCCGTGCCTGCCATAGCCGGAGCCAGATTGGCGAGGACCCGATACCCATCGGTCCCCCCTAAGAGGGCCTCTGAGCACCTTTCCGGGTGAGGCATGAGGCCCACGACATTCCGCCCCTCGTTGCAGACCCCCGCGATATTGGCGAGCGATCCGTTCGGGTTCGCTGCGGCCGTGGCCCCACCGCGCTCGTCCGTGTAGCGGAACACGACCTGTCCGCGCGCTTCGACGTCGGAGAGCATCTCGTCGTCGGCGACCCAGCAGCCCTC
>WNGB01015257.1_pt1 | contig 10187 bp, 10 predicted proteins | sample 5400681 | NCBI WGS metagenome assembly WNGB01 (sample SAMN13153367, study PRJNA577476) | soil metagenome | isolation source: 115 cm soil or saprolite under grassland replicate 2 | place: USA:California | collected 2016-06-15
TACCGGCGGGTGTCGGCCCACGTCGAGAGCGTGGTGCGCCGGCTGTGTCCGGCCGCCTACGAGTGGACGCTCGGCGAGAGCGGGCGCGCCCCGGCGAAGGCGACCGCGGCAGCGGGTGACGCGGCCGCGCCGGAGCCGGGCCAGGGGCACCGCGCAGCCGCGCGCGTGATGCCGTGAGCCAGAAGGTCCTCATCACCGGGGCGACGGGCTTCTTCGGCGAGCACGTGGCCCGGGTCGCGACCCTGCGCGGCTGGTCGGTGCGCGGGCTGGCCCGCTCGCCATCGCTGGTCCTGGCCGAGCTGGGCGTCGAGGAGATGCGCGGCGACGTCACCTCCGCCGACGAGGTCGCGGCGGCGGTCGCCGGATGTGATTGCGTCGTCCATCTGGCCGGACTGGTGTCGCGCGATCCGGAGGACGGCCAGCGCATGATGCGCGTCCACGTGGACGGGACCCGCGCCGTCCTGCGCGCGTGCAGCCGGGCCGGGGCGCGCCGCGTGGTGGTGGCGTCCAGCTCCGGCACGATCGCGGTGTCGCGCACCGAGCGCACGCACGACGAGACGGCGGGCTACGCGGTCGACCTGGTGGCCGGCTGGCCCTATTACGCGTCGAAGATCTATCAGGAGAAGGTGGCATTCGAGCTGGGCGCGGAGCTCGGCCTCGACGTGGTCGTGGTGAGCCCGAGCCTCCTCCTGGGCCCGGGCGACCGGCGCCGCTCATCGACCCAGGACGTCCAGCGCTTCCTGCGCCGGCAGATCCCGATCGTCCCGCCCGGCGGGCTCAACTTCGTGGATGTGCGCGACGCGGCCGAGGCGACCGTGGTGGCGATGGAGAAGGGACGGCCGGGCGAGCGCTACCTCCTCGGCGGGCCCAACTGGACCTTCCGCGAGTTCTTCGCCCGGCTCGAGCGGGTTGCCAAGCAGGGCGGCCCCCGCCTGCGCGTGCCCGGCCGGCTCGCCCGGGCGGGCGCGTCGCTGGTCGAGCGCGCCTACCGGGCGGCCGGCGCCGAGCCGCCGGTGGATCGCATCTCGGTCGAGATGAGCGAGCACTTCTGGTACGTCGACTCGAGCAAGGCGGGAGATGAGCTCGGCTTCGCGCCCCGCGACCCGCAGCTGACCCTGTCGGACACCGTCAAGTACCTGCGGCGCGGCGTCGACCGCGACCTCTAGGCCGCGAGCTCATCGCGGAGACGCAGAGCCGCAGAGAAACGCAGAGAACGAGCAAACCCCTTTTTTTTTAATTTTCCTGCTCTGCGTCTCTGCGTCTCTGCGTCTCTGCGAAGTTCCGCGCGGCCTCCACTCACTCGCCGCTGAGGACGTTGCCGAAGCGGACGAAGGTCTTGCCGTCGAACTTGGCGAGCTGCATCTGCGAGAACGGGCGGTAGTCGCTCGCGCTGGTGGTGAGCTCGATGCCCGGCAGCGCCACCGCCGGCTTGAAGCCTTTCAGGGACTGGGCCTGCTTGAGGATGTTCTCGCGCGAGAGGTCGTTCCCGCACTGCTTCAGGACCTGCACCATGGTCTGGGTGACCCCGAACGCGTAGACGTAGTTGATGTCGTTCGTGTCGGCGCCGGGCATGTACTTCTTCATGAAGTCGCGCCACTCGTTCACGCCCGGGTCGTCCTTGAACGCCGGGTCGTTCGGGTCCTTGAGATAGGCGCCCGTGATGAGGCCGACCGCCTTGTCCACGCCGGCCGGCTGCAGGACCGCGGCGAGCGAGACCGAGACGTTGGTCAAGAAGTGGAGCGGCTTCCAGCCGATGTCGGCCACCTTGCGGATCGCCTGCGCCGCGAACTTGGGCGTGGCCGCGGTGACCAGGGTGTTGCAGCCGGACGCCTTCAGGTTCACGACCTGGGAGTCGACGGTCGGATCGGTGACCTCGTACGAGGCCTCCTTGACCATCAGCTTGGCGTATCTGTCACCGAGGCCCTCCTTCAGGCCGATGATGTAGTCCTTCCCGAAATCGTCGTTCTGGTAGAGGATGCAGAGCTTGGCGTCCGCCTTGTTGTCGAGGATGTACTTGGCGTAGATGCGGGCCTCGATCCGGTAGCTCGGCTGCCAGCCCATGGTCCACCTGTTGTTCTTCGGGTCGGCCCACTTGTCGGCGCCGGTCGCGACGAAGAGCTGCGGCACGCCCTTCTGGTTGAGGTACTTCTGGATCGCCGTGTTGGACGGCGTCCCCAGCGAGTTGAAGATGAAGGCGACCTCTTCCTTCTCGACCAGCTTGCGGATCTGCTCCACCGCCTTGGGCGGCGCGTAGCTGTCGTCGAGGCTGATGAGGTTGACCTTGCGGCCGTTGATGCCGCCCTTGTCGTTCACCATCTTGAAGTACGCCTGCGAGCCCTTGCCGATCGCACCGTAGGCCGACGCGGGTCCGCTGTACGGCATCGTCTGTCCGAGCTTGATCTCGGTCGCCGTGACGCCAGGCGCGTTCTGGGCGGCTGCAGTCCCCGCCAGAGTGAGGAAGGTCGCGGTGGCCACCAGTCCCGCTGTTCTCGACATGTCTTGCTCCTTTCCTTGTCACCGAAGCCGGCGAGCGACGCTGCGGACGAGACCGGCAACGCCTCGCGGCATGAGCAGGATGAAAGCGATGAGGAGCGCGCCGTAGATCACCTGGGGCGCGTCCGGCGAGATGTCCTCGGCGATGTTCGGCACGACCGCGATGAACACCGCGCCGAACAGGTTGCCCAGGACCGAGGCGACCCCGCCGACCACCACGCCGACCAGGAGGTAGATCGACACGGCGGCGGTGAAGCTGTCGGGCGACACGAACCCGGTCAGGAGCGCGCCGAGCGCGCCGGCCACGCCGGTGAACATCGCGCTGACACCGAAGGTCGTGGACTTGTAGAGCGCCGTGTCGATGCCCATGGTGGAGGCCGCGATCGGATGATCCCGGATCGCGACCAGCGCCCGTCCCGTGCGCCCGTGCACGAGGTTCCAGGTCGCCAGGTAGATCGCGACGAGCCAGGCGAGGCAGAAGAAGTAGAGCCACTGGTCGCCGTCGAACAGGCCCGCGAACGGCGAACCCGGCTTGTCGATCAAGGTCCCCTGCACGCCGCCCGTCCACTTCTCGAGCCTGTCGTGCTTGAGGATCTGCGGCGTGGCGACGGCGAGCGCGAAGGTGGCCAGCGCCAGGTAGGGCCCCTCGAGTCGCAGCGCCGGCAGGCCGAACGCGAAGCCGACCGCGAGGCAGACCAGACCCGCCGCGGGCACCGCCGCCCAGTAGGGCAGCCAGCCGTGGCTGACCAGGATGGCGGCGACGTAGGCGCCGATGCCGTAGAAGGCGCCGTGTCCGAGCGAGATCTGTCCGCTGTAACCGGTCAAGAGGTTGAGCCCGAGCAGCGCGATCGCGTAGACCACGATCTGGGTGAGCTGGAAGGTGTGGAAGCTCGAGACCCAGAACGGCGCGACACAGGCCGCCGCCAGGAGGACCACGATGCCGATGCGCCCGCGGGTCGTCATCATCAGACCCGCACCACCGCCTTGCGCCCGAACAGCCCGGACGGTCTGAAGACCAGGACCACGACGATGATGAGGAGCGCCACGGTCAGCTTGACCTGCGTCCCGACCACGTAGGCCCCGGCCAGGTTCTCGAGCACGCCGACGATGAATCCGCCGATCGGCGCGCCCCACGGGTTGTCGATGCCGCCCAGGAGAGCGGCGGCGAACGCGTAGACCAGGATCCCGAGCATCATCTGCGGCTCGAGATAGATGATCGGCGCCGCCATCATGCCGGCCACGGCGCCGAGCAGGGCCGCGAATCCCCACCCGAGCGCGAGCATGCGGTGGACCCGGATGCCGACCAGGCGGCTCGAGGCCGGGTTCACGGCCGCCGCCCGCATCGCCAGCCCGAGCCGGGTGAAGCGGAAGAAGGCGTAGACCACGGCCAGCGTCGCCAGGGTCACGACCGTCATGCCCACCTCGTGGGGAGAGAAGTAGGAAGTGCCGTACCAGGCGTCGGAGGCGAACGGGCTCGGGAAGTCCTTGATCATGGGACCGAAGATGAAGCTGGCGAGGCCGTTCAGGACGAGCAGGAGACCGATGAAGATCGACACGACGGTGAGGACCGGCGCGTGCTGCACGCGCTGGACCAGCGCGGCATGGATGACGGCTCCCATGACGAAGGCCGCCGCCAGCGTGAGCGCGAAGGCGGCCCAGTACGGCACCCCGGCCTGCACCAGGCTCCAGCCGATGTAGGTCGTGAACATCGCCAGCTCGCCCTGCGCGAAGTTCACATGGTGAGTCGCCTTGAAGATCATCACCAGCGCGAGGGCGACACCGCCGTAGATGCTGCCGCTGGCGATCCCGAGGAGGAGCTGATGGACGAATCCTTCCATGGTCCCTCGCTAGAGTCCCAGGTAGGCCCGGCGCACCGACTCGTCCTGGGCGATCGTGGTCGCGGGCCCGCTCATCGCCACGCGGCCCGTCTCCAGGACGAAGGCATGGCCGGCCAGGCCGAGAGCGAGCCGGGCGTTCTGCTCCACGAGCAGCATGCTCGTCCCCTCTTCCCGGTTGATCGAGCCGAGAATGCGGAAGATGTTCTCGACCACGAGCGGGGCGAGCCCGAACGAGGGCTCGTCGAGGAGGAGCATCCGGGGCCGCAGCATGAGCGCGCGTGCGATGGCCAGCATCTGCTGCTCGCCGCCGCTCAGGGTGCCCGCCTGCTGGCGCCGCCTTTCCGCCAGGACCGGGAAGTAGCCGAACACGCGCGCGAGGTCGCCCGCCACGTCGGCGGCGGGGCGGACGTGGCCGCCGACGCGGAGGTTCTCTTCCACGGTCAGGTCCTCGAAGGTGCCGCGCCCTTCCGGAACATGAGCGATGCCCCGCCGGGCGATCGACTCGGTCGCCATCCCGTCGATGCGCTGCCCGGCGAAGTGGATCTCCCCGCGCGTGCGGACGAGCATGTTGCAGACCGCCCGCAGCGTGGTGGTCTTGCCGGCGCCGTTGGCCCCGAGCAGCGCCACGACCGCGCCCTCGTCGACGCTGAGATGAATGGACCGGAGCACCGGGATGGGCCCGTAGGCCGCGTTCACGCCGCGGAGCTCGAGGAGTGCGCTCACGAGGCCCCTTCGGGGGCCCCGCCGGCATCGCGATCGGGGCGAGCTTGGCCCGTGGGGGCCGCTCCGAGGTAGGCGCGGATCACCTCGGGGTGCTTCCCCATCTCGTCGGGCGTCCCCTCTGCGATGGTGCGCCCGAAGTCGAGCACGACGACGCGGTCCGACACGCGCATGACCAGCCCGAGGTGATGCTCGACCAGGAGGATGGTGAGCTCGAGCCGGTCGCGGAGCGAGCGGATGAGGTCGCGCAGGCGTTCGACCTCTTCGTGCTTGAGGCCGCCGGCCGGCTCGTCGAGGAGCAGCAGGCGGGGCTGGCTGGCCAGCGCGCGGGCCAGCTCGACCCGCTTGCGTGTGGCGAAGGGGAGGGCCGCCACCGGGGCCCCGGCCACCTCGATGAGCTCGAGCTCCTCGATGAGATGGTTGGCCCTGTCTTGTAGCTTGCGCTCCTCGCGGGCGACCAGCGGGACGCGGAGCGCGTTGGCCAGGAAGCCCCCGCGACTCCGCGCGTGACCCCCGGCGAGGATGTTGTCGCGCACCGACATGGTCTCGAACAGGGCCAGGTTCTGGAAGGTCCGGCCGATGCCGAGCCGGGGGATGGCGTGGCGGGGCACGCCCAGGAGCGACTCCCCGTCGAGCTCGATCGTGCCGCCCTGGACGTCGTAGAGCCGGCTCACGCAGTTGAACAAGGTCGTCTTGCCCGCGCCGTTGGGCCCGATGAGGCCGCAGATGTGGCCGCGCTCGACGTCGAAGGAGACGCTGTCGAGCGCGACCACCCCGTCGAACCGGACGGAGACCTGGCGGACGCGGAGTAGAGGGACGCCAGCGGTCACGGCGTGCTCGTCGCCGTCCTAGTAGTAGAGGAACTGGAGGGCGGCGACGAGCTGGTTCTGCGGATTGGTCGTCGTGTCGTCGCCGTTGGGAAACTCGATCCGGTTGAAGGCGAGCGTCAGGTTGATGGCCGCCTCGGCCAGGAACTTCTTCAGACCTCCTCCGAAGATCCTCAGGTCCGCGCCCTCGAAGGCCATCTCGCTGTTCGTGCGCATCTCGAACTTGCCGAACAGCGAGAGCCCGATCCCCTTGTTGTAGTACGAGAGCTCGGCGGCGATGTTGTCCTGCTTGGCGATCCCGGCGGGCGGCGGCGCGAGCGAGGTGCCCGGGTCGAAGTGAAGGTACTGGACCAGGCCGGCGATGTCGTCGCCGCCGCTCTTCGGATCGCCGTTGAGCGGGATGTTGGCGAAGGCCGAGGCCGAGAAGGCCAGGTAGGCATCCACGTTGGCGCCGTCGAGCTTCTGGTAGTCGAAGCCGGCGCTCACGCCCGCGACCCGCTTGTGGCCGAAGTACTCTCCGTTGAAGACGTACCCGACCTCCGGGTCGAGGAAGTTGTACTGGACGTAGCCGGCCAGCCGGAAGGGGTTCTTCCCGCCCTGGGCACCAGCCTGCGCCGACGACTGCCGGATGCCCTGGAAGGCGCCGAGGCGATATTCCAGGTGGTCCTCCAGAACCTGGCCCTTGATCGCGACGCCGGTGTCCCGGAGGGCGGACGTCTGGGTCACGGCGATGTAGGTCGCCGACGTGGTGAGGATGTCGAGGGTGAGATACGTGGTCGTGCCCTGCAGGATGTTGCGGGTGAATGGCACGAGCATCAGCCCGGCCTGGAGGGCGAACGCCGGGTGCAGGTTCAGCGAGAAGGCCGCGTCCTGCATGGTCAGGGTGTTGAAGGTCTTGCTCGCGGTTCCGTCCGCCGCGGTCGCGGTCCGCCCGATGTTCGCGGCCTCGAAGAGGATGAGGAAGGTGACCTTCTTGAGGATGCCGCCGGAGAAGAAGACGCGCCCCCTCCGCACGAACGAGTTGAGCTGGTACTCGCCGTCATCGCCGTTCGGGCTTTGCTTGAGACGGTCCTGAAACAATTCGACCCAGTGCTGGAGCTGGATGCCAGGGCGAATGAAGAAGTTCTCGCCGAGGAGGAGCTCGTGGGTGGGACCCATCGCTGGAAAGGTCATCGGCCCCGCGGGGGCCGGAGCGGGTGTTGCCGGAGCCGGGGCTGGAACTGGAACTGGAGCTGGAGCCGACTGATCGGCCGGCTGTCCCGCGGCCGGCTGCTGATCGGCGGGCGGGGCTGCCGCAGGATCCGACCCGGCGGGTGGCTGGTCGCCGGGCGGGGTCTGCGCCAGGGCGGGCGCGCCCCAGGCGCAGACGACCAGCGACGCGAAGAGGGAAGCAGATCGTGCGCGACGCGTGAAAGACCGGTGGATCAGCTGAAGGGGCCGATTCATGGCTCACTCCGGGTTGGGGGGAGGGTCCCGAGGCGCCCGCACCGCTCGCTCCGGGCCATTCTGCAGTGCAGAATGGGGTTCTGCAGCGGAGGCCAAAGCTACAAGACTGCTCTGGATTGGTCAAAGAAAATCGTGCTCGGCATTGACGAGCCAGCGGCCTCACCCTATAGCCCTCACGGCACATGAGAGCGTCACCGCGGCGGTCAAGGCGGAAAGAGGATCGACATTTCGTCGCGGCGCTCGCGCGCGGGTTGAGCGTGCTCGCCTGCTTCCGCACCAGCGACAAGGTGCTGAGCAATCAGGAGATCGCGGAGCGCTGCGAGCTCCCCAGGTCGACCGTCTCGCGCCTCACCCACACGCTCACACGGCTGGGCTATCTGCAGTACGTCGAGAGCACCGCGAAGTACCGGCTGGGGACGGCCACGCTGGCGCTGGGGAGCGCGATGCTGGCGCGCATGAACGCCCGGCAGCTCGCGCGCCCGCTGATGCAGGAGGTCGCCGAGGCGACGGGGGCAGTCGTCTCCATGGGGACGTACGCGCAGCTCAACATGATCTATGTCGAGATCTGTCGCAGCCGCGCTCCGGTCACCATCAGCCTGGATGTCGGCGCGCGGTTGCCGCTCGCGACGACCGCGATGGGCCGCGCCTACCTCGCGGTCATCCCGGAGGTGGAGCGGCGCGAGCTCATGGCACAGATCCGCGATCACGATCGGTCGAGCTGGCCCCGCCTGCGCGAAGGCATCGAGGCCGCGCTGGCGGAGTACCACGAGCTCGGCATCTGCTCCTCGTTCGGCGGGTGGCAGAAGGACCTCAACGGCATCGCGGCCGGCATCCGCCCGGGGGGAGGCACACCGACGCTCGCGATCAGCTGCGGAGGTCCGGCGTTTCAGCTCTCGCCCGAGTTCCTCCTCAACGTCGCGCGGCCGCGTCTCATCGAGCTGGTCCGCCGGCTGAAGGTCACCCTCGGCGTCGAGCCGGACTGACAGCGGAGCCAGTTCGCTCTGGTGGAGGCGGGCGGTGTATAGAACGGGCTGACATGGCCATCAACCTGTCGGTCAATCTCAACAAGGTGGCGCTCCTGCGCAACTCGCGGGGCGGTCGCAACCCGGCCCCCACCGTCGCGGCGGAGACCTGCATCCGCGCCGGCGCGGCCGGCCTGACCCTCCACTGGCGCCAGGACAACCGCCACACCCGGGAAGGGGACGTGCGCGACCTGGTCGCGCTGGCCCGCCGGCGCGGGGTGGAATTCAACCTCGAGGGCGACGGGCGCGACGAGCTCGTCGCGCTCGCGCTCGAGCTCGAGCCGACCCAGTTCACGCTCGTGCCGGTCAAGCCGGGCGAGGTCACCAGCGACCACGGCTGGGACCTCCCGCGCCAGGGGGAAGAGGTGAGCTCGCTCCTGGCTCCGCTCGTCCGGGCCGGCATCCGCACCGCGATCTTCGTCGACGTCGACGCCGACATGGCGGCGGCCGCGGCCACGGGCGCGCATCGGATCGAGATCTACACCGAGCCGTATGCGCGCGCGTTCGCGACGCCGGGCCAGGGCGGCGAGCTCGGGCGCCTGCAGGCCTGCGCGCGCGCGGCGGCCGCGGCCGGGCTCGGCGTCAACGCGGGCCACGACCTCGACCTCCGCAACCTGCCTCTCCTCGCCCGCGCTGTCCCGGAGCTCCTGGAGGTCTCGATCGGCCACGCGCTCATCTCCGACGCGCTCTACATCGGCCTCGAATCCGCCGTGCGCGCCTATGTCGCCGCCTGCCGCGGCCAGGAGACCGAGCCTCCGGTCACGTGCTAGCTCCCGCGTGTTTCAGCCGCAGAGCCGCAGAGACGCAGAGAACGCCGAGAGTCGGAGGGAACTCCGGTCGGAGGAAGACGTGACCTGGATCGGTCTCGGCGTTCTCCGCGTTCTCGGCGTCTTTGCGATTCTGGCTGCCGAGGGAGTCCTGCTCGCAGCGTGTGGGGCGGCGCAGCGGGCGGAGGGGGGACGATGCCCGGCGCGGGATGTCGTGGTGCAGGTGGATGCGGAGGCGGCGGCGCTGGGCGCGTGCCGGGAGATGGGTCGTCTCGCGATCGGGCCCAGCTTTGCGCTTCGATCGCTCGCCGGGCTCGAGCGGCTCGAGCGCGCGGGCGCGATCGATGTCTCCGACAACGTCGACCTCGGCGGGCTCTTCCTGCCCGCGCTCGTGGCGGTCGACCGCGACCTCGTCATCGACGACAACCGGCAGGTCGCGACCGTGTCGCTGCACAACCTCGTCGAGGTGGGCGGCGATCTCGTCGTGCGCGACAACCGCGCTCTCCTGCGGCTCGATCTCGGAGCTCTGCGCCGGGTCGGGGGCCGACTCGAGATCAGCGGCCACGCGGCGCTGGACACGGTCGTGCTCGACCGGCTCGAGAGCGCGGGCGAGCTCGTGCTCGACGACAATCCGGCGTGGCCGGCGGCGGAGGTCGACGCGGTGAAGCGGAAAGCGCGAGAGCCGTCGCCGCCGTCCGCAGGCTCGGCCCGGCGAACCATGTCCTGGCCCTGCTGCGTTCTGACGCAGCGGTGCTAGGATTCGCCCGTGTTCGTCGACCCTGTGAGGCTCGGCCAGAGCATTTCGCTGCTGGACGAGCTCTATTCTCGCTTCCAGAGCGACCCCGCTTCGGTCGGCCCGGAGTGGCGCGAATTCTTCCTGAACGGCCAGGCGCCCGAGCCGATCGCGGAGCTGGCCCGCGCCGCCGCGCTCCCGGCCCCGGCGCTTCCCGCGCGCTCGCCCGCCGCAGCGACGCTAGACCGGCCGGCGGCGCCCGCGCCGGCGCGCGAGGCGGCCGCCCAGCCGGAGCACCCGTTCGGGATCTGGCCGCTGGTCGACGGCTATCGCAGCCTGGG
>WNGB01015258.1_pt1 | contig 10187 bp, 11 predicted proteins | sample 5400681 | NCBI WGS metagenome assembly WNGB01 (sample SAMN13153367, study PRJNA577476) | soil metagenome | isolation source: 115 cm soil or saprolite under grassland replicate 2 | place: USA:California | collected 2016-06-15
TGATCCCCAATGCCGAGATGGGGACGGCCAAGAACGCCGATCATCGGAACGACTTTCCGCCCGGCACCGAGGTCAAGGTCGCGGTGCTCTCCATCGAGGACGGCGGCAAGCGCATCCGGCTCTCGCGCGCCCAGGCGCTGCGCATGGAGGAGGAGGCCGAGACCAAGGGCTATATGCAGGACAGCGCCAAGAAGGGCGGGGGCTTCGGAATGACGCTCGGCGAGGCCCTGCGCCACAGCCGGCGAAAGTAGCAGGCCGCGAGCGGTCAACCGCCGGCAGAGCCGACCGGAAGCAGAAGGAGCGTCTCAGGCCGATTATGCGCTACAAGACGGTGGCGATCAGCCTCGGTGCCAACATCGTCCGGCGCGAGCTCAAGCTGCCCGAGGTGGAGATCCCGGCCGCCGACCCTCGCCACACCTTTTGGGCTGAGATTACCCGCGACCGAGACGACTACTCCGGCGAAAGAGCCTCCGCGCGAGCCCGGTCCTCGCGTAGCGCTGGGGCCGAGCTGCTGGCGCGCTTTCCCGAGAGCGAGCGCGTCGACGGCCGGGGCGGGGCGGTCCTGCCCGCTTCTGCCAACACGCACACACACTTCCTCCGAACCCCCGCGCGGGGGATCCACCAGGACCTCTCGCCGTCCGCGCCGGCCGAGGTTCAATCCCGCCCCGCCCGCCCCGCCCTGAGCCGCTTGCCCCTGGACGGCCGTTTGCGCTAGGCTGCCTGCTGCTGGCGTGCCCCCCGGCGCGGAGGAGGTGAGAGGTCGGAGCAAGCCCGAAGTGCGGAGGAAGCGAAACGTCGAGTCACGTGCGAAGAGGAGGGAGCCATGAGCGAACGAAGCAGACTGGTAGCTGTCATGGTCGGACTGGTGGTTGTCGGGATGCTCCTGATGGCCGGTGCGCGCGGTGCCGAGGCGCAGAACGTCGGCGATGGCATCGTCAGCGCGATGCGGAACGCGGAGGTCGTCGACCTCACCGTCTTGATCTCCGAGCAGCTCCCCGCGCACTGGCCGACCCACGCCCCGTTCCAGCGCTGGACGTTCAACTGGTTCAAGCCGGTGAAGAGCGCGTACGGCGACAACTACGCGCAGAGCGTGTTCCCCTACTACGGCCAGCGCTATCTGATCGACGAGCACACCGGCACCCAGCTCGACTGCCCGGCGCACTTCATCCCGCCCGAGGGCAGCGGGATGCCCTTCGCCGGGCCGATGGGGAAGATGACGTGCGACAAGATCGCGCCCGCGCAGTGGATGGGCCCGGCCGTGGTCATCGATGTGCGGAGCATCCTCGACCAGGCGCCCAACGGAAAGAGCCCGATCATCACGCCCAAGATGGTGCAGGACTGGGAGGCGAAGAACGGGGCACTCAAGTCCGGTGACGTCGTCCTCTTCTACTCGGGCTACTCGGACAGGTACTACAAGCCCTTCCCGGAGGGAAACCGGCTCGCCTTCGAGCCGCTCATCCTCCAGAGCAAGCCGGGCTGGCCGGCACCCGGACCGGAGACCATGGAGTACCTGAACTCCAAGGGGATCAAGCACGTCGGCACCGACGGCCCGAGCATGGGGCCGGTGGAAGGGGGGCAGGCCACCCACGTCGCGGGGCTCAAGTACGGGATGACCTGGGACGAGCTCCTCACCAACCTCGGCAGGCTCCCGGCGCGCGGCGCCTTCTATATCGCGCTGCCCATCAAGGTCGTCGACGCGAGCGGAGAGCCGACCCGCGCGGTGGGTATCAAGACGAAGGGCCAGAAGGGCATCGGCGAGTAAAGCATCGTGTCGTGGCTGGCCCGGGCGCAGGACGGGGTGACGATCTTCCTCGGGGTGGTGATCGAGGCCACCCCGTTCCTGCTGCTCGGGGTCCTGGTGTCGCAGGTGCTCGGCCTCGCGGTGCGGCGCGACCGGCTGGCCGGCTGGCTGCCACGGGGCCGGCTCTCGTCGCTGGCGGCGCTCGCGGGAGTGGGCGCGCTCTTTCCGGTCTGCGAGTGCGGCAATGTTCCGGTGGCGCGCCGGCTCGTCACCCGGGGCGTGCCGGTCGCGGCGGCGATGGTCTTCCTGCTCTCGGCCCCCGCGCTCAACCCGGTGGTAGCGCTGTCCACATATGCGGCGTTCCGTGAGCAGCCGTCGATCGTGGGCTACCGGCTCGTCTTGACCTTCGTGGTGGCGATCGGCGTGGGGCTCCTGCTGAGCCTCCACCCGCGGCCTGGAGAGCTCCTGCGCGGGGGTGGAGGCGATCCGGCGTGGGAGCCTGGGCTGCTGGCGGTCTCCTGGCGGGGGCGTGCCGGCCAGTTCGCGCGAGGCGCCCTCGGCGAGTTCGTCGAGATGGGAGCGGTCCTCGTGTCGGGCGCCGCCTTGGCCGCCTTCGTCCAGATGGCGGTGCCGCGGGCCGCACTCACCAGCATCGGTCAGGGGCCGGCGCTCTCGGTCATCGCGATGATGGCGCTCGCCGCGGTCCTGTCGGTGTGCTCCACCGTCGACGCGTTCGTGGCACTGGCGTACGCGGGCACGTTCACCGACGGCTCCCTCGTGGCCTTCCTCGTCTTCGGGCCGATGATCGACATCAAGAGCCTGCTCCTGATGCTCACGGTGTTCAGCGCGAAGACGGTGGCGCTCGTGGCGGTGCTGGTGGCGGAGGCGGTGTTCGTCCTCGGGCTCGGTCTCAACTACTTGGGGGGCTGAATGGCGAACCGCAACGGGCGAGCGGTGCTCAAGAATATCGGTGCCGGGCTTGCGGTGCCCGTGCTCGCCGCCGGGTACGGTGCGTACCTCCTCCAGGCCGCCTCGAGCGGCGCGCTCTACTTCTACATCCACCCGATCTACGTCGTGCCGACGGTGCTAACGGGTCTCGTCCTTCTCGCCCTCGCCGTTGCCTGTGTCCCCGGCGGTGGCGACGGCGATCACGAGCACCGACCGCCCGGGCGACTCACGGTCATCGCGCTGGCGCTCCCCTTGGCGCTGGGGTTCCTCCTGCCGGCCCAGCCCCTGAGCGCGGTCTCGGCATGGCAGCGCGGCGTGACCCTGGGCGGTAGCATGGGGCCGGTCGAGGGAGCCCCCGAGCTCGCCCTCGGAAGAAGGCCGGAGAGCTACACGATCAAGGACTGGGTGAAGGCCTTCCAGGCGGATCCCGAGCCTAGCCGGCATGCGGGCAAGCGCGCCCGCGTCACGGGGTTCGTGCATCGCGACGATCGGCTCCCGTCGGACTGGTTCATGGTGGCGCGCTTCGTCCTGAAGTGCTGCGCGGTGGACGCCCAGCCGGTCGGGCTCCCCGTACGCAGCGACGGCCGCGCGGGCGCGGAGCCCGGCGGCTGGGTCACCGTGGAGGGCGCCTGGGAGGTCGCCGAGGTCGCGGGTGAGCGCCGCGCGGTCCTCCGCGCGGCCCGCATCACGCCGACCCGGCGGCCCGAGCAACCGTACCTCTACTGACCGGTTGCCGTTGACCGAGCCCCCTTTCCCGAGCGCGTCGCGGCCGTTCGACTTCATTGCCCTGGCACTGGTGCTGGCGCTGGCGACGGCCGGCGCGGCGCTTGTCCTATTCCTCGAGCCGCGGCCCCTCGCGGTGGTCGAGGTGAGCCCCCGGGACGGCGCGCACGGCGTGTCTTGGCGGGCGCAGGTTTCCGTGACCTTTTCCCGTCCCCTCGCGGAGACCCTCGACCGGGGCAGCCTCTCAGTGACACCCGACACCGACGGGTTCGTGAGCGCGGCCGGCCGGCGGGCGGCGTTCACGCCGCGAGCCGGGTTCCGCGCGGACACCTCGTACGAGGTGACGCTCTCGTCGGGCCTGCGCGACCGCGCCGGACGGTCAGCCGTGCCGGGTGTCATCTCGCGCTTTCGTACGCAGCCGCTCGGGCTGGTCCTCCGCGCACAGGATCAGGGACTGCTCAGGCTTCCCCGACTCGGCAGTGCGCCGGAGCCACTCGCCGTTCCGCGGATCGGGCCCTTCGCGGTGAACGGCGAGGGCGTCGCCGCATACGTGCGCTCCGGGGAAGCCAACCTCCTCATCGAGTCGCCGGGGGGCGGCGACTCGATACGGCGCATTCCGCTCCCGGCGGGGGTGGACGTGCGCGAGCTCGAGTGGAGCCCTACGGGGGGCGTGCTGGCGTTCCTTGCCGCCATGCCTGGCGCGGCGGTTCCGGGGCCGGTCTACGTGCTTCGTCTCGAGGGTATCCGCGCGAGCATCGACCGGCTGAGCGGGGGCGGCGGGACCATCGACGTGGGGTCGCCGCTCCTGGTAGAGAGCCTCAAGAAGTCGCTCATCGAGGTCGTGTACCGGCGGGAGTCCTTTGCGCTCACGCCGGACGGGCAGTCGGTCATCGCGCGTGACGCGGGCTGGGACTTCGCGGTGTTCGGGCTCGATGGGACGCGGCGTTCCACCCTCGGGCCATACCTCGCGGTGGGCAACACCTCGCCGCGGGGCGATGCCGTCGCGGTGGTCGACGTGAACCCCGCCGATCCGCTCCTCCGCCGCCAAGTTCTCGTCCATGGCCGCGAGGGGGATGCCCGGCCCCTCTCGGATCCTCGGCGCGACAGCCACTCGCCGCGCTTCGCCAATCGGAGCGATCGGGTCGTGTTCGTCACCGGCGCGCCCGAAGGGCCGCCCGACAGCCGCCGCTTCGGGCTCGAGCTCGCGGACGTGCCGACAGGCATCCGGCGCCCGCTCGCGGGGCCCCCCGAGGGTGAGAGCGACGAGGAGCCGATGTGGTCGCCCGAGGATTCATGGATCCTCTTCCGTCGCGCGCCCGTCGGGCAGCCGGCCCGGGGACGGCTCTGGATCGTCTCGCCCGGTGGTGGGGCCGCCGTGCGGCTGCCCGTCGAGGCGATGCAAGGACGCTGGAGCCCGGGCGTCGACTCCCGGCCGGTCGTTGGTCACGATGGGGAGAAGAGAGGGTCAGTGACTGGCCGTGACGAGCAGGATCAGGCCCGTGGCGGCCAGGGCCACGGTCCAGAGTAGATCGAGATTGATCCAGCCGCGGCGCAGGAAGGCAAGCCCGACCCATTCGTAGACCACCACGGCGATCACGCCGGTCACGGCGAGCATCGCCAGGGTATGCACGCCGACGGCGGCCAGCGCGACGGGGAGCCGATGGCTCGCCATCAGATGATCGTGCAGATGGTTGGCCGGGGATCCGACCCGACCGAGAGGGAGGAGGATCGGCACCAGCATCAGCCCGGCGCCGTGCGCGCTCGCCATCAGAAACGACCACAGGGTGAGGCCCGCCATGCCGGTCCGCATGCCGACTCGCACTCGGTGACGCGAGCCGTAGGCCTGGTGGTAAACCGCCCAGCCGATCAGTACGAGGCCGGACGCAACGCTGATGACGCGCTGGTCGACCACGCTATCGAGGGCAATGACGGCGAGGGCGACCAGGGCGACCGCGAGGGCATGGCCGACCGCGATGGGGACCAGCGATGCCAGGACCACGGCGCGACGTCCCCGATGCAGGCCGAGGGCAACCGCAAAGAGCCAACCCATGGCGGGGTTGACGCCATGAAACGCGCCAAGTCCCGCCAGGGCCAGCCACGGCCAGAGATTCATCGGCCCCGCCCGCCGGCCGCGGGCGGGGCGATCCTACGCCGACCCTGGGGCCACACCTCGCCCTGACGCGGTCCGGGCCACCCGGTCAGCGCCGCAGCATCACGGATAGCAGTATGAGTCCGAGGACGCGTCGCCTCCCTGCAGGCGCACCTGGTGCGGCCGATAGCCGTCCGGCCACTCGATGAAGAAGTCCTTGCTCAGCTCGATTCCCCCTCCGGGCTTGGTATCGACCTTGACCATCCAGCCCTTCAGGCCCTCCGGATAGAACTGCCCGTCGATCGCCCCGTAGAGCGAGTTCGTGAAGTAAATCCGCTTGCCGTCGCGGCTGATCTCGACCATCTGCGGTCCGCCGTTGAGCGGCTGGCTGCCCCTGGGGTGCGCCGCGCGCGCGACGATGCCGCCTATCCTTACCTTCCCGGTGAGCTTCGGGTTGAACGGGTCCGAGACGTCGTACTGCTGCAGATCGCCCGTGCCCCAGCACGACACGTAGAGGTACTTGTCGTCGACCGACAGGTCGATGTCGGTGACCAAGGGCGGGCACGCCTTGAAGTCCTTGAGCGCCGGCGGGAGCTGGTCCGCCTGGGCCGGCTCGGCCGGGATGTCAATCACCTTGCGCACCGCCCACTTGCCGCCGTCGCGGTACCAGACCCAGATCGACGCCGACAGGTCCTTCAGGCACACGACGCAGTTGACGAAGCCGTACGCCTTGGTGGGGTCGTGCGCCGGGCGCAGCTCGAAGACGAGCTGGTACTCGGGGCCGAAGTCGATCTCCTGCAGATGCTTGCGCTTGTGCAGATCCCAGAAGTGCAGGCGGCGGCCGTACTTGCTGCCCAGCAGCAACTCGGGCACAAGTCCGTCCTCGAACATGTCGGGAGTGCCCCACTCGCTGGTCACCATCGTGTCGTGGCCGAGATGCCACCACGCGTCGTAGGCGAAGTTCTGCGGACCCCGGTCGACCTCCCAGCGCCCGAGCACGTCGAAGGTCTCGTGATCCATGACGAACACGCCGCCGGGCCCCTTGCCATCGGCGTTGCCGAGCGCAGTGAGGTAGATGCCCCCGGGCCCGCAATGCACGGTGTGCGGCCGGGAGTAGCCGGCCCGGTCGGCCACCTCCTCGGCGGTGATCGTCCGGACGAGCTTGGGGTTCCTGGGATCCGGCTTGGTGTCGATGATGTGAATGTTCGAGGAGCGCAGCCCCGGGGCGATGAGGTACCGGCGCTCGACATGCGGGTGCGGCGCGTTGGGGCAGAGGCAGGAGCTGCAGGCGTTCCAGCCGAAGTGGTGTAGCTCGTCGCCGGCGCCCAGCACGGCCACGCGGCCGACGATCTGCGCATGAGTCGAGGACTGGGGGTCGACGTCGACCACGGCCAGGCGATCCGGGCGCTTGCGCCCGGGGTCGAACTCCGCCACGTAGACGAGGTTCTCCGGCGGGGCTTTCACCGCCAGGCGAGGCGACGGATAGAACGTAGGATCGGGCGTCCAAGTCGCCATCTCAGTGTCCCCCTTCAATGCACCTTGGTTAACTCACCATCCGCGGCACTCGCCCTCATCCAGGGCCGCCGCGGGACACGGCAGGGCCGAGCAGGACGTTGTCCGCGGATCGTACTCTCCACCGTCGACCCGGTCAAGCGGGCGTGGAGTGGAGAGAGAGGCGTGGAGGCTCGCCCGCCCTCACTTTGTCGGTCCCCCCCCTGCCGACAGGGGTCGCCCCAGTCCCTGGTGAGCCAGGAATCCTTTTCTTGCGGAGTACCCGTGTGATTAGTCAGATGACTCACTAGTCGGCGCACGCGCGCCTTGACTGACGGTGAGCGGGGCGGCACGATGGTCGGGCTGCCATGCTCCAAGGGATCCGCGTCCTCGACCTCTCGCGCGTCATCGCGGGGCCGTACTGCGCGGCGCTGCTGGGCGATCTCGGCGCCGACGTGATCAAGCTGGAGCGGCCGGGGCGGGGTGACGACCTGCGCGCGCTGCGGGGGTCCGGGCGGATGAGCGCCTCCTTCGCCGCCGTGAACCGGAACAAGCGTGGCATCGCCGTGGACCTGCAGAAACCCGAGGGCGCGCGCCTGGCCTTCGAGCTGGCCCGCCGCGCCGACGTGCTCATCGAGAATTTCCTGCCCGGCGTGGCTGAGCGGCTCGGACTGGGCTATGCCACCGTCCGCGCCGTCAACCCCCGCATCGTCTACGCGTCCATCACGGGCTTCGGCCAGACAGGCCCGCTCGCGAAGAAGCCCGGCTACAACACGATCGCCCAGGGCATGAGCGGGCTCATGGCCCTCACGGGCATGCCCGGCCAGCCGCCGACGCGCGTGGGCGGGTCGGTGTCCGACGTGGCGGCCTCCTACATGGCGTTCGGCATGATCAACGCCGCGCTGGTCCACCGCTTCCGCACGGGAGAGGGGCAGCAACTCGACGTGAGCCTGCTGGCCGCCTCACTGGGGCTCCTGCCCGACCCGGTGGCGATCTACTTCGACACCGGCGAGCGGCCCCAGCGCGCGGGCAACCGCAATCTCCATCTGGCGCCCGCGGAGGCCCTCCAGTGCAAGGACGGCCTCCTCAACGTCGTGGTGATGAATCCGGACCAGTGGGGACGCTTCTGCGCAGCGCTCCACGATCCCGCCATGGAGACCGACCCGCGCTTCGCCACCAACGAGGCGCGGCTGGCCAACCACGCCGAGTTCAAGGCCCGCGTGGAGCGCATCCTGGCGACGGCGCCCACGGCCGAGTGGGTGATTCGCCTCGAGGCGGCGGGCATCGCGGCAGGCCCGGTCTACGAGTTTCACGAGGTCTTCGAGGATCCGCAGGTGCGCTATCTCGGGCTGGTGACGGCGATGGATCAGCCGGGGGCGGGGCGCGTGCGCATCCTGGACTTTCCCGGGCGCGCCTCCGGGACGCCGCCCCGGATCGACCGCCCGGCTCCGCTTCCGGGCCAGCACACCGCCGAGGTGCTGGGCGAGCTCGGGCTCTCACGCGAGGAGATCGACCGGCTCGCCGCCGACGGCGTGGTCGGCCTCGGCGACGGCGCGTAAGCGCCAGACGATGACGACTCGTAGGCCTCTGAGCGTGTCGAAGACGTGCTGCCTCCGCGCAACCGCCAGCTCGCACGCTCGCTGGTAGACCTCGACCGTCCACTCCATGATAGGGCAACCCAGAAGCTTGTCGCGTTTGGAGGTTTCCACGGGGCGTGGTAGGTTGCCCGTCAATGGACACCATCCTCGTGCAACGCCTGCGTGCGGCAGCCGAGCGCCTGTTCCCGCGTGGCCCGCTGCTGGCCGCCTACGGATACGGGAGCCGGGTCTCCGGTCGCCCGCGGCCGGCGAGTGACGTCGACGTCGGCTACTACTTGAAGGGGTATCGGGCCGGTCAGCTCCTTCCGATCCGCGAAGAGCTCCAACTGGCCTCGGCCCTATCCGACGCCGTGGAGCTCGATGTCGATCTGCGCAACCTGGCCGATGCCCCACTCGAGCTCAGAGGCCGCGTCCTCGAGGAAGGCGTGCGCGTGTACTCCGGGGACGATGTAGCCCGCGTGGAACTCGAGCGAGACCTCCTCGCGCGTTACCACGACTACAAGGACGTGTTCCAGCGTATGCACGAAGTGCGCCTGCGCGCGCTCGCCGCCCGCGGGATCTGACGGTGGTCGACAAGCCCAAGCTGGATCAGATGCTGTCCAACCTGCGGCGATACCTCCGGGTCCTGCACGGCCTGGCTGCGACGCCGCGAGAAGCGTTCCTCGACAATCCAGACAAGATCGGCAACGCCAAGTATCACCTCGTGATCGCCGTCGAGTGTTGCATCGACATCGCGAACCACGTCATTGCGTCGGAGAACTACCGGTTCCCGAAGGACAACGCCGACAGCTTCGCCGTCCTCGTCGAGGAAGGCATCTTGCCGGGCGAGTCCCGCGAGCCCCTGCGCACAATGGCACGCTTCCGGAACCGGCTCGTCCACCTGTACTGGGACGTGGATGAGAGGAGGATCCACGACTACCTGCGCGAGGGCCTGGCGGACATCGAGTCCTTCGCGAACGCCATCGCCAGGCGCGAGTGGTAGACCGCGAGCGGGATCATCATGAAGAGGTACTCCATGCGGCACCGTCAGTTTGGCTCTCCTGCTGCGTACTGCGTCGGTCTGCTCATGCTGGTCCTGCTCGGCCTCGCGCCGCTCGCCACCTGCAGCGCGCGGCCCGACGACGTGTACATTGCCGGCTACGCGGCCGCCATCCTGGAGCGGCAGTTCAACGTCAGCGCGCGATCGGTCAAGGTCAAGGAGGGCGTCCTGACCCTCACCGCGGTCGATCTGCCACGCTCGGATCGGCCGAAAATCATCAGCGCGCTCTCAACGATCCAGGGAGTCGCCCGCGTTGAACTCGAGGAGCCTCAACCGGGGCCGGCGGCGTCACCTCAGGCCCTGGCGCCGGCTGCCGAGGCACCCCCGGTGGGGTTCCTCCCCGTGGGGCATCTCTTCAGGCCCCTCATCGCCGATCCGCGGTGGCCCCAATTCTCGGCCGCGTACCGGTACTATATCGGCAACCCGGATCTGAGGAACGTGCTCGCTGTCAGCTTCGGCGAAACCCTGCCCCTGTACCGGGATCACGTCGGCGAGCGAGGTCGGTGGGGCCAGTGGGAGACGGGACTGCAAGCCGGTGTCTTCTCGATCTTCGATTTG
>WNGB01016815.1_pt1 | contig 10187 bp, 6 predicted proteins | sample 5400681 | NCBI WGS metagenome assembly WNGB01 (sample SAMN13153367, study PRJNA577476) | soil metagenome | isolation source: 115 cm soil or saprolite under grassland replicate 2 | place: USA:California | collected 2016-06-15
CTGCGCACCAACCGGGGAATCTCCTGAGGCACCACAGGTCGGCCGAAGAAGAAGCCCTGCCCTACGCGGCACCCTTCCTCCACCAGGAACCGGCGCTGGGCCTCGGTCTCGACCCCTTCGGCGACGGGGGTCTTCCCCAGGCTTCGGGCGAGCTGGACGATCGCTCGCACGAGCGTTGCGCCGTTGTGATCGTGGGGGACGTCGTGAACGAGGGAGGCGTCGATCTTGAGGACGTCCACCGGAAGATCACGGAGTCGGCTGAGCGAGGAAAAGCCCGTCCCGAAGTTGTCGATGGCGAAACGAAGCCCGCTGGCCTTCAGGCTGGTGAGGATCTGGAGGGTCCGGTCGGGGTCGGTCATCGCGGCGACAGGTTGAAACTGATCCCGACCTCGATCCCTCGGCAGCGCCACTCCGCCGCCTGACGGAAGATTTCCGTGTAGAGCCACTCGCCGATAGCCTCGATCAGGCCCATCTCCTCGGCCAGGGCGATGAATTCCCCCGGCGGGACCAAGCCTCTGGTCGGATCCTTCCACCTGAGGAGCGCCTCCACCGCCGCAACGTTGCCGTCGATCAGGTCGACCACCGGCTGATAGTGCAGGACCCACTGCCCGTCCTCCACGGCCTTGCGCAGCCGAGTCACCAGGGCGAGCTTGGTCTCCCCTCCCGACGTGCCCGATCCGAACAACACGTACCCGGCGGGTCCCGCTTTCTTGCTCTGTACATGGCCGCGTCGGCGTTCTTGAGCAACGTCCGTGAGTCCTCGGCGTCGAGCGCAAAGATGCTGATCCCGATGCTGGTCGAGACGTAGAGTTCCGCGGCCGGATACGACGAATGGCCTTTCGAGCGCTTCGTGGATGCGCGAGGCCACCGTCTCCGCCGCCATCTGGGCGTTCTCTGCGCCCTCCGAGTTCTTGTTGGCCAGTGGAGGGGGATCGGCCAGGAGAACCAGGAACTCGTCTCCTCCCAGCCGAGCCACCAGGTCGGTCTCCCGCGAGGCTTCCATGAGGCGGGCGGCCACCTGCCGCAGGAGGTCGTCGCCGGCGGCGTGGCCCAAACTGTCGTTCACCATCTTGAAGTTGTCCAGATCGAGGTACAGGACGGCGATGGCGAGGTCATGGCGTCGGGCCCGGGCCAGCCCCATCTCGGCGACCTCCTCGAACATGGACCGGTTGGGCAGACCGGTGAGCCTGTCGTGGTACGCGAGGAAGGCGATCTGCTCCTCGATGCGCTTGCGTTCGCTGATGTCCCTGCCGATCGCCGAGCACGCGACCACCGAGCCGGACGGATCGAGGATCGGTGAGATGGTCAACGAGACGTGGACCAGGCTGCCGTCCTTGCGCGACCGAACGGTCTCGAAGTGCTCGATGCGCTCACCGCGGGCCAGCCGGCGCAAGATTTCGGGAAGCTCGTCGGGCCGGTCGGGCGGCATCAGGAGCGAGGCGTTTCGCCCGACGATCTCCTCGGCGCTGAACCCATACAGGCGCGCGGCCCCCGGATTCCATGAGAGGATCGTTCCGTCCAGGGACGTGCTGATGATCGAGTCGTCCGACGACTCCACGATGTCGCCCAGCCGCCGGCTCGCCTCCTCGGCCCGCTTCCGGTCGGTGATATCTCGGACGAATCCCGTGAACATGGCTTGGCGGCCTGGAAGCTCGACTCCGGTGACGGTGAGCTCGACGGGGAACTGGGTTCCGTCGGCGCGCATGCCGGTGAGCTCCAAGCGCTTGCCGAGGATCTCGCTCGAGCCGCCCTCCGCCAGGCGCCTCAGCCCTTCTCGGTGCCGCTGTCGCAGCGCGGGCGGGATGATCAGCTCGGCGAGCTCCTTCCCGACCGCGTCGCTTCGCTCATAGCCGAAGGTCCGCTCGGCCGCCATGCTCAGGAACTCGATGACCCCGGCCACGCCTCCGCCCTGCAGGATGGGGAAGGCCACCGTGGCGCTAAACCCTGCCTCCGAGGCCAATTGCGCTCGCCGGACCGCCGTGGGGCTAGATGCGATCTAGGTAGGAGCCGATGCCCCCCCGCCTGTAGGCAGTTCGGGCCAGGCGGGGGTCCACCGATCGGGGGAGGATCGAGAGGAGTTGGTCTGTCAGTTGCCCGCGCTGCTTACTGGCTCCTGCGTCTCTGCCAGGCGTTCTTGAGATTCCCCCAGGCCTGCTTTGCCTTGCCCCTTGACCTGCTGGGCCTCGCCGGTGATCTCCCGGTTGGGGTTCTCCGAGGCTCGACCGACCTTCTTGTTGAACTTGCCCTTCAGCTGATCCAACTTGCCCTTGGCCTGTCTCCCGTCCCTGATGGCATACCCGCCTCCTTCCTCGTCGGCTTTCTCATACGGTTCCCAATGACAATGGTTGAGAACCGGCCTGCGTGGGTGACGATTCGATACACTCGGCCGCGGAGAGGTCGCCTAGTTCGGTCTATGGCGCCGGTTTGCTAAACCGGTTGGGGTGGATAGCCCCTCGGGGGTTCGAATCCCCCCCTCTCCGCAAAAGCCACTCAACAGGTCAAGCGGGAACAGCGAACAACGAGCTCCTCGACGAATCGCGCCGTCCCCACAGGTTCAGCGTGGCAACCCGGAGGTCGCCGGGGGCACACCGGCCGGCGGATGAGCTGGGGTCAAACACGGGGCATCCTGCCCGTCGGCATCGAGCTCCAAGCAGCGGAGCTGGGCGCCGAGCGCGGACCTCTCGACGGTAGAAAGCCACTGGTATCCTGACCACCAGGCGCCAGTAGCTCAATCTGGATAGAGCGTCAGACTACGGATCTGAAGGTTGGGGGTTCGAGTCCCTCCTGGCGCACAGACCGAGTCGCGACCTTGTGCGCTTCCTGTTGATACGCTTGCGGAAGGGCTCCAGCGCCGCGCCTGTAGCTCAATGGATAGAGCTTCTGACTTCGGATCAGAAGGTTGGGGGTTCGAGTCCCTCCAGGCGCACGAATTCGTTAGCACTCGAACCCCTCCGTCAGAAGGCGGGGGCGACCCTGAGGGCCGCCCCCGCCTCGACGGTGACGTCGTAGGTTATCCCTCGCCTATCTCGACGTTCGTCTCGATGTTGGTGTTGCCGATGCCCGTCTCGAAGAACTTGGTGTCCCGCCCGTCCGGCCACACGGGATAGACCACGTGGTTGGCTGCGGCAAGGCCCGAGTAGTCACCGATGAATGCGCCGCTGGTGAAGAATCCCCAGTCCGGGTTCCAGCTCTCCGTGCTGATCCGGAAGGTCTTCCACGTGGCGCCGTCGTTCTTGGAAGTCGCCTGCCACGTGTCGATCCACCTGTTCTCCGGATCGAGCCGGGTGTCCAGCCAGATGACGTGGAACGTTCCGTTCGGGGCAGCCGCGACCCACGCGAAGAACTGGTCGTTCGGGGCCGGCTGGCCTGAGTCGTCCACTGAGAGCGTCTTCGCATCCGACCACGTGAGGCCACCGTCCTGGGACAGCCAGTACGAGATGTTCGTGCCCGACTGGGCCAGGTCGATGGAGTTCTGCTCCACGTAGATTAAGGTGCCGGTCTTCCGGCTGTAGGCCAGGGACTCCGTCTCGGGGGTCCGGAACTTCTTGGGCGGCAGCTGATCGCCAGGGTTCGGGTTGTCCGCCCACTCGCCCGGGTGATCGACCGTGACCGGCTGAGGCAAGAAGCTGACTCCGCCGTCGGTCGACTTCTGGAACCGCAGCCCAAAGTCCCGCGTGCTGTTGCAGTCCTCCAGGACGTAGGAGATGTCCAGGTCCCCGTTCTTCTCGACCACCGGGACCGAGAACTGGTCGGCTGACTCACCCAGGCCGTCCCCGCCCGGGTTGTCCGGGACCACCGCCGTGTGCTGGAACACGGTGTCCCGCGGATTGGTAGTGGGCACGTCGTCCGTGTACGCGAGCTGGATGGGGCAGTAGTCGCTGAAGCCCGAGTCGAGGATGTGGAATTTGGTCCAGGTGATGTAGATGCGGCCGTAGTGCGGACTGGCCGGGTAGTTATCGACCGTCAGGTATTCCTTGTCGTGGAAGATCGAGGGGTCAACCTCGCGGCTGTTGTAGTCGAAGTTCGTCGCCACGAGGCCGGCCTGGCGCCCGGGAGTCCACGTCTTCCCCTTGTTGACGCTCTTGTAGAGATGGACCTCGGAGTACGCCTGGCTCCGGAAGAAGCACAGCTGCGTCATGTAGAAGGCGTGATCACGGGAGCTGTACGCGACGGCCGGGTCGCCCCCGGTGCAGAAATCGGCCGTTCCCCGGAACTGTGGATTGACCCGCGTAGTCGCCCAGTGGCGCCCCCCATCACGCGTTCGCATCACGACGTTCCCGCCGCTCACGTAGTCGTTCGCCGCGGCCACGGCGACCCTCGGATTGTCCGTGCTGTAAGCGACCGCGGTCTCGTTCTGCGGCATGGGCGGATAGGAGTTGTCGTTCATCTGCACGTTGTGAAGCGCAGCATTCTGGCTGTGTGTCTGGGCGATGGCCGCCGGAGCCCTGCTCGGATTTCCGACGCCCTGCGTCTCCACGCTGACCCTCTGGCGAACCCCGTTCGAGATTCCGCCCGAATACTTCTGTATGTGCTTGATCCACAACGGCGTCGTCTCGGTCGCGATCGAGCCGCGGGGTACTGCCAGCGCGACGGTCGCTCCTAATACGGCGACCACAACCAACAATCGTGAAGCCCGTCTCATACTGGCTCCTTTCTTCCAAGGGACGCCGGAGCGAATCGCTCCAAGGCTAGAGAACGCGGAACCGTGCGGACGATTCGTCCGGGCGTCACTGAATCGGCGCGATACGCGGGGAAGAAGAGATTCTCCGTCTCCGAGGCTATCCCCCAACTGGTCCGTGGCATCCACACGGTTTGTGGGTCCACGAAACTACGCAGGCCCAGCCGAGAACATCATCCTTTGACCGTAGCTCCGCCCCTACGTGGAACGTAGAACCTGACCGAATAGCAGGGATACGAGCGGGAACGTGGCCGGAGGTTTCGGGGTCTAATCGGTTCAGATGGCTCGCCCAGTGGAAACGTTCGTGTCCTGGCAGCGCTTGATCCCGTCCCTCGGATTGATCGGACTGCTCATTACCGCCTGCGCCCAGGGGGTTGGTACTTCGCCTGGAGGCACCCCGAGCGAGCTCGGCCCCGGACGCCGCTACGGTGGCACGGTCACCGTGCGGCCCCAAGACGCCGGGAGAACAACAACCCTTGCAGTCGGTGACACCTTGGTCTTCTCGGTGTCGAACGGCCAAACTTCGGCACGATCGAGGGCCTGGCATCTCCTCAGCTATCCAAGGAATGTGATTCGTTTGATCTCGCGGTCGCCAGCGCCGCCGTTTCGTTTTCGAGCCATCAGTGCGGGGAATGGAGAGCTCCGACTGACCTTGGGTTCTGCATGCGGCAGTCCCGGGCCCATGACAGGCACTCACCTGATCTGCCCTGTCGGGGAGTCGTCTTCAGAGGCAGGGCCGCCGGGTATGGCCATCCAGTTGGTCACCTTTCCGCTGAAGGTGCTTCCCCGCAGCCAGTGATCAACCAGTCTCAGGCGAGCCTACGACGAAAGTCCGGGTCAAGGGACCGAGGACCATGCCCGAATCAAGGTGGGACCGGAACCTCCAATTACCCCACTCGTGAGGACGATGCTGGACCTCAAGTCGTTGCTACAGGCTGTTGCCGATCAGGGAGCTTCGGACCTGCATCTGATCGTTGGTGCCCCTCCCATGATGCGGATCGATGGGCAACTGATCCGCATTGATGCCCCGCCCCTCAAGGCCACTGACACAGCGGCGGCCGCGATGGCGATCACGCCGCCCGACCGCCAACATCTCTTGGAGAGCCAGAAGGAGGTGGACTTCGCCCACTCGATACCGGGCGGCGGTCGATTCCGTGTGAACGTGTTCCGCCAACGGGGCTCAATCAGCGTGGTCATGCGGCGCGTTCGGCTGGGAGGCGCTTCATTCAAGGAGCTGGGCCTTCCACCGGTGGTTCGTCAGTTGGCGGAGGCCCCCCGTGGCCTGGTCCTGGTGACCGGGCCGACCGGAGCCGGCAAGACCACCACGTTGGCCGCCATGATCGAGCACATCAACAAGACCAAAGCCGTCCACATCCTGACGATCGAGGATCCGATCGAAGTCCTGCATCCACATCGCAAGGCCAGCGTCAACCAGAGAGAGCTCGGGGTGGATGTGGACAGTTACGTGGACGCCATGCGGGCGGCCATGCGGCAGGACCCGGATGTCATCTTGATCGGTGAGATGCGGGACACCGACACGGTCGCTGCTGCTCTCGGTGCCGCAGAGACTGGGCATTTGGTCCTTTCGACCCTGCATACCATCGACGCGGTGGAGACGGTGAACCGCATCGTGGACTTCTTCCCGCCGTTCCAGCAGCATCAGGTCAGGGTCACGCTGGCCAGCATATTGCGAGGGGTGATGTGCCAACGCCTGGTCGCCCGGGTCGGGGGTGGCCGCGTCCCCGTGCTGGAGGTACTGGTGAACAACGGGCGCGTGGCCGACCGGATCGTCGACTCGAACACCACCGCAGAGATCCGCGAGATCATCGCGGAGAGCAGCTACTACGGCATGCAGACATTCGATGCGTCGCTCATCTCGCTTGTTCGACAGGGGCTGGTATCGCGCGATGACGCGATGGAGGCAGCATCCAGCCCACACGACATGACGCTCGCCATGGAGCAAGCGGGCTTGCGAGCCAGCGCCTAGCGCGATCCTCTTTTCTCGTCGGCCCAGTGGCGAGGGGCCGGGGCGCTCACGCGCTCAGCGGAAGATCCTCGTCGTTGGACGGCACCGGAACAGGCTTTGGGGCGCGAGCCGCCTTGGGAGTCGGGAGGGTCCGACCAACCGGTCTGTTCAACTGCCGCCTCTCCGGCAGGGTCAGCCCGAAGAGCACGAGAACTTACGCGATCTGGAGCCCAAGGAAGATCGTTTGTGGATGCGGCGCTTGCCCCGCCGCATGAACTTGAAGTGCTTGACCACGTTCGTCACGTAGACCTTGCGGCGGTCGATCCCAGCTTCTTCGAGCGCCCGATCGAGGAGCCTTCCTGCGGCCCCACGAACGGATGGCCTTCGATGTCCTCTCTGTCGCCGGCTGTTCTCCCACCAACATGATCTCGGCGCCGGCGGATCCCTCTCCGAAGACGGTTTGCGTTGCGTCTTTCCACAGCGGACAGGCCTGGCCTCCCTGGGCTGCTTCGGTCACAGATCGAAGGCTGGGCCTGTCGGGGATCAGTCCCCAAGCGGCGCTGTCCTCAGCTCGCCTCACCATCGAAGTGTCTCCGCTGCCGCTCTCATCGAGTATGAGCTTCCCCTGGGGCTGAGGCGATGAACCTCCGTTCACGAAACCGCAGAGGGAGCCTTTGGCCTTAAGTCGAAATCGAGACTATCGCCTGGATATCCGACCCTTCCCCGCGAGATGGGGTGCGTGGTACCTTCACGTTTGTCCCGGTCCGCTCGAGGGCATAAGGCTCGTGCTGGCCGGAAGAGGCGGGATGCACTCGCAACGGTGACGCCCTTCGCCGGACGAGAAGGGGAGGTCGTTGGCGATGAGAAGGTTTGGGTCCCTCCGAGGCAAGCTGGCGGCGAAGGGCATGATGCGCGATGCAGCCTGACTACGCCGGACCCGACACTCCGCCCGACCGCGTTCCCGAAGAGCTGCTCGCACGCTACGGGCGCGAGGCCCGCAAGATGGTGCGGCAGAACTTGTCCCACAGGCACCGGGTCGCTCGCCGGCTTCGGGGTGCCGTCGGCTCGACCGATTCCGAGCTCTGGGAGACCACGGCCGTCGTGTTCTTCTTCGGCATCATCGCCCTGTGCGGCCTGGGTGGCCTGGCCTACGCGGTGTACCTGTGGCCGAAGATCGGCGTGACGCTTCTGGGGAGCCTGGTAGGGCTGTTCGGGATGTCCTTCCTCATCGCCCGGAGGATCACCCAGCGGCGTCAGGTGCCGGGGGAGCCCTTCGAGCAATAGGAGGCCGGAGGGCCGCGAGGCAAAAGGCATCGCGGCGGAGCGTTTGCTCCTGTTCGGTTCTGGATCGCTTAGGGTCGTGCCCGACATGTCTGCCCTTCACGACAGCGTGGACGACCGGATGATGGATCTGGCGCTGGCCGAAGCCAGACGCTGTCTGGAATCGGGTGAAGTGCCCGTGGGTGCCGTAGTTGCCAGGGGTGAGGAGACGCTCGCCGCTGCGGGGAACCAGCGCGAGAGGCTGGCCGATCCGACCGCGCACGCGGAGATCTTGGCGCTCCGCGAGGCCTCGAAGCTCCTGGGAAGATGGCGCCTGGAGGGCTGCACGCTCTACGTCACGCTCGAGCCGTGTGCGATGTGCGCGGGTGCGTTGGTGTTGGCCCGAGTGGCTCGATTGGTGTTCGGAGCGCCGGATCCGAAAGCGGGCTTCGCGGGTTCGCTGGGGGACTTGGTCCGCGACCCCAGGTTGAATCACCGCGTCGAGGTGCAAAGCGGAGTCCGGGCCGAGGAAGCCGGCGCGCTGCTCAGAGAGTTCTTCGGCAGCCGCCGGGAGTCGGGGAGTAGGGCCGAGTGACGGTGTGACGGCGGCAGTCCGCTGTGCCTTTGTAGAATCGTCGGGGGTAGGGTCGCCTAGTCTGGCCTAGGGCGGCGGTCTCGAAAACCGCTAGGGGTGCAAGCCCCTCGTGGGTTCAAATCCCACCCCTACCGCTATTATTGTCCTGACCTGGGCAGGTGGGCACTAGTGGGCAGGATCCGCTCATCCCACCTAAAAGGTCGGGAAGGGCAGTCGGATGGCCTGGATCGAACAAAAAGGCTCAGGCTTCCTGGTGCGCAGGCGGGACTATCGCGGGCGCACGATCTCGCAGTACTTCACCACCAGGGCGGCGGCGGAGAAGGACCGGGACTTCTGGAACGAGGAGGCCGAAGCCGACCGCTTGCAGAAGAGGATCCTCCGACGCTCTACGCCGCCAGCCGACCGGCGCTTCATCGGAACCGTCACCGAGGGCCGTCCCCTCGCCGTCTACCTGCGAACGATCATCGAGGCCGACACGGAACTTCGGCAGGCATCGCGGGAGACGTACCTCGCCGGGTTCAGGCACCACATCGAGGGCACGAAGCTCGGTCGAACGGAGATCCGCCGGATCGATCCTCAGATGATCCGGGACTACTGGTCCGATCTGACGGCCACGGCCGGGGTAGGCGCACGGCGCAACGTTTACCTGCTGTTGTCCAAGACGTTCAACGCGGCGATCCGGGACGGCATCATCGACGTCTCGCCGCTCAAGCGGTCCGGCGTCAAGGCCCCCTCGAAGGCTCGCCGCGAGGAAGTCGTCCCACTGACACCGGCGCAGATCGAGCGACTGGCCGAAGCGGCCGGCAACGACCGCAATCGGCTGGCGATCCTGTTCATGGGCTACGCGGGCCTTCGCGCCGGTGAACTCGGCGGACTTCGCGTGCAGGACGTGGACTTCGAAAGGTGCAAGCTCTCCATCCGACAGCAGGTGGTTCGGACTCACGCGCAGAAGAAGATCGCGCCGCTCAAGACAGAATCGTCACGGCGGACGATCAAGGTGGCATGCAGCCTTGTGGAAGAACTGGGCATTTTCGTCCAGGCCGAGCCACCAGCGTCAGATGGCCGCATCTTCCACGGCCGCAACGCCGAGGGGGAGAACGTCAAGGCCATTCAGCGATTCGTCGGACACGCGCGGATTCAGGAAACCCTCGACACGTACGGGCACCTGTTCGACTTCGGTAGCGACTCCCTGGCCGCGTCCATGGAACGGCTCCGTGAGAAGTACCGCAACGGAAAGAGCTGACCCGCCTTTCGACCCGGAAGGCTTGAGTCCCAACACGGCGAGGAGAGCTAGCTCGCCCTGAATTTCTCGGGCACCGACTCTTCGACTCGGAGTCACACAGATCGGGCCACCACTGTGCCTCCAGAGATGGCCCCTGGGACCGGCTCCGCGGGTCGGCAGCTGCTCCGCGACGGCTCGCGCCTTGCCACCGCTGGGTCAGACAGTCTGGTACTCAATGGCGAGCCAGATGCACTCGTTTGCGAGCCGCGGTGGCAAGTCCGGGTGCATCGAGAACCACCAGTCAGTAAAGCCCTTCTGATCGACGGGGATCACACCTCGTCCGTAGCGTTTGACAAAGCCCTCGTGGAACGAGTCCTGTTTGTATGTGGCGAACACCCCCGTCATACCCTCGTTCCAGAGCCACAACTGCCAGTCGCAGATCATGTAGGCGGCCAGCGCTGGGCCG
>WNGB01031288.1_pt1 | contig 10187 bp, 5 predicted proteins | sample 5400681 | NCBI WGS metagenome assembly WNGB01 (sample SAMN13153367, study PRJNA577476) | soil metagenome | isolation source: 115 cm soil or saprolite under grassland replicate 2 | place: USA:California | collected 2016-06-15
GAGCGTGCGCAGCTGTATGAGGATGTCGCGCCGGCGCTTGCCGCACTCCAGGCGATGGACATCACGCTGCTCATCGCCTCGTCGCTCTCCGCAACTGCTGCGAACCGCTTCCTCGAGAAGTTCTCGCTCGCGCCGTATTTCTCAGGCGTGTGGTCGAGAGGCAACGCCGGTGGGGTGAAGGCGGCGCCGCTGCGGAAAGCGGTCGACAGCGCGGGCGTTCAGCCGGAACACGTGCTGTGTCTCGTCGACACGGAAGACGGCATCGAGCTGGCCAGGAACGTTGGCGTCAACTCGATGCTGATGTTCAACGACTATGACGAGGGCAAGCGCCTCGCCATGCTCGAACCGACCGGCGCCATCGTCTCGCTGCACGAGCTGCCAGACGCGATCAGGTTCGTGGCGGAAGGGACCAGGGCGCCTCGCGCGTAAGGACCCTTCCGGCGCTGCCTATCGCGTGTTCGAGCTCGCCGCCGGCCGATCGAACACTTCCGGAACGGAAAACGTCAGGATGGAGTTGCCGCCTGACGTCGCGACGATGACCTCTTTGTGCGCGGGGTCGAGCGCGATTCCGGTATCGGCAGCCTGTCTTCCGAGCGGAGCGCCGATTCTCAGCATCGGCGGGTCCGTGCTCACTCCGTGGTCGGGAATCTTCCAGATTTCAAGCGTGTCCCGGCTGTGCGTGACCATGACCTGCGTCGGGCCGTACACCTCGAATTGATTCCCCATCCGCACGGGGCCTGCAATGACGGCCCTCGGCTTCACGTTGCCGCTCGCCGTCCGGTCGAACACGAGAACCTTCCCGCCGCCACCGTTGTTGCCGCCGCTTGGAATCAGCAGCAGGTTGTGGACGGGATCGACGCGGATGGCCGGCACGTTGCCGCCGCCGGTCCGCTGCTGGCCGTTGTCGATCTGCGTGTCGGGTCCCTTGATGATGCGAACAGGAGGAGTGTCGCCGTTGGCGAGGCGGGAGAACACGCGAATGTCCTGCGCCGGCGTCGCCAGGAGAATCTCGCCGTTGGTTGCGTCGATGCCAACCTTTCCGGTCGCGCCGAGCCCCCAGATACCCGTGTGCGGCCCCTGAATGACGCGGATCGGCCTCTCCTCTCCGTTGGCCGAGCCGCGGAAGGTGAGAATGGCCTGCGCCAGGGGGCTCGTCACCACGATCTCGTCATGAACCGGATCGTATGCGAGATCGTGCATCGTGCGTCCAAGCAGGGAGCGCTGACCTTCGATCGATCGGACGTACGGCGAGTTGATCGCCGACATCCGCGCAAAGGCGGCGATCTGCGGATGGTTGACGCAGTTGGGCACGAGGAGCTGCTCGCGGCGCTGGTCGTAGGTGATCGCGGCGGTCCGGCCGAAGTTCAGCGACCGCGTGCCGAGCGGCGCGCTTCGGATCGTCCGCAGCGGCGCCACGTCGCCATTCGCCATCAGCGGGAATGCGGAGGCCGACGCGCTTCCGAGGTTCGACACCCAGAGCTCCTGATGCTTGGTGTCCACGAAGACGCCGGTCGGATTGCGCAGGCCCGTCTTTGATCCTTTGAGGACGCGCGCCGGCGCCACGTTGCCCTGAACGGTCGCGACGTTCTTGAAGACCAGCACTGCCGCGCCGATGTCATTGGCCACGTAGAGCTCTCCGGTCTCCGGATTCAACTTCATCGCGGCGGGCCAGTTCAACTGCGTCTTGTCGCCGGAAATGACGCGAAGCGGAGCGGTCGGTCCGTTCGCATCGAGCGAGTAGACCTTGATCGCCGGAGGAAAGTACGCGCCCGTCCCGGGAACCCTGAAGTTGCTGTGATGGCCCCACGTGTTGACGTACAGAAGGCGATTCTTCTCGTCGACCGCGATTCCGTGCGGCGCATCGAGCCCGCTCCCGTCGCCTTCGAGTGTGCGGATCGGCTTCTCGTCGCCTGACGCGTTCTTCCGATAGACGACGACCTGCGGCGGGTACTCGACGGTGACGAACAGCTCCTGCGCCGTTTCGTCGGCCGCGATGTTGTAGACGCGATGCGGCGTCTGCAGGATGCGCTTCGGCGCCACGTTGCCATTGGACTCGCGCGAGAAGACGACCATTCGGTCGCCGATGTCGGATTCGACCGAATAGACGTCGCCGTTCTTCGGGTCGACATAAAGGCCATTGTTGAATTCGAGCTCAGTGAGCTGCCCCTGCACGACGCGTTTCGGCATCGTCTCGTCGGCGTCGGGAGGCGTGTTGTCCAGCCGGTTGAACACGCGGTACTCGAACAGGTTGTTGTCCTGCAGGATCACTTCGTCCGTGTTGAGATCCAGCGCAATGGCGCTGTAGGTCGGACGCGTGTCGCGGACGGTTCGGACAGCGCTGATCGACTTGTTCACCGGCGCCGGCGGTCCTTCATCCTCCCGTCGTCTGCCTCCGCGCTGAAGCGCCGCGAAGACGTTCCCTTGCCGCAGCGACTCGACCCACCCGGGCAGCGGCTCTCGTTCTGACGTGGCCGTTTCCCACGTGCAGACCTCGCCGTCGCCGACGACTTCGTAGTGCTGCACCGAGACCAGGCGCGACGAGTTCGCGACCGTGGGGTTGGCCGTCTGCACGGCAACGATGCTCCCCAGCGCGAGTGCCGCGGCGACGCTTCCAAACGCGACCTGGTATTTCGTCAGTCTCATATGTTTCTTCGAACGAGGTGTGTCAGAAGTCCTGCTGCAGCACCAGTTTCACGAAGCGCGCCGGCAGGATGCTCTGGGGCTGCTGCCACGACGCGAAGGCGTTGTTCAGCGAGAGCACCGAGCTCGAGTTGAGCGCGTTGTAGATGTCGATCCCGGCGGTCGTGCGGTTGCGGCCGAACCGCAGGATCTTGCTGATGCGCAGATCGAGCTGATTGATGCGATCAGCGTACATCGATCGCGGCCTGACCAGATTCACCGTCACGTTGGGCGTGTTTCCCGACAGCGGGCGGCCGAGTGAGCGCGCGACCTCGGCGCTGGTCGCCACGTACTGCGCGGTGATCTCGGGTCCCGGCAGGCTCTGGACCGAGGCGCTCACAAGCACGTCGATGTGCGGCATCGTGTAGGCGCCGAGCAGCTTGACCTGTGTCAGGAACGTGCCAGCGACGTGGCAGAACTGCAGCGGCGTCGACGCCGGCAGCGTCGAGGTGATGCCCACCGTGGTGGCGCCGGTGCCCGCGTTGAGGACGGTCGTGCCCGCGATGCCGACCTCGGGAGCTTTCGCTGCCACGTCGCAGTTGTCGGTGCTCTTGCGCTCGGTGCTCGTCCCTCCCTGCACGAGCAGACCGCGCCACGCTCGCGCATTGACGGTGATGTCCACGCCGTTCCAATGCTCGTACTGCTTGCCGAAGTTCTTCGTGAACGTGACGTACTCGTTGCCGGGAGTGCCGAACGTTGCCGGCTTGAGATCGGAGAAGCCGGTGATGGCATATCCGCCCCCGCCGGGCAGACGCGGATCGCGCGGCGCCGTGATGCTGAACTCGTCGTAATCCGTCGGGTTCAGGGCGCGGCTGTCGATTACAGCCATGTTGTCGAACCAGGTTCGCCAGTAGCTGACATCCATTGAGATGCGCGGCAGGATTTCATGCTGCACGCCCGCGGCGAACTGCCAGTTGCCCACGCGTTTGTTCCAGCCGCGCAGCGTGTCGGGATCGTAGGCGCGCCCCGGCTGCGTGCTGCCGAAGGCGGTGTTCGCCATCACGCCGCACTCGCCGTTGGCCGCGGGATTGACGAGATCGCAGTCGGGCACGAAGTTGCGGTTGGCGTCGTTCCATGCGCGCGTGGTGCTGGTGATCAGACGTCCAACGGGCGACGCATCGGCGCCGAAGACCGTGCTGCGATCCTGCGCGCCGAGATAGTGGTTCAGGCTGACCTTCACCGCAGTCTTGCCGTTGCCGAACAGGTCGTACGCCAGGCTGCTTCGGGGCGATAGGTCGTGCCACGTGGCGCCGTTGGTGCCGGCAATGACGATGTTGCGGTTCGGCGTGAAGGCTCCGGGACCGATCACCGTGTCCGGATACCGGATGCGGAGGAAGCTGTAGCGCAGCCCGCCGGTCAGCGTCAGCCGCTTCGCTGTCCACCGATCCTGCACGAATACGGAATGGTCGGCGTCGAGATTGGTCACCTCGCGGAACGGCGTGGCGTTGAGCGTGATGCGATTGGGCACGCCGTTGTTGAACCGGAACTCCATCGGCGAGTCGAGCGTGAACGTGTAGTCGTCGTTCGGGACGCGGCCGAGAATCGCGCCGACCTTGAAGGCATGCGTGCCCGTGATGTACGAAGCAGCCGAGCGCCAGTAGAGCAGGTTGTTCGTGCTGATGCGCGCATTGGGGCCTCCGCGATAGCTGAAGCCGGTCGATTGTTCCAGCACGAGCACCAACGGAACGGGACTCGCCGAGAAGTACGGATTCACGGCATCCACGACCCCTCCATCACGCGGCAGCGAGGTCGCCTTGCCGTTGCTCGCGATCGCGCGCGCCGCGGTGCTGTGGCGGCTGACGATGCTCGACTCGAGCAGGATCCGGCTGGTCACCGGGGCCGTCCACTGCGCCACGATGTTGCGATTCGGATACGTGATGACGTAATTGATGGCGTTCGCTTCCGGCGAGAAGCGCGCGGTCAGTTGGCGCGGGCACTCGCATGAATAGGACGGGTCGTACGTGACGCCGAACTTGTGCTTCTGCGTCGCCTGCCACGTGAGCCGTCCCGTGAAGTTCCTGATCGTGCCCTCGTTCGACGCCGCGCCGCGCGCCAGATCCTCCTCATAGGTCCACACGTTCGCGTTGCCGGCGTTCTTGTTGAAGAACGTCGGGACGTAGTTCCAGGCGCGGGCGTAGCGAACGGCGGCGTTGAACCAGATCTTGTCGCGCTTGATGGGGCCGCCGAAGCCGGGATTGATGTCGAGAATCTGCTTCAGCGAATCGGGTGTGCGCAGTCCGCGATCCTGCAGCGACTGGGTGAGGTTGTGTCCCGCCGTCGACTTGTTGGCGAACGCGAAGAAGGAGGTCCCGCTGAAGGTGTTGCCGCCGTCGCGCGGGATGATATTGACGCGCACGCCGCCTTCTTCCTGTTCCGCGCCGATGCCGCCCGTGTCGACCACCACCTCCTGGTACGCCGCCAGGTTGTACGCGCCGGTGAGCACGCGATAGCTGGTGTTGGTCGTCACGCCGCCCATCAGCATCCGCGAGTCGCCAACGCCGCGCACCCGCAATCCGCCCGCGCTGACGCCGTCACCCAGCTGGCCGCCGACGTCCTGATTGCTCGCGGTCACGCCGGGGGTGAGTCCGCCCAGCGCCGCCATCGTGCGCCCGGACGGCAGCGCGTCGAGCACCTGCTTGTCGAGCACGCGCTGACGCGCCGTGCTCTGCACGTCGACAATCGGCGTCTCGCCGGTGACCGTGATGGTTTCCTCGAGCGTGCCGACTTTCATCTCGCCATTGACGGTCGCCACGAACGAGCCGGTCAGCTCGATCCCTTCGCGCTTGACGATGCTGAAGCCGGGAAGCGTGAAGGTCACAGTGTATGGGCCCGGCTGCAGGTTTTCGATGCGGTAGCGGCCGGTGCCGTCGCTCACCGCGGATCGGACTTTCTCGATCAGCGCCGGGCTCGCGGCCTCGACGGTCACGCCAGGCAGCACGGCGCCGGAGGAGTCTTTGACGGCGCCGACGATGGACGCCTGTGCGAAGGCGGAGATTGGCGCGAGCAGCACGCACACGAGCAACGCCGATCCGGTCGCTAGCCTATCCATCATGGTCCCCCTTATGCCATCGCGAGCTTTTCCAGTCCCGACGCGAGCAGACCCTTGGCCATGTCGATCTTTTCCGCGTTGTATTTGAGCGGCGCCGAATTGGCCAGCGCCATCGCCTGCGCCTGCGCGGTCAACTGCGGGCTGACTGTCTTTCCTTTCAGGAAATTTTCGACCGCGTGTTCACGATATGGTTTGCCCGCGATGCCGCCGAAGACGACGCGTGCGTCCTGGATGGTGTTGCCCTGCATCTGCAGGCCTATCGCAAGCGACGCCATCGCGAAATCCCAGACTTCGCGTGGCCGGATCTTCTCGAACGACGCCTTGAAGCCTGGCCTCGGCGCAGGAATCGTGACCTCGGTGAGGATCTCGTTGAAGCGGACGACGTGCGACTGCAGGCGGCCGTCGACCATGACGTCGCCCGGCACGAGCTGCTCGACGGTCAGCGCCTTCGGTCCGAACGGCGTGGCGAGGGTCACCTTCGCGTCATACGGGATGAGCGCGGTCGCGATGTCTCCGGGATAGACGGCGTAACAGAGCCGTCCGCCCATCGCGGAGTGGTAGTAGCTGTTGTCGCCGATCGCGCCGTAGCAGATGAAGCCGCCGTTGCGGTAGCACGAGAGCGGTGAGTCGGCGACTTCGGCCAGCTTGGTGAGCGCGCCGATCTGGACGCCGCCCTGGCCGTCTTCCCTGATGTAGCGCAGGTTCTCGATCTTCTTGATGTCGACCAGATAGGTCGGCGCCTGCTTGAGACGGTTCTTCAGACGGATCAGCAGATCGGTGCCGCCCGCATAGACACCAGCCTCGGTCCCGTGCAGCGACAGGATCTGGATCGCCTGCTCGACGGTGACCGGCTTGTAGATGGATACGGGTTTCATGCGGTCTGTCCCCCTCTGGCCTTCAACGCCTTCAGTCCCGCCATGATCTTGTCGCGGGTGATCGGATGCTCCCGGATGCGCACGCCGCAGGCGTTGTAGATCGCGTTGGCGAGCGCCGGCGGCGGCGAACCGATCGCGGTTTCGGCGAAGCCCTTCGTCCCGAAGAACCAGCGCGGCTCGAGGCTGTTGACGAACACGTTGGTCTGATCCGGGACGTCCATGATCGTCGGCAGACGGTATGACAGAAATCCGACCGCGTAATGAGCGGTGCCCGGGAATTCGCGATCCCATGGAACGGCATCGGTCGCGAGGCCGAAGCTCTGGACGAGCGATCCGTGCATGTCCCCGTCGCCGAGCAGCGGGTTGATGATGTTGCCCGAGTCGTGGCAGTAGGCAGCGCGAAGGAAATGCCAGTTGCCGGTGTAGGTATCCACCTCGACTTCGGCGAAGCAGCAGCCGACGCCCCGGTTCATCGCCCGCCCGATCGACCCGGGATGGACGCAGGCGCCTTCCGAGCGAATCTGCCCGCCGTTGGACTTCGCCAGCGCCGCCAGCGTGATCTTCGCCGCCGGATTGTTCTTCGACGAGATGACGCCGTCCCTGATCGTCAGCGTCGCCGCGTCGACCTTCAGCGCGGTTGACGCGCGCTGCAGCAGATCCTGCCGCAGCTTGTCGGCCGCGTGGCAGAGCGCGCCGCCCTGCAGCTGCGTGGTGAGGCCGCTGTTCCAGCCAGGCGCCGGCGGCGTCAGGTCTGAATCGCCCCAGATCACGCGCACGTGCTTCAGATCGAGGAAGCCGAGAATCTCGGCGACTTCGGCCGACATCGCCGTCGCGTGGTTCGTGCCGCTGTCAGGCTGCGCGAAGTGCAGCACCACGTTGCCGTCGGCGTTGAGATCCACGAACGAGTGGTACACGTCGGCCGGACCGCCGCCGGTTCCGCCTCCGCCGGCCGCGGCGGGATTCGCGTTGCCGCCCGCGAATCGTCCACCGCCGCCTCCGCCCTGCGTGCCGCCGCGCCGCGTGACGCGCTCGAAGCCGATCTCGCCTTCGTGATAGCCGACGCGTCCCGCGTGATGCTGATTGAGGGCGACGCCGAAGCCGCGCTTGAAGCGTCCTGGCGAGCTACCGGGAACCGGATTTCGCTTGTCCCAGCCAATGACCTTCTGGCCTTCTTCGAGGACCTCGACGACGGCGTACGAGTCGTACTTGAGCGTCCCGTTGAGGCTCTCCGGCATCGGCGTGACCGTCACGCCGCCCTGCTCGTGACTGAGGACCGTTCCCGGATGCTGCACGTTCAACAGCCGGAACTTGACGGGATCCATGCCGACCGCTTCGGACATTTCATCCATCATCTGTTCCCAGCCCCACTTGAACTCCTGCTGCATGTTGCTGCGTGAGGGGCCGGTCAGCATCGTGTTCGTGCGGTACATGAACCCGATTTCTTTCCAGTTGGGAATCACGTGGGTGTACAGCTCCGAGCGGCCTCCGCCCTGGCCCTGTCCTCCCTGCGGGTTGTCGTTGGCGCCGATGTTGACGTGGAACGTGCGCTGGACCGCGGTGATCTTCCCGTCCTTCTTGGCGCCGACCTTGAACATCACGATGTTCTGCGGCTTGACCTGCAGGAACGCGAGCTCCTGATCCTTCTGGAGCATGAGCTTCGCCGGCCTGCCCGTCTGCTTCGCGATGTAGGCGATCCACGGATTGAGCCGCGCGAGCGCCATGCCGCCGCCGAGCGTGCAGCCGTTGTATTTGTCGATGAATCGAATCCTGGATTCATCGATGGCCAACGCTTTGGCGAGCCCCGTCCGCTGCGGATAGATCCCCTGGCCGAAGCCGTAGAACGTCAGCTTGTCGCCCTCCCACTTCGCCACGCCGCCGCCCGGCTGAATCGGAACCGGAATCCCGCCGCTCCACCGGTACGTAAATTCCCTGGTGATGTCGGCTTCGGCGAATCCCTTCTCGACATCGCCATATGACGACATCGCCTGGATCGCCTTGCCCTTGCCGTCGCGCAGGTCGGGCGCGTTGGCCGCCATGATCTGCTCGATCGTCGCGGCGAAGGGCAGCACGTCGTACTCGACCTCGATCTTCTCCATGGCGTCTTCGGCGAGATCCTCGGTGTCGGCCGCGACCATCGCCACGAGCTCGCCCTGGAAGAACAGCTCCTTCGGAAATGGATAAGAGGACGGCGCATTCTGCGCGGTCAGGATGTAGGCGACGCCGGGCATCTTCTCGGCCTTCGACGCGTCCATCCGGCGCACCTTCGCGCGGGGATGCGGGTTGACGACCAGCTTGATCCACACCTGGTTCGGGAAGTTGATGCGGGTCGCGTACTCGGCCTTGCCCGTGTACCTGGGGATCCCGACTTCCGGCATCGGCGGCAGCGGCTTGCCGATGATGTTCAGATTCTGCGGCGGATACCCCTGCCACTTCTTCGTGACGATCTTCTCGTCGCCCTCGACGAGCACGTCTTCGGGGCCGTGGCCGCCGCCGGTGGAGTAGTTGCGCACCATCGGCTGGTTGATGATGATCGCCTTCTCGGGGCCGGCGACGATCTTCTCCTTCGGCTTTTGAGGATTCTGGCTCATACGATCTCCGCCTCCCCTCGCAGCACCTTGCCGGTGTCAATGACCGTCCGCACGATCGCGTCGTAGGCCGCGCACCTGCAGATATGTCCGGCGAGCGCGGCCTTCACCTGCTCGACCGACGGATTGGGATTCTTGTCGAGGAGCGCCTTCGCGGTGACCTCCCACCCGGCGGTGCAGTAGCCGCAGTCGGCCGCCATATAGCGGTAGCCGACCTGCTGCATCGGATGGAGGTTCTTCTCGTCACCGAGGCCTTCGACCGTGAAGATCTTCTTGCCGACGGCCTCGGTCGCCAGCGTATGGCATGAGTAGAAGGGGACGCCGTCCATCAGCACGCTGCAGGCGCCGCAGCTCGCGCGATTGCAGCTTCGGTTGGTGCCGGTCAGCCCCAGCTTGACCGCGATCACCTCCCACAACGTGGTCCGCGCTTCATAGTCGGCGCGGTACGGCTTGCCGTTGATGGTGAAGGTGCCGGTTTCCTTCGTCATCGGCGCGGGAATCGTCAGCGGTGACGGCGGTGCCTGCGCCGCCTCCGCGTCGAGACCGACGACGCCTCCGACGGCCGCACCGACGGTCGTGAGCGCGATGGCGCCGGGGCCGCCCGCGCTGGCTGCCTGCAGGAAATGTCTGCGAGAGAACTTCATCTCGGGCCTCCGTCTCCTTTACCAGGCGCCGACCTGAAGGTCGGCCTCTATGCCTCGTAGAGGCGGACCTTCAGGTCCGCCTGCTTAGAAATCGATTTTGAAGATTCAGCTTGACGAAGCGCGCCAGCAGGACCTCGGTCGGCTGCTGCTTCAATGGCGACACCGGGGAGGACGGCCCCTGACGCATCCTTCACCAGGCCCACCATCGAGCCTTGTGCATACGCCGCAGCAGCACACACGAGCAAAGCGAGCGCGAACACACCCTTCGCGAGTCGACGCATCGCTGGCGTCCTAACTTAGAGTAAATTGCCGGTTTTCCGATCCTCCAACTGAGTTGCGGCAGACGTTACTCCTG
>WNGB01015260.1_pt1 | contig 10186 bp, 14 predicted proteins | sample 5400681 | NCBI WGS metagenome assembly WNGB01 (sample SAMN13153367, study PRJNA577476) | soil metagenome | isolation source: 115 cm soil or saprolite under grassland replicate 2 | place: USA:California | collected 2016-06-15
GGGCCGATGTTGGGCCGATTCGCGCGGCTCAGCATGAAGGCGTCATACGCGGGCTTTTCTTTCTCGACGATCTGATCTCTGGTGACGAGCGGTATGCGGGCCATGGAACCTCCTTGGGGAGTCACTTCGGTTTCCACCGTCGAACAGCACCGACACGCTCGTCTCCCTGAGCACGCGCATCGGGTGGCGCGGAGCCTTGAAGAGGGGATGGTCGGCGACGTTGAGCAGCTTCGGCAGGCCGGAATACTCGTAGCCGCAGAGTGCCGCGTCGATCACGTGGTCGGCGAGAATCCAGGCCTCCTCGGGCTCGTACCCGATCCCGCGCATGGCGCGCTCCCCCAGCGCGCGGGCCTCGGCGACGCTCAGGTGGACACGTTCGGGATTTCGAGGGACGCCACGGCTTTGCCGGGGCGCCTCCGAGCGTTGGGGGGGTTTGGGGGGCCCGTGGCTAGGCCCCCCATGCGGGTCAGTAGACGGTGAACTCGACGAGGTTGTCATCGGGGTCGCGGAAGTAGACGCTCGTCGACACACCGCGCGCGCAGCTGCGTGGTCCTGGTCCCGCCTCCGGCGTCACGCCGTTACGCTTCAACAGGCTGAGGATGTCGTCGACGGTCCCGTCCCATTCCAGGCAGAAGTCGGCGCCCCCGGCCGTTGGCTTCCTCGCTCCCAGGTAGCCCGGGCGCGCCGGAGCCTCCGGGCCGTGGACGTTGATCTTCTGCGCGTCGTTGATCCGGATCGTCGCCATGTCCGGACGGCCGGGCCGCTTTTCCCAGGCGATCGTGAAGCCGAGTCCCTGGTAGAAGTCCAGGGTGCGCTGGAGATCGCCCGCGACGATGACCCAGTGGTCGATGCCCTTGATGCCCATCGCTCGCCCCCCTTTGCTGCACTTTCGTCGACCGGATTTCCTGCCCGACCTTATCATGACGATCACGATGAAACGCGTGCTGATGTTGACCGGCGACATCAACCTCATGAACGTCACCGATCCCCACGTGCCGTTCGCGCGCGTCGAGCACACGCTGCGCCAGGCCGACGTGCTGTTCGGAAATCTGGAGTGCTGCTTCCACGAGCCTGTCGCCGGGCATTCGGTGGAGCGCGAGGGCTTCCAGGCCCCGCTCGTTGCCGCCCAGGCCCTCGTCATCGGCGGATTTCACGCGGTGGGCAACGCCAACAACGTGAACTACGGCGAGGAAGCGATTCGGTCATCGCTCGGTCGCCTCGACGAGATCGGCGTTCGGTACACCGGAGCGGGGCTGAATCGGGAGGCCGCGCGCGCCCCCGCCATCGTCACCCACGAGGGTCTGCGCTTCGGCTTCCTGCAGCGAACCTCGGTCTACTGGCCCACCGGTCACGAGGCCACCGACACGTCCCCCGGTGTCGCCATCCTCACGGGACACACCGCGTACGAGCCGATGGTCCACACGCGGCGCCCCGGTATCCCGCCCGCGAACCGCCCCGGCCTTCCCCCCGTGATCCTCACCTGGGCGGACGCCACGTCCCTCACCGAGTTCACGGGTGATCTGCGCGCGCTGCGCGCCCGGACCGACCTCGTGGTCGCCTCCCATCACTGGGGACTGTTCGAGGACGTGCTCGACTACCAGGTCGAGATCGCCCACGCGGCGATCGATGCCGGCGCCGACGTGGTCATGGGTCACGGACCGCACCACGCGTGCGCGGTCGAGATGTATCGGGGCAAGCCGATCTTCTACGGCCTCGGCAGCTTCTCGTTCCACACCGGACATGGCGGCCGGGCCCACGGCGACTGGGTCGGCATGCTGGCCCGCCTCACCTTCGACGACAGAGCGCTCGTGGAGGTCGCGTTCTCGCTGGTGCGCCACGACGACGGCAACGCCACCTATGTCTGCGATCCGGGCCAGGACAAGGAGGCGGTCGAGCCGATCATGCGCCGGTGCGACAAGCTCGGCACGACGCTCACGATCAGCGGCACCGAGATGATCGTGTGGAAGAAGGCGTAACCGCTACGGGGCCGACGGGTCCGAACCAATCTCGAGAGGTGAGGAGGCCATGAACAAGATCGTTGCATCGCCCGAACAGGCCGTCGCGGACATCGCCGATGGAGCGACGGTTGCCATCGCGGGGTTCAGTGTCGGGCACCGTTTTGCGACGAGCCTGATCTGCGCTCTACGCGATCAGCAGACGAAGGAGCTCACCCTCGTCTGCAACTCCCTCGGTGATCCCGGGGCGACGCGCGGCCAGATCCTCGCGGAGAACAATCAGGTGAAGAAGCTGATCGCGGCGTTCTCCGTGCGGCCGGGCACTCCGACGGCGAGCGAGGTGCAGATCGCCGACGGCAAGCTGGAGGTGGAGCTGGTCCCCCAGGGGATTCTGGTCGAGCGCTGCCGCGCGGGCGGCGCCGGGATTCCGGCGTTCTACTCACCGACAGGCGTGGACACCGACCTCGCGGCCGGCCGCGAAATCCGCGAGTTCGACGGCAAACGCCACGTCCTCGAGTACGCGATACACGTGGACTACGCGTTGCTGAGGGGCTATCGGGCAGACCGTCTGGGCAACGTCCAGTTCCGCGGCGGCAGCCAGAATTTCAATCCCAGCTTCGCCAAGGCCGCACGGGTCGCAATCGTGGAGGTCGACGAGATCGTGGAGCCCGGCGAGATCGCCCCGGAGCTGATCGATCTGCCCGGAATCTTCGTGTCGCGCGTCGTCAAGACGACCCAAGCCGTCGACGGCAAGGCCTGGCGCCGGCCGGTGCGACGGCCGGCGGATCAGCCGCGCCTGTACCACGGCAAGCCGGCGTTGACGCGCGAGGGAATCGCGAGGAACGCAGCCCGGCTCGTCAAGGAAGGCACCTACGTGAATCTCGGCGTCGGCATCCCCACGATGGTGTCGAACTATCTCGAGGGCCGCGACGTGATCCTCCACGCCGAGAACGGGGTCCTCGGCTACGGCCGGATGGTGTCGGACGAGAACGAGATCGATCCGGACATCTACAACGCCGCCGGCCAGTTCGTAGCGCTGAATCCCGGCGCGTCGTTCTTCGACAGCGTCACGTCCTTCGAGATGGCGCGCGGCGGCAAGATCGACACCGTGATTCTCGGCGCCTACGAGGTCGATCAGCACGGCAGCGTCGCCAACTGGAGCACGGCGGACGCCAAGCGCGGCGGCATCGGCGGCGCCATGGACCTCCTGTCCGGCAAGGGAGACCTGATCATCGTGATGGAGCACGTGGACAGCAAGGGCCGCCCGAAGCTGCGGGGGGAGTGCACCTATCCCGTGACCGGCAAGCAGTGCGTCAGCTACGTCGTGACGGACCTGGCGCTCCTCCGCTGGGACACGAGCCGCTTCGTCCTCGACGAAGTGGCCCCGGGCTTCACCCCGCAGGAAGTGATCGCGCTGACGGAGATGAACCTCGCCGTCGGGTCGAGCGTCCGTACGATGGAGTGACGTCGCGCCGAAGCCGGGCGACACGAAGGGCAAGCCGGCGCCGAAGGAGCTGGACAACTGGCAAGGCCCTCGGGCAGGTCGTGACGGGGATGGAGTGTCAAGACTTCAAACGGCATCGGGCCACGAAGGACGCTATCCGACCCTGAGCGCCGCCGCCGCTGAATGCACCATCCGACGTGCACGTCCAACACGCCGGGGGATCACGATGTCCGAACACGCTGCACTCATCACCGTTCTCATTCTCGACCGCCCGACGTGCCTCGACTGCATCGCCGCGAAGACCGAGATGGGGATGCCGAGCGTTAGGGCCCACCTCGAACACATCGGCAAGATAGTGACCGTCAAGCAAGAACCACACGAGCGGTGCCAGACGTGTGGCAACGTCGGCCACACCATTTCGATTAGTCGCGACCGTCGCGAACCCTAGACGGTCCCTCCTGCCGGGCCATCCACATTGCGGCGTCGGCGACACTGGAGGAATGAACCTCCGGTGGTGGCGAAGCCGGCCGATATGCGTTTCACGATCGTGGCGTGCTCGAATGGAGCTGATGTGTCGACGCTTTTACCTCGTGCTGCCCCTGCTGGCCTGGCTGCCGGTCGCGGTAGCGCTCGCCGCCCAGGACCGACCCACCGGTACGTCGTCTCCTGAAGCGCTCCCCGGGAGCCCGGCGTCACCGAATATCGTCGCGGAGATCCAGCAGACCATGGACGCGGCCATCTCGAGCTTCGACGCGATGGACGAGCGCGGTGTGCTCGCTCATGTGTCCGACCAGTACCGGACCGGAGCGCTCACGAAAGCCGGCATCGCCGAGCAGCTGAGGGCCGTCTTCACGATCCACGACCAGGTGAGGGCGCGCGTCCACATCGACGCGGTGCGGATCGTGGGCGAGCTCGCCTGGGTCTATTCGAGCGGCGACGTCACCGGCCGTCTGCGCGTGGTTGGCGGCACGACCCCGGTGGCCTCGTGGAAGCGCGAGCTCGAGGTGGCCCGTCGCGAGAACGGCCGCTGGCGTCTCTTCGGCTACCAGAGGTGATTCGACGCTGAACGGTCGCTGTCTACCTCAGACGTCGATCGCGATCCATGCGCGACGGCGAATGCGGCCGGTCAGCCACGAGCCGAGGTCGAGCAGCCACTTCTGCCAGCCGTACTTCGTGCCGAGCGCGGCCTGCGCGCGCCGGATCTCCGCGGCGTCGGTGACGAGGCGTGCGGTGGCGTCCCGCCAGGGGGCCGTGCAACGTTCCCCGGGCATCGCACGGCGCGACGCGCGCCCGCGGCGACCGCCGCGGCCGCTTGACCTTCCCGGAGTCGCCTCCCGTGAAGACGTAGAGCGTGCCGTCGACCGACGCGAACCAGACCGGGGTCGCCACCGCGGCCCCGTTGGCGCGATACGTCGCGAGGCTCAGGTAGCGATGTCGGTCGTCCAGCGCCGCAGAGGTCGGCCGGCGCAGATGCGGCCTCAGGCGCAGGGAGTTTCCGCGCGCATATCCATCGGCGTCTTGCCGGGCGGGAGCGGCGGGCGCCGGACCAGGTCATCGACGGCGAGGCCGGTCTCGTAATCGCGGATCAACTGCTCCGGGTCGAAGATGACGCCGATGGGGTTCTCGGCGAAGTCCGGGCCGGTCAGGTACGCGTGTGCCTCCTCCATGGTGGCGAAGTTGTCGATCTGCAGCTCGACCCTCAGGCCGTCGGGGTCGCGATAGTACATCGAGGTGGTCGGCCCGTGGTTGATGCAGCGGGCGGGCTCGATCCCGCCGGCCTTGAGCCGCCGGTAGGTCGACAGGAGCTCCCCGAGACCAGCGTAGGTGTAGGCGATGTGGTGGACGCCGGCAGCGGCCGGATCCGGAGCCGGACTCCCTGGGGTGTTGAGCACGGCCACCCGATGGTGCTCGTCGTCGTAGGTGAGGAAGGCGATGAACTCGTTGCGGAAGGCTACGCGCGCCTGCAGCACGGTGGCATACCAGGCGATCACCGCGTCAAAGTTGGCGGTCTTGAGGACGACATGGGCGAACTTCTCCGGGACGATCCGCTGGGAAGACGCCGGGAGACTTCGAGTCGCGGCGGCCACTCGAGCCATCACAGCACCCCCTCGCGCTTCAACGTCGCGACTTCGTCGGCGGCGATGCCGAGCCAATCGCTCAGCACCTCGGCGCTGTGCTGGCCGAGCAGCGGCGACGGCTTGATGCGCGGGGGCTTGCCGTCGACCCGCACCGGCCAGGCCGGCATCTTGAACGGCCCGTTCGGGTGCTCCATCGTCTGCATGATGCCGCGCTCCTCGAAGGTCGGATCGTTCTGGAGCTCCATCGTGTCGAAGACCGCGCCGGCCGGCACGCCCACGCCGCTGACCAGCTGCATGACCTCTTCCTTGGTGTGCTTGCGGGTCCACTCGGTGACGATCGCGTCGACCTCGGCCTCGCGCGCGAATCGGTCGGCGCCGGTGGCGTAGCGCGGGTCCTCGATCAGCTCCTCGCGTCCGATCAGCCGCATCAGCCGCCCCCAGTGCTCGGGATTGCCGCGGCTCGTGGTGATGTAGACCCAATCGTTGGGGCCGAACGGCCGGCACTGATACAGGCCGGAGGGAGAATTGTTGCCGCCGGGGGTCTTCCCGCCTCGGCGCGGCGCCGCTTTACCGGTGCGCGCCTGGTTGGCGAAGCAGGTGCGCATGTAGTGGATCATCGCGTCCTGCATGGCCACCTGCAGCCGCCGTCCCTGGCCGGTCCGCTGCCGTTCGAGCAGGGCGCCGAGGATGGTGACCGCCATCAGCATGCCGGTGCCGGTGTCGCCGAAGCTCGGGCCGGGCTTGACCGGCGGCCGGTCGGGCTCGCCCGTCACGCTGATCGTGCCGCCGGCGGCCTGGGCGATCATGTCGAAGGCGAGCCCCTTCTCGTACTTGCTGCCGGTCCCGAACCCCTGGATCGAGCAGAAGATGATGCGGGGATTGATCTTCTTGACCTCGTCGTAGCCGAGCCCCAGCCGCTCGATCGTGCCCGGTGCCATGTTCTCGACCGTGACGTCGGCCTTGGCGAGCAGGGCCTTGACGATCTCGAGCCCGCGCGGCGATTTGAGATCGATGGCCAGCGATTTCTTGTTGGCGTTGAACATGTGGAAATACCACGGGTCGTCATCGGGCTTCCCCGGCCGTAGCCGGCGACCGGGATCACCCGTCTTCGGGTTCTCGATCTTGACCACGTCGGCGCCCAGCCAGGCGAGCGCCTCGGTGCAAGACGTCCCCGCCTCGAACTGGGTGAAGTCGACCACGCGGATGCCGGCGAGACACTCGAGGTCCTGGTAGTTCCCACTCATCGCTGATCCCTCCTGCGAGTTGGCCCGGTCGATTGATTCTAGCTTCACGGCGCGGCGCCGGGCAGTGCTATCGTGTGGCGGCATGCGCCCGGGTAAACATACCTCGAGCCGATCGTTCCGCGTGCTCGTCCTGCTCGCGGTCGCGTCGCTCGCTCCGGTCGGCGCGTCGGCCGTCAGGGCGGAGGCGCCGTCGGGCCAGATGACGCTGGTCTACAACATCTCGATCGTGCCGCGGTGGTTCGATCCCGCCGAGTCGGAAGGGCTGGTGACGCCGTTCATCTTCTACTACGCGCTGCACGATGCCCTCGTGAAGCCCATGCCCGGGAACGCGATGGCGCCGTGCCTGGCGGAGTCCTGGACCGCCTCCGGGGACGGGCTGACCTACGAGTTCGTGCTGCGCAAGGGCGTGCGCTTCCACAACGGCGATCCTGTCACCGCGGACGACGTCAAGTTCTCGTTCGAGCGCTACCGGGGCGCGTCGGCCCGGACCCTGAAGGAGCAGGTCGCCGCGGTGGAGAGCGTCGATCCCCAGCGCGTGCGCTTCCGGCTCAAGCGGCCGTGGCCCGACTTCATGACCTTCTACGCGAGTCCGGCGACCGGGGCCGCCTGGATCGTTCCCAAGAAATACGTGGAGAGCGTGGGCGAGGAGGGGTTCAAGAAGGCGCCCGTCGGGGCGGGCCCGTACAAGGTCGTGTCGTTCAAGCCCGGGCTCGAGCTGGTCCTCGAGGCCAACGAGCACTACTGGCGGAAGACCCCGTCGGTGAAGACGCTCGTCCTGCGATCGATCCCCGACGAGTCCGTCCGCCTGGCCATGCTCAAGCGCGGTGAGGCCGACATCGCCTACGTCTTCCGGGGCGCCCTGGCCGAAGAGCTGAAGCGGAGTCCGGGACTGACGCTCAAGCCCTACTACCTCGCCCTGCCCGTCTGGTACGTCTTCACGGAGCAGTGGGATCCGAAATCGCCGTGGGCGGACCGACGGGTGCGTCTGGCCGTGAACCTCGCCATCGATCGTCAAGCCGTGAACCAGGCCGAGACGCTCGGGCTGTCGAAGGTCACGGCGAGCATCATCCCGCGGAACTTCGAGTTCTCCTGGCCGGCGCCGCCCTATCCGTTCGACCCGCAGAAGGCGCGACAGCTCCTGGCCGAGGCGGGCTATCCGAAGGGCTTCGACGCCGGGGCGATCACGGTCGACCTCGCCAATGCCTCGTTCGCCGAGGCCGTGACCAGCTACTTCGGGGCGGTGGGAATCCGGGTCACCATCCGGCCGATGGAGCGCGGCGCGTTCTTCAAGGAGTACCAGGACAAGCGGCTCAAGCAGATCGTCCAGAGCACGAGCGCGGCCTTCGGCAACGCCGCGACGCGGCTCGACGCGTTCGTGGCGGCGAGCGGCCTGTTCACCTACGGAACGTATCCCGAGATCGAAGATCTGATAAAGCGACAAGGCCTGGAGCCGGATCGCGGCAAGCGCGAGATGATCCTGCACAAGGCTCAGCAGCTCATCCACGACAAGGCGATGTACGCCCCGCTCCTGGAGGTCGCGAATGTCGCCGGCTACGGGCCCCGGGTCGCGGAGTCGGCCATCGGCCTCATCACCTACATGTCGAGCTCGGCCCCCTACGAGGAGCTTCGCCTCAAGGGCAAGTAGGAGGTTCCATGGCCCGCATACCGCTCGTGACCCGAGAGCAGGTCGCCGACAAGGAAAAGCCCGCGTACGACGCCTTCATGCAGAGCCGGGCGAACCGGCCCAACATCGGCCCGTACACGCTCCTCCTGCACATGCCCGAGCTGGCGCAGAGGCTGGAAGCGCTGCGGACCTACCTCCGCGACGAGGCCAGCCTGCCGCCGAAGCTGCAGGAGCTGGTCATGATCTCCGTGGCCCGGGAGATGGGCTGCGCCTTCATCTGGTACGCGCACGCCGCCGCGGCCCGGCAGGCCGGAGTACGGGACGACACCGTGGACGGTATCCGCGAGAAGCGCGCGCTCGCCGGCCTCGATTCCGACGAGCAAACCGTGGTGGACTTCACCCGCGAGCTTCTCCAGAACCGGAAGGTCAGCCGGCCGACCTTCGAGGCCGCCACCGCCCGATTCGGGCAACGCGGGACCATGACCCTGACGAACCTGATCGCCTCCTATGCGGTGCTCGCCTACAACATGAACACCTACGAGCTGGAGGCCCCGGCCCATTCGACGGAGAAGCCCTTACCGACGTAGACGTGGATGCCCTCGGGCTGCCGGTTCCTCCCCAGGGGATTCAGGACGGTGATCGCACCCATCGTGAGCTCAGCGCTTGTCGAACACGCCGGCGCGATCGAGCTGCATCAGCGCCTGCACGCCCGTGCTGAAGGTCGGCCCACCCCCGGGAACGGCGGCGGACTGGATCGCCTCCAGCAGCTCGCGCTTGGTCGCGCCGTGCTCGATCGCCCGACGCATGTGCGCCACCACGCCGCCTTCACGGCCGCGGAAGGCGAGGATGCCGATGATGACCATCTCGCGGTGCTTGACCGACAGCTCCTTGCCCTCGCCGAGCGACAGCTCGCTCACCGGCTCTCGCGCCCTGATGTAGTCGGGATCTTCCTTCGCGACCCAGTCCCAGAACGGATAGCCATACGGACTGGCGGCCTTGCCGTTCCCCTTCGGGCCGCTCGCCTTCTTGGGTTTCGCTGCGGGACGCGCTTTCATCATTTCCTCCTTGCGGTCAAATCGGCCAGCCATGCTGGGCGATGTCGACGCGGTTGCCTTCGGGGTCGCGGATCCAGCTCTCGGCGACCGCGCCGAAGACGTTCGACTCGGCCGTCGTCTCGGCGGCCTTCTCGATCGCCTCGACGTCGTCGACCACGAAGCCGAAGTGGTTGATCCCCCACGGCTGGTCCGGCCGGCTGATCAGGGCGATGCCCACGAAGCCGTCGGACAGATAGACGGTGCCGTTGGGCCCGCGGTACTTCTCCTCCAGGCCGAAGATCTCCTTGTAGTACTCGGCGAGCTTATCCCGGTCCTGGACGTTCAGCGCGATGTGGCGAATCCTCGGTTTGCTCACGGTCCACCTCTCAGTAGGCTCTCGAACGCCTCGTGGAGTGCAGGAATGATCGTCTGCGGGACGCGCGCGAGTCAAGTATGCTACGCGGCACGGAGGTGAGCCATGGCGAACAAGGGGACCATCCTGGTCGGGACGATCGGCCAGAGCGTCATGATGAGCGCCGACGACGGCGGCAGCTGGACCCGGGCCAGCGTGCGCCAGGGAATGCATTCCGACTGCATCGTCCGGGCTCTCCTCTCGGACCCGCGGCGCCCGGAGACCGTCTACGCGGGAACCGACATGGGACTCTACCGGAGCGACGACGGCGGAGCGAAGTGGCAGCTGCTCGACACTCCCATGAAAGGCTCGATGGTCTGGAGCCTCGCCGCCGACCCGACCGACCCCCGTGTGATGTTCGCGGGCGTCGGCACGCCCAGCAAGCCGGGCGTCTA
>WNGB01015263.1_pt1 | contig 10186 bp, 7 predicted proteins | sample 5400681 | NCBI WGS metagenome assembly WNGB01 (sample SAMN13153367, study PRJNA577476) | soil metagenome | isolation source: 115 cm soil or saprolite under grassland replicate 2 | place: USA:California | collected 2016-06-15
TCACGCGCAGAGGAGTGCGCGCGTCGCCCGCACCGCGCAGGACGCCGCCGCCGATGAACAGCGCCACCAACACGACCACCGTGCCCATCGTCACTTGCAGATACTGCGCGCCGATTGCTGCGACCTGGGGCTCGAGGCCGAACAGGTTGATGATCGGGCCGGAGAGCAAGAAGCCGAGCGCGGTCAGCGGGATGGAGAATAGCACACTCCAGAGCAGCGACTGGCGGCCCAGCCGGCCAGCCCGCGCGGTATCGCCAGCGCCCACAGCCTGGGCGTCAGCCGCGCCGCACCGATAGATCGGAATGTCGTTGGAGCGCATCTGGATGGCAAAATCGCCGCAGCATCCAGGCCACATAGCGGCGTCGGCGCCGTGTTGGGGGCACACGATCGGTCGCGCCATCGTGCCTCGGTCGTTTAGTCCGGAATAACCGCAATCGCTTCCACCTCAATCAGCAGGTCATCACGAACGAGCCGTCGAACCTCCACGGCCGAACTTGCGGGTGGCTGCTGCGTGTTGACATACTGAACGCGAACGGCACACACCACGTGTGCAGGGCATCCACATCCAGCACAATCAGGTCAATCGGCATCTGTTTCGCCAGGCAGTAGCGCAGTGTATCCAGGCCGTCGAGCGCGTGAATGACCTTCCACGCCGGCTCGGCGGTTGCAATACTCCTGGCGATCTGCGGATCGTCGCCAATCACAAGCACGGTTGGCATGGCCCACCTCTCGTTCCTGGACGGTGGCCTGGCGCTCTGCAGTGGTTGCAACTGCATGGCAATGCTCTGTTTTTGCTTCCTGCGCTATTGGATGTAGCTGTTGATTTCTGCTAATATGCCTATGAGGATATCCGCTGATGGTGGATGTCTGCTAAGGTAGTGTGAGACCGAGGGACGAAGGGATATGAAGCGAGCCTCTCCACCTCCTGTTTCTTCGGCTGGCGCTGACGCCCTGGCTGTCTATGAAGCGTGGATGAAAGAACGAGAAGATCTTGCCGCGGCTTCTATTCGTAATTACGTGAGCGACCTGTCTCAATTTATCGCCTGGTATGAGCAGCGTGCCTCCCAAACTGGAGATGATGGCGTGCTTTTTTCACCGCGTGAGATCGCGACAGCGGTGCTGCTTCGGTATCGGGACGTGCTGCAAGAGCGCGAGCAAAAACCTGCCTCAATCAATCGTGCGCTCCTCAGCCTCAAGCGCTACTTCCACTGGGCATGTTCGCAGCAACTGGTGAGCTCTGACCCCTCGGTCCCGGTCAAACTTGTTGGGGAAACATCTGTTCCTCCCCGCCAGCTTAGCGACCAGGAGGAACTGGCTCTGATCGAGGCTGTGAGCAGGTATGGAACCTTTCGAGATCGGACGATGATTCTGCTGCTGCTGCATACCGGGCTACGGGCCAGTGAACTGTGTGGGTTACGGCGGGATCAGATTACTCTTGGGAAGGGCAGCGGGCAACTCTGTGTTGTTGACAAACGCAACAACACGCGCTCTGTGCCGTTGGACGCGGCGGCGCACAGGGCGCTGGAGGAGTATCTTCCATCGCTCCGGGCTCACTCGCCGTGGGTATTTCCTTCGGAGAAGACGCACAAAGCCTTATCGGAAAGGGCGCTGGGATATATCATCAAGAAATATGCTGACCTGGCGCACGTTGCAGATGTCAGCCCTCATGATTTACGCCATCGCTTTGGCTATCGTATGGCAGCAACGACGCCGCTTCCCGAGCTCGCTCAAATGATGGGGCATGCGTCTGTGGATACGACCAGGCTCTATTTCACCCTCCCGGCACAGCCCGAGAGGCATACGCCTGCTCCTTCGCGGAGTCGGGGACAGGTGCAGCAAGCCTCCCTTCTGCTCCCCAAATTGCGCCCTCCTCGTTTACCCTCTTTATTTGTCTCGCGCCAACGCCTGCTTGCACGCATGGAGGAAGGCCGCCAGGGCAAGCTGACCCTTCTTCTTGCCCCTGCGGGCTCTGGCAAAACCACCCTGGTACGCCAGTGGATCGATACGCAGGGCCAGGATACGCAGTCAGCGTGGCTTTCCCTTGATCCAGAGGACGATGATCCGATCCGCTTCTGGCACTATGTGCTGACCGCCTGTGATCTCTTTGAGAGCAAGCCCGGCCATGATGCGCGCCAGCAGCTCTCAACCAATCAGTCCTTTTTTCCGCTGCTTTTCCTGAAAACGATCCTCACCTCTTTCCTGAATGATATCGCTGAGCAAGCCTCGCGATTTCTGCTGGTCCTTGACGACTATCATGTCATTACCTCCTCGCAGATCCATGAGTCGCTGGCATATCTCGTCGATCATCTTCCACCCACGCTGCACCTGGTCATACTCACCAGGGCCGAAGTAGCTCTGCCGCTGGCTCGCTGGCGTGCCCGTGGCGAGTTGACGGAGATTCACGCCGCCGATCTGCGCTTTTCGCCGGAGGAAATGACCTCCTTCCTGGAGGAGGCGTTGCCTTTTCCGCTCCCCCCTGAGAGGCTCCAGTCTCTCGAAGCTCATCTCGAAGGCTGGCCTGCTGGCTTTCGCCTCCTGGCGCTGGCGCTCCAGGGAAAAAGCGAGCGCGATGAGATCGAGCAAGTGCTTGCCGGATTCAGCGGCAGTCATCGCTATCTGCTCGACTACTTTGCCCTCGAAGTTCTCTCAGCTCAGCCCGAAGCGCGGCAAATCTTCTTGCTGCAAACCAGCTTGCTCGGCCGCATGACGGCCTCGCTTTGCGATGCGGTCACCGGAGACCACAACAGCGAGCAGGCGCTCAGGGAGATAGAGCGCTCCGGCCTCTTCCTGCAAGTGCTGGGTGGCGAGCCGCCCTGGTATCGCTATCACTCCCTGTTTGCCGAGGCGCTCCAGGCACAGGCACGCCAGCGTCTGAGCGAAGAAGAGCTGCGCCTGTGCCTGAGCCGAGCCAGCGCCTGGTATGAGCAGGAGGACATGTTCGCCGAAGGGATCGAGGCAGCGCTGGCGGCCGGTGAGTGGACGCGGGCGGCAGCCCTGATGGAAAGCGTTCTCAAGATAGAGAACCATCCTGCCATGCACGAACGCGTGACGCTGCTGCGCTGGCTGGAGATGTTGCCTGAGCAGGTCTTAGACGCCCACCCGGGACTGTGCGTCAACTATGCTGCCGCGCTCCTGTTCACCCTCGATCGCAGTTCTCCGGCCACGATGGCCCTGATTGAGGAGCCACTGAACAGAGCTGAGCGCGCCTATGAACGGGAGGAAGCGTGGGGAAAACTGGGCGAAGCGCTCTCCTGTCATGCCGAGGTGGCTCGCTGGCACGGGGACATCCCCCTGGCGCTTCGCCTTGCCCGGCGAGCGCTCACCCTCTCGCCGGAGCCGCCGATGCGCTGGCGAGGTGCCAGCATTCTGATCATCGCCAGGAGCGAGCTGCTGGCCGGAAGGCCGGAGGAGGCTCGACGATTGATTCTGGAGGGGCAGAACCTCTTTGAGACGCTCCAGATCCCTGGCTATAGCGTGCATGGAGCCACCTTGGTGCTGGGCGAAATCTGTTTGCAGCAGGGCAGGCTGCGCCAGGCAGAACAATACTATCGCCAGTTGCTCGTGAGCGCGAAAGAGAACCTGGACGATCAGATGGCGGCGCGGCTTGGCATGGCGCAGGTTTCCTACGAGTGGAACCACTTGGCGGAGGCAGAGCAGAGCGTCGCGCAGGTGCTTGCGCTGGGGAAAGCTCATCTTGATGAGCTGGGGAAATACTTTGTGGAGGCTGGTTTTCTCTTCCCTGCTGAGCTTCTCCAGGCGCGTTTGTCCCAGGCCCGAGGTGAGTATTTGCAGGCGCACCAGTCGTTGCAAAAACTGCTGGCCTTCGCGCAGGAGCACCGGTTGACCCCGTACTATCGAATGGCGCTGGCGCAACAGGTTGAGCTATCTCTGGCCTCTGGCAGCCTGACATCGGTCGAGGACTGGCAGGCGACCTCGAACCCTCCCGATGACGCAGCCTTCGCCATGCAGCAGGAACAGGAGGCCCTGCTTGGCGGTCGCTTGCTGATCGCGCGAGGCGAGATCACGGAGGCGCTCCACCTCCTTGGAACCTGGCAAGAGCAGGCGCATACCTGGAGGCGTATCCGCAGTGAGCTGGAGATACACGTGCTCCTGTCTCTGGCATACGCTGCCGGTTCGCGCCCTGCCCAGGCCGAGCAGGCGCTCAAAGAGGCCTTGATCCTTGCTCAGCCAGAGGGCTTCCAGCGTCTCTTCCTGGAGAAAGGGGAGGCGCTGGCGAGCCTGCTTCGTACACTGTTCCTCGATCTGCGCGAGGAGCCGCTCGTGAGCTATGCGCGGGGCTTGTTGCTGGCTTTTGCCGGCCAGAAAGGCGAGCAACAGGCGGCCCCGCACGCGGTTTCGGCGTTGCTGCTGGAGCCATTGACGGAAGCCGAGCAGCGCGTGCTTGGCCTGCTTGCCAGAGGCCGCACCAACCCGGAGATTGCGGCGGCGCTGGTTGTCTCGATCAATACGGTCAAGACGCAGGTGCAGAGCATTTACCGCAAACTCAACGTCAAGAGCCGCTGGGAGGCGAGGGAGGCCGCGCACCGCCTGGACCTCCTCTAGCGCTTCCCTTTCCTCCTCACACCTTTTGAGAGCCGGGTGTTCTTTGCCAGGACGCCCCGCAAGATCACCCGCTCAATCACCCCACAGAGGGATAGGTTGTTCCCCATCCTCCCCTTATACTCCATGCATACCAAACGACGCTCGGATGGAATCGTGATCCTCTCTGAATGCCGCTCAAGACAGGGGGCGAAGGAGAGGAGAGAGAAAAGTACGCAATTTTCAGTTGCTCATTGGCGGGCAGACGATCTCGGTGATTGGCGATGCGCTCTACATGGTGGCGTTGCCGTGGCTGGTCCTGACCACGGCAGGGAGCGCCGAGGAGCTGGGAATGGTGCTGGTAGCCTATGGTATTCCTCGCGCGGGGAGCATGCTGGCGGGTGGCTGGCTCTCCGATCGCCTGCGCCCGCGAAGGTTGATGCTGATCGCGGACGCGGTGCGTTTGCTGCTGGTTGGTCTCCTGGCGGTGATTGCTATGGGGGGGCATCCTACACTCTGGCAACTCTGCGCGATTGCCGTGCCGCTGGGAGCCTTCGGGGGCGCCTTCCTGCCCGCCTCCCAGTCGATTCTGCCGGAGACGCTGAGCCCAGATGAGCTGCAAGCGGGCAACGCCTTGATGATGGCATCGAGGCAAGGGGCGAATCTGATAGGTGCCGCGGTGGCTGGAGTGATCGTGGCCGCCCTCACCCCGGCGGTCGCCCTGGCCATCGACGCGGGGACCTTCCTCGTTTCGGCTCTTTCGCTTGCGCTGATGCGCACGACCCACTCTGCCGCACCCGCCCATGGAAAGCAAACCGCGAGTCGTGAGAAGCCCGCCTCCAGCGTGCAGGAACGAGTCGAGCCGATCAGCCTCTGGCGGTATCTTTGCACCTCGCGGCTGATTCAGGGAACCGTGCTGATGTTCATGGTGATTGGTCTGGTTTCGGGCGGGTTGATCGAGGTGGCTCTGCCCGCACTGATTCATGGCCCGCTGCATGCGAACGCCGGCGCCTTTGGCATCATCCTGGCGGCCTGGGGCGCAGGTGCATTCGTCGGGGCAATCGTCGCGGGAGCGCTGGGCAAACGCAAACACAAAGGGCTCACCATGCTTCTCGCGGGCCTGCTCATGGCCGCCATGATCGCGCTTCTGCCCACCTGGGGCATTGCTTTCGCCGTCGTGTGCATGCTGATGGCCGGCGTCGCCGGGAGCATCGTCAATGTCGTCCTCTTCACCGCGGTCCAACTGGCCGTCCCGAGCCACCTTATCGGGCGCGTCATGGGTCTGCTGCTCTTCAGCTCATTCGGGGTCTATCCTCTCTCGGTCGCCCTGGCCGGGGTGCTCTCCAATCACCTGGGCCTGGCGATCTTCTTTCCGTTCAGCGGGCTCCTACTGGCCCTGGCGATGCTGTTTGGAATGACCCAACGAGCGTTGAGAGAGATCTAGCAAGCGTTCTGGGCGCCATGAAGAGGACATGTCACATTCGTCTCATTTTTGAGTAGAAAGGAAGATACCATGCTTCAAACACTACGCTTCGATCAGGATGCCCCCTGGAAACAGCGCTTTCGCGCTCCTGCGATCCTGTGGACCCAACTGGCCACCGCGAACAAAACGCGCGGGATCGTCGCCAGCACCCGTTCAGGGACCGCGCAGATCTACGCCTGGGATGTCCCCACCGGCTGGCTGCGACAACTCACGCAGCACGAGGGAGGCCTCATCTCCGCCTATCTCGACGCTGCTGGACGCTACATCTACTACCATGATGATACGCAGGGCAACGAGATGGGCCATTTCGTGCGTGTCCCCTTTGAGGGAGGTGCTCCCGAGGATACTACCCCGGATCTGCCTCCCTATGCGTTCTTTGGCATGCAAGGCAGCCGGGCCAATAACTTGCTGGCCATCATTGCCTTTAACCAGGAAGGGTTCATGCTCTATTGCATGGATATCGGGCCCGACGGGACGCTCTCCCCTCCGCGCAAGGTCCATCAAGAGCCCTCCATGATCCGTGCGGCCTTCTTTTCCCCAAGCTTTGTTTCCGCCAATGGCGCTCTCATCGCCCTTGGCTCCAGCAAGCGCTCTGGGAGCCTGGACTTTAGCCTGCTGGTCGTCGATGCACACACGGGCCAGCCCATCGGGGAACTCTTCGAGGAGAAGCAGAGTTTCGAGCCGCTCGCATTCTCCCCGCTGGCCACCGATGAGCGTATCCTGGCGAGCAGCAATGAGACGGGATATAAACGGCCCTTCCTCTGGCATCCGCGCACCGCCGAGCGCACCCAGCTCGCTCTCTCTGCCCTGGAAGGAGACGTGGAGCCGCTGGACTGGTCAGAGGACGGGCAGCAGATCGTACTTTGCCAGTCCTGGCAGGCGGTGCAGAACCTCTACCTCTACGACCTGGAAAGCGCTGCCCTCAAGCCCTTGCATGTTCCTGGCGGCTCGCTCGGCTACCATGACGCGTTGGGCCGGAAAGCCTACTTTGGGCCGGGGGATGAGGTCTTCGCGGAATGGACGGATGCCACTCACCCCAGCCAGGTGATCGCGCTCAGCCGTACGACAGGGGTCCACACGCGCACCGTCCTGCCCTCGGGTGAGGTGCCGGCGGGCCATCCCTGGCGCTCGGTGCGCTTTCCCTCTTCCGACAACCAGATGGTGCAGGGCTGGCTGGCGGTTCCCGATGGGCACGGTCCTTTCCCGGCCATCATTGAGATGCATGGCGGAATGGCTACACTGCAAAGAGAACGGTTTGTCCCTGCCTCTCAGGCGTGGCTGGATGCCGGTTTTGCCTTCCTCTCGGTCAACTTTCGCGGCTCGAGCACCTTTGGACGCGCCTTCGAGCGGAAGGTATGGGACGACCTGGGCCATTGGGAACTCGAAGATGTGGTGGCGGGGCGCACGTTCCTGATCGAGCAGGGCATCGCCACTGCTTCGCAGGTCTTTCTGACCGGTGCGTCCTTCGGGGGGTATCTCACGCTGCTGGGGATCGGCAAGTATCCTGAGCTGTGGGCTGGGGGCATGGCAGAGGCGCCAGTCCTCGGTTTGGAGACGCTCTACGAAACGGCCGGGGGGGCGATGCGCAGCGTTCAAATGTCGTTTCTGGGTGGCACGCCAGAGGAGCAGCCTGAACGCTACAGGGCCAGCTCAGCCTTGACCTACGTCGAGCAGGTGCGTGCGCCGGTGCTGATTGTGTCGGGACGCAACGATTATCGTTCGCCAGCTGGTCCGATCGAGCTGTACGAGCAGAAGCTGAAAGAACAGGGCAAAGCGATCGAAGTGGTCTGGTTCGAGGCCGGCCATATCAGTTCAACATTGCAGACTGAGCTCGGGATCGCCTACCAGGAACACGAGCTGCGTTTTGCCGCGCGGGTGCTCGGTCAGCCGCTGCGCTAAGGGGGGAAGGGGCGGCCCTGCGTCGCGACTCTCCATGGCGAGGGGGAAACTGAATGACTTTGTTTCGTCGGAGCCTTGCTCATAGGCAAGGGTGAGTTCGCGACCGGGTCCGCTTCTATGATAGCCGTTGGCAGCACGATAGCCTGTAGTTAAAGCGCCCGACTGATCGACGAGATTCTCACTTTGGCCTTGGATTGTCCGCAATCGGACAACCCCAGTCTTCGTGTTGTCTGTTACCAGGTTCACTGCAATTGCAGTGAACGAAGATGATTTCACCAGTGGAGGATACGATGAATAAGGTAGTTGAAGCGAACGTTCAAAAGCCAGCCAGTCCGTTGAGCGTGCGCAACTTTCGCCTGTTGTGGATTGGCGAAGGCATTTCATTGCTCGGCGATCAGTTTTACCTGGTTGCGCTGCCGTGGCTGGTACTGCAACTCACCGGCAGTGCCCTCGCACTCGGAACCATCATGGCACTTGCGAGCATTCCGCGTGCTGTGTTTATGCTCCTCGGCGGGGCGTTCGTGGATCGTTACTCGCCGCGCTCGGTCATGATTTGGTCGAACTTCGCGCGCTTTGTACTAGTCGCGCTGCTGTCAGTGCTGGTGCTGATGGGCACTATTGGGATCGAGATGCTGTATGTGTTCGCGCTGGCATTTGGCCTGGCGGATGCCTTTTACTTCCCCGCACAGACCGCCATTGTGCCGCAGGTGCTATCGGAAGATCAGCTGCAAGCCGGTAATACCTTTGTGCAAGGCACAGCCATGCTCAGTTTCTTCCTTGGCCCGGTGCTGGCTGGCGCCTTGATCGCGCTGCTCGGACATGCTGCTGCCGCTGATGGCGCGCCAGACATGCAAGGCATCGCCATCGCGTTTGCCATCGATACGCTGTCGTTTGTCGCGTCGCTGCTCACTCTCCTCATGATACGTATTCCCGGCGTCACAAAGCAAGCTGGCGAGCAGCAGAATGTCATTGGATCGATTCAAGAAGGCTTTGCCTACGTGTGGAGCCGGATGGTTCTGCGCGTATTCTTCCTGCTCATCGTGGCGATCAACTTTCTGGTATTGGGGCCGGTGACGGTGGGCATCCCTGTGCTAGCGGATCAGCGGCTACTCGAAGGTGCGGCAGCGTTCGGGATCATCATGTCCGCTTTTGGCGCCGGGTCGCTGCTGGGCATCATTCTTTCCAATGTCCTGCCAGCACCCAAGCCTGAGCATTTTGGTACAGTGATCCTGCTCGTCATTGCCTCGCTCGGCGCCCTAGTCGCGCTGATGCCGCTGTTCGCCTCGACCGCTGTGGTAGCCGTCATCAATCTGCTTTTGGGCGCGATAGCCGGCTACCAAAGAATGATGCTGTTTACGTGGCTGCAAAAGCGCATTCCGCAGGAACTGATGGGGAGGGTGATGAGTCTGCTGTTCTTCTGCTCGATTGGGCTGGCTCCGGTCTCGAACGCATTGGCAGGCGCGATCCTGGAAATCGACCTGAATGGGCTATTCATTGGCAGCGGCGTGTTGATGGCGGCTGTGACGTTGCTCTCCATTGCGCTGTCGGAGACTCGCCGAATGGGAGTGGAGACAGCGGTCACTGAGGTGGCGTGAGTCTGTCCTGGGGTATGAGCAGGAGTGGAACAGGATGACGCGCTAAGGTCAACGTACAAAGGTGTCCGATAGCTAGCTGCTTCCTATCCACTCAACAGCAGTAATCCCTAAACGAGCCAGCAGATCGCGATACTTGTCGACCCATTCTGGCACCTGATCAGACGGCGCATCTTGCTCACTGACTGCCGCTGTGCCGGTGATCACGATAATATCTCCACTGCTCACATCAAAGTGAAGTGCTACGTTGGGATTGCGCTCAAGATCCGCCAGACGACCTCGATCAGGTCGGCTGTAGGTGAGAATAGTCGCCTGTACAGTATCCCACAGGAATGTCACGGGAAGCGGTTGTTGGACCTGCAGGGTGCGCACAATGTCGCCATCCGGAACAAGCTGGATATAGGTCGAGTAGTACGGCTGCATTCATCGGCAGACGGTCGAACGAAGCGTGGATTCATAGCATCGCTCCTGGAGCAGCAATCTTAATGCGCTCAGTGGCGCGACCTCTTGGATGCCGCTCACTCCTTCATCGGACAACAGTTTCGATATCGGTCCTTATCATGTCTATATGCCTTCCTCTCTATCGGTAGTATTGGCTTGAGCCTACTGGATCGGCTTGGTCCCTGTCACCCAGCGTACCGGCGGAAACATGTGAAAACGCCGCGCGGTGCGC
>WNGB01023712.1_pt1 | contig 10186 bp, 9 predicted proteins | sample 5400681 | NCBI WGS metagenome assembly WNGB01 (sample SAMN13153367, study PRJNA577476) | soil metagenome | isolation source: 115 cm soil or saprolite under grassland replicate 2 | place: USA:California | collected 2016-06-15
CCGCGTATCATCGGCAACGAGATTGCGGCGCTGGCGCCGAACTCAGAACTCATACCGGAATGGCGGCATCCGCCGGAGCTCGTTCCGCCGGCCGTGGCGCGCATAAAAAACTTTCTCAAAACCCATACGCCGAGTTAGGAAAAAGCTCGAAACTCGAAATCCGAAATTCGAAACAAATCCAAATGATCAAAATTCACAAAGTTCCAAACAAGTTCGATTCGGATCGGGGTTTTGAAATTTCTCAGATTTTAGATTTATTTGACTTTGAGTTTGTTTCGGATTTAGAGCTTCGGATTTCGGATTTTGATTGGAGACCGCTGCATGAAAAATGGCTTTAAAATTTTTGATACCGACACGCATGTTCGCCCCTCACTAGAAACGCTCGAACCGTACTATGATGCAAGCGTGCGTGCGCGCTTGCCTGAGCTCGAGCCGTATAAAAGGGAGAACCGGCGCGACGTCGAAGGCATGGTCGTCGGCCGCCATTCCTATTCGCTCGGAGAGCGCGTCGCATACTCTCGCTTGCTGGGCAAAGCCGAGCCAGAGCCCGGGCACTTCGCGCCAAGGTCAAAGTACATGGGGACACGTCATGCGACCAAGGGGGCGATCGATGACGATGCCGGCGCGCGTCTGCGTGACATGGATGAAGAAGGTGTCGACGTTCAGTTCCTCATCGGCGGAGCGGCAAACAGCGGACCGCTTAAGGACCATGAACTGGATGTCGGCTTCATGCGAGCCTACAATCGGTATCTGCACGATTTTTGCGGCAAGGCGCCGCATCGTCTGAAGGCGGCGCCGCCCGTGGCACTCGACGCGGTCGAGGAGTGCGTCGAAGAAATCAGACGCTGGGGCAAAGAGCCGTGGATGGTCGGCATTCTGCCGCAGTCACGTAACGACATTCCTTTGGATCATCCTGTAATGGAGCCGGTTTGGAAGGCCTGCCATTACGCCGGACCGCCTTACTTCCCCGGTTATCTCGATTTGTGGGCAAACGCTTTTCTCGGGCGCTCGGCGGCTCACCCATGGGGCGCGATGCGCGCAATCGGATCGTTCATCGGAGCCGGCATCATGGAGCGCTACAAATCGCTGCGCTTCGGCATCCTGGAGAGCGGTTGTGGTTGGCTGCCCTTCTGGAGCCGGAGACTTGATGATCAAGCGGAGTACGTCTTGGGTAGCGTACCCGAGTTGGAACACAAGATCAGCGAGTATATGACCGGCGGCAGATTCTTCTCGAGCATCGAGATGTCGGAAGGCCAAGACATGATCGAGATGGTGATAAATTTTCTCGGTGAGGATGTGCTAATGTATGCCTCGGATTACCCACACTTCGAATGTCGCTTTCCAAACTCTGTAGACTATTTCTTCGGTTGGAATCTTCCCGACGAAGTGCGGCGCAAGCTGTTGTGGGAAAACCCGGTGCGGTTTTACGGTGAGCCGTAGAAGAGAGAAGCGATTTAACTACAAAGGGCCTAGGTGGCTACGTCGCAACCAATATAAACCATGCTATCGCTCTGTACCCTTCTTACCTCCTCTCCCTCTGGGAGAGGATTGAGGTGAGGGCCCTCACCCTGACCCTCTCCCAAAGGGAGAGGGAACTATGAGTCAAAGTCTTAGGAATAGAAAATTTGCGTAGGCCACGAGAATTTTCAGCGATAGTAGTCACGGAGAGCACGAAGAGATTTACCACAAAAATGGTGATCCATAGTTCAATGTTCAAAGTTCAACGTTAAAAGTCGGCCCCGCGGTACCTTGAACCTTGAACGCGGAACTTTGAACCGTGTAGAACACTTCGTGTCCTTCGTGCGCACCTTCGTGGTTAGAGGTGTTTCGTTGAATACTACGTTTCGCCAAACGCCATAAAAATGGAGAATCACAATGGGAAAAACTGAAACGACGCTCGCGAAGTTTGCACTCGACTTCCCAACACAGGATATTCAAGCCGATGTCATGCATCTGGCCAAGCGCTGCGTGATGAATTCCTGCGGCGTCGCGCTGTATGCGACCCTCGACCCGGCTATCGATATTCTGCTCGATTTCTTGCGCGCGGAAGGCTGTGCCGCCGAAGCAACCGTGATCGGCAAGGGATTCAGAACTTCCGCGCAGAATGCGGCTTTGGCGAACGGTTTTCTCGGCCATCTCGAGGATTACGATGACACACACACCCCATCTTGCCCGCCGCCCTCGCGCTCAGCGAGCAACGGACGGTTAGCGGAAGAGACTTACTTGGAGCGTTCGCCATCGGCGTAGAGGTTGCCTGTCGCATTGGGCTGGTGATTTACGCGCATTTCAGGGAGGGAGCGGCGCATTGGCACATCACTAACACATGCGGCATCCTCGGCGCCGCCGCTGCTGCGGGTCGTTTGCTCAAGCTCACCGAGCAGCAGATGGTTTATGCTTTCGCTATTGCGGGCACGCAAGCCTCGGGTGTCCGCGAAGTATTCGGTTCCATGTGCAAGCCTTTTCATGCCGGTAAAGCCGCCCAGAACGGAACAGTGGCGGCAATGCTCGCCCAGCGCGGCTTCACCGGCACCGATGGCATCTTCGAAGGCGAGCGCGGCTTGGTCGGCGTGATGGCTACGGGCCACGATATTAGTGAGGCCACCAAAAATCTCGGCAGCCGTTGGGAATTGCCTCAGACTGGGCTCAAGCCATACGCCTGCGGCCAGGCGAACCACGGATTTCTCGACGCGGTGCTTGCTCTCAGAAGGAAAAGCGGCGTCTCGGCACAGACCATCAAGCACATGCAGGGAAGCGTGCAACAGTTCGCGCCCGCGCTGGTGCGGCGGCGCCATCCGCGCACTGGCCTCGAATCGAAGTTCTGCTACTATCACTCGATGGCTGTGGCCATGATCGACGGGCAAGCGCTGCCGGCGCAGTTCATCGACGCGCGCGCTCTTGACCCTGCCGTCGAAGCGCTTAGGAACCGCATCGATTTCAGCGAAGACCCGTCGCTATCCCGCCGCGCCGCGGTTGTAACTCTTGAGCTAAACGACGGCACTACCTACACAGAGACGATCCAGCACCCAACCGGGACGCCCGGGAATCCGATGAGCGATGCGATGGTCCAGGAAAAATTTAACGGCCTTGCAGCGGCGGCGCTCGGTGCCGAAAAAGCGGAAAAGGCGCAACGCGCGCTCTGGGAAATAGACAAGCTCTCGGACGTGCGCGAGGTGATGCCGTTTCTGACGAAATGAGCGGCGAGAATTTTGGTCTCTTTGTGATAGTTGTCATGGTTGAAACTATCGGAAGAGCAAGGTAAACGAGAATCTAACTGTCTATTAAAGATTCCTCAGCTACGGAGGTCCGTCATGGCTTATTCGAAAATCAAAATGGAAAAACCCAGCGTGTATAACGGCTTGGATTGGCTCGTCGCACTGGACGAGGGTTTGTTTGCGAAAGAGGGGCTGGAGGTTGAACTGGTCGCGCACGGCGGAGAACGAGAAACCAACGTTAACGTCACGGACTGGAACAAGGTGCGCTCCAACGCCGGCCATGCGGAGGCGGTGGAACGCGGCTCGGCAAATATCTTCAACGCCTGTGAATGGGGCAATTATCGTAGATCGCAGGATACCGCAGTCGGTTGCCGGCAGCTGGGAAGGCGGGCGTCGATTGTCGCCGGCGCCGTAGCAGTGCCGCCGCATTCCGACATTTATACGCCACAGCAGTTGGCTAATAAAACTATCGCAGTGCCTTTTCATGCCGGGACGCATTACCTGACGCTGCAATTACTGGAAGGCTTCGTGCCGCGCGACATGGTCAAACTCGTCAGTAGCGGGCGACCCTCGGAGCGCTACAGAGCGATGATGAACGACACTGTAGATGCCTGCAGCGTCCGCGAGCCCTGGATTACGGTTGCCGAGAAGAACGGCTGCCGGCTGATTGTCCAGGGTTTTTACAATGGAACGGACACAGCCACACCGGAAATCAGCGCAGAAGCCTATGCTGCGATCAATCGGGCGCTCAGCGAAGCGGTGCGCCGGATCAACGCGAACAAACGCGGATACCTGCACTACTTCATCGACAACGAAAAGGGAGCGGAAGTTAAAACACTGACCGTCGACGACTTCAATCTCAACCGGATCATATTTGTCGAACCAGGAAAACCCATTCCTGAAGACCAGCTGTTGCGAACCTACCAGTGGATGGTGAGTTGGAATCTGATCGATGAGGGCCATGAAGTTCAGGATCTCGTCAACACTCAGGTCATGGCACCGGCATAGTTTCTCTTTCCCAAGATTATAGATGACGGGCCGGCAGAAACGCTGAGATCGTTTGAACGATTTGATCGCCGCCGGATCGAACGCCAGCCAGGGACCATCGGGTGTCTGATTTGCCTTAAGTTGCCTGACTCTACTTTCGCCGTGGCCTCGGCAATCCTGTGACCCTAGCTTAAGCTATTTAGTCCTACACCTCGTCGAGTAGCCGCCGGTCAAACCTCACCTGGGCACAACCGCGCGCAACTTCTTGTTGACGATAGAACGGCGTGGTGGGTTGACAGGGCGTCATTTGTTATACGATAACCGATGCCCAGCCTTTAGTCGGGTCCAGATCGACGGCAATCTACGGGAATTGAGGCAGAAGAATATGGCTGAAAAAAGCAAGGTTGAAATTGGTGGGAAAATTTCCCGCCGCGTAGCGCTTCGCAATATTTCTCTGTTTGGAGTGGGTTTGCCAATGGCTCAGATTATAGGAGAGGCCAAGCTTCACGGGCAGACATCGGAATCCAAGCCGGGAGGAGTCATGGTTGCCAAGCCGATATTTTCTGTCGCCGAGCGCGGCCGCCGGTGGGAAGCGGTGCGGCGGATCATGGCAAAGCCGCAGTGGAACCTGGACGCGCTGCTCGCGCCTTCGAACGGCGATGGCGCGTATCCTCGCTACTTGACTCAAATCGGCGGCCGTGGCGGTTCTGCGGATGTCGCTCTACCGCGTGACTCTTCCAAACCCGTCTATGCGTTCACCGGGTCGGGCCGCAACAAAAGCTTTTGGTCGAAGCGACTCACATCGTGGACCTCAGACGGAAAACTTGTCATCAACGACGGCGAAGGTTCCAAGCCGGTCGTGGAGCAGCTCAAAGCCTTGGGGCTCAATAAATCTGGGACGCGCATCGGTGTCGCCAAGCTTACCGGCAGCCGCTTCGATCCAGAGGGAATGGTTTCGGCGACCTATTTGGACAATCTAAAATCGGCTTTGCCGGGGGTTGTGTTTCTCCCGGTTGAGAAATGGGGTTCAGATTCAGGCCCCATCGATGAGCCGGCGATGGTCAAGAGCGCGGAAGAACACGACGCGATCCGACGCTGTGTGGCCGCGGGAGAAAAAGCGATTGAGACAATCGCCCGGGCAGCGCGTTCCTCGGCCAAACAACAAGCCGACATATGGTTTCCAACTTTTACGGCGATGTTCGCGGAGACCGGCGAAGATCCGACTCGCTTGTCGATCTCGCTCGATGAAGCTTCGAATTCCACCCTCGGCGCTCCGGTGGATGACCCGTTGAAAGCAGGACAAATCATCAGCCAGGAGATCGATGCGACAGTGCAAGGCTATCGAGGGCAGGTCAATCATTCGATCTTCGTCGGCGGGGCCAACACGCCGGGATTCGGTTACTACAAATCCGCTATGGAGGTCGCCATCAAGGCTCTGCTCGACTCGATCGCCTTCATCGTACCGGGCAAAACTACTTGCGGACAACTCGTCGATCACTACGCTGCCACTGTGGGAAAGCTCAACTCCGATGATCAATCAGGCGTTGTCCTACACAGCAGCGGTATCGGTAACCTGTCGCGGCCCCGCTTAGGGCCGGCTAATTCCCGGGGCGATTCGGACATCGTTCTGGTTCCAGGAATGACGTTCGACTTCAAGCCCGCCATCAGATTAAAACGGAATGTCATCGAAGATGTCCGGCGGGAAAACCGCACCGTGCAGATCGGTGAACATTATCTGATCACGGACAAAGGTGCGGTCCGCTTGGGGAAAAGAGAGCTGAAGCCGATCACAACGGAAGCGGTATAGAACGCTATGCAAGAGGCTGTCGAAAAACATATCGTTCACCCTTCGATGGGCTCAGGGCGAACGGTTTGGCTTTACAAAATTGATGCTTCCCGTTCATGGTGATTCCTCGACAGGCTCGGAACCGAGGCCGTCGAGGAAGCTTGCCGTGAGGCTTCTCGAACGGTCGAACCATGCAAGATTGGATTCCTGAAGAAATTCCAAAGCCCGTTTTCACTCTTGCCGAACGTGACCGGCGCTGGTCGCGGGCGCGAGAAGCCATGGCAAAAGAAAACCTCGACGGTCTTCTCGCGCCAGCGACGGTGGAGGAGGGAGACACACTCTATCTCACGCAGGTCGGCGGCAGGACGAAGGAAGCCTGGGTCGTCTTCGCGCGCGATCCGACAAAGCCGGTATTGGCCCTTGTCGAATCCAATCGAGTAAAGAGTTTCTGGCTCGGCGCGCAGAACTGGCTCGGCGAAGAAAACTTCCGCCTGTCGTCGGCGAATATTTCAGAGTCAGTGATCCTGGCGATTAAAGAACTGGGTCTCGAACGGGGCCGCATCGGCGTCGCCCAACTGACCGGCATCCGGTTTGATCCTGAAGGGCTTATTCCTTTTACCACCTTCGATCGCATTCGCAGCGCTCTACCGCATGTGACCTTTGTTGCCACCGATCTCCTCCATCGATTGCGCATGACCAAAAGCGCGGAAGAGATTGACGTGATGAAGAGGATTGTCGCTGCCAATGAAAAGGCGATAGTCACTCTCGTGGAGACGGCGCGCACTGCAACCAAGCAGGCCGACATATGGTATCCGGTTTACATCCAATTGCTGCTTGCCACAGGAGAGCTGCCCACACGCCTCTCGATGGCCCTCGACCGAGGAGGAAACAGCACCTTGGGCGCTCCGACAACAGACTCTGTGGAGGAAGGACAGATCCTTAGCGAGGAAATCGCCGCGAACTATCAAGGCTACCGGGCACAGATTAATCAATCACTATTTATCGGCGGCGCCGCAACACCGGGATTTGCTTATTACAAAACCGCGATGGAAGCTGCCATTGAGATCTTTTTTGGCATCGTCGCCGCAATACGACCGGGAAAAATCACCACTGGAGAGTTGATGGCCCGTTATGTCGCAATGGCCAAAGATGTTGGAGCTGAGCCCCCCGGCGGAGTTTTTCTGCACAGCAGCGGCATGGGTAGTCAGCGCCCTCGCGTAGGGCCGACGACCAAAGAAGACATGGATATCGTTCTTCAACCCGGCATGACCTTTGACCTCAAGCCGACGATCGTAATGCGACGCGACGCCGTCGAGGACGTCAGGCCAAAGAACCGCTCCGTGCAAATCGGCGAGCATGTTGTTGTGACCGAATCTGGAGCCGTCCGGTTGGGCAAGAGGGAGCTAAAGCCGATAACGACGAAAAGCTAGGTCAGTGTTTGCTGCGTAAGCGATGTGCACACGCAAGCAAAGAAATGACCGACGACCGATGACCTCAGACCGGCCGGTCCTCCGTCTTCAGTCCTCGGTCGTCTCTTGTATAGCGGTGAAATAATGCGCCAGACGAAAAAGACTAGAGGCATTAGTCGCAGAGAATTTCTCACGTATTCCAGCGCTGCTGCGGTAGGGTTGATGCTCGACGCCTACCGCCCACAGATAGCTCGACCGGCGCAGAAAAAAACCAAGAACATCATCTTTATCGAAGCTCGGCCGATGACTGGGTTTAGCAAGCTGGGCACCCGCAGGACCGAAGTTGTCGGCGGCCTCACGATGTCTGCGCTTGTCAAGGCGACTAACTGGAAAGCGCACCGCGATCCTCTCCTCGCCACGGAAGTTCCTTCCCTCGACAAAGGAACCTGGGAGCTTCTCAAGGACGGCCGCATGCGCACGGTGTGGCCACTTCGCAAAAACATCAAGTGGCACGATGGGGCTGACTTCACAGCGCAGGATTATGTCTTCGGTTGGGAAGTTGCGTTGGACCCAAACGTGAATTATCGCACGCGGACCTTCGAGCAGAAGATCGAAAAGGCCGAGGCGCCCGATGCACACACGCTGGTGCTGACCTGGAAAGAAAATTTCCCGCTCGCCACCGATCTTTTTCAGGGCAATTACTTTCCGCTGCCGCGGCATCTGCTCGAGAAGGATTATCGGAAAGATGCCAAGGGATTTAATCGGCATCCATATCATACGACCAAGTTCATTGGCGTGGGCCCTTACAAGGTTGTCGAATGGCGGCAGGGGAATCAAATTCTCCTCGAGGCATTTGATCAATACTTTCTCGGCCGGCCGAAGATCGACACGATCACTTGGAAGTCCGTCGAGGATGACAATGCAGTCGTCGCCAATATCCTTGCAGGCCAGGGCCATTTCTCGGTGCGGGCGATGGACGTCGAGCAGGGTTTGGTCTTGAGGGAGCAGTGGGAAAGCAAAGGGCAGGGGAAAGTGTATTTTACGCCAGCGGGTCTTGCCCGGATCGCACCGAGCACAATTTCCGAGCCCTGGTTCAAAGATATTCGCATTCGCCGCGCACTGCTCCATGCGATCGACCGGGAAACAATCGTTAAGACGCTCTTCAAGGGCGCTCAACCGGTGGCGCATAGTCTTGTTGCCGAGCGTCACGCGGACGTGTGGCCGCTCGTCAAGGACAAACTCAGGCGTTACGCCTATGAGCCAAACCTTGCCCTAAAGTTGCTGCAAGAAGCCGGCTGGAAAAAAGCATCGGATGGCGTGCTCACCAACGACAAGGGCGATAGGTTTGCCATTCGTTTCGAAGTGGCGTCGGACAACACGGTCGAGCTCAACATCCAGGCGGTGGTGAGCGATTACTGGAAAAAAATCGGCGTGATCGCGACTCCGGCAAACGAACGCGATCGGATCCTTAACGACTCCGAACATCGCAATCGCTGGAAGGGACTTCGTTATACGAGACATAATCTCGAACATGATGATCTCTCCGAGCAATGGCACAGCAAAGCTACACCCAAGCCCGAGAACCAATGGATTCAAGAAAACGAAAGCGGCTGGAGCGGCGCGGACGATCTCATCGACCGATGGGAAAAAGAGTTGCGGCCCGAGCGGCGCAACCAAATTTTAGCGGAGATCGCGATTCGCTTCGCCGAGCAGATTCCGGTAATGCCGCTCTACAATTACACGGAAATCGTGACCGTTCACAAAGGATTGCAAAAGGCCGGGCCGCGCCTCGGCACCGGCGGAGACAATGCGGCGTCCTGGAACGCATTCGAGTGGGACTTTACGGATTAGAATGTTCAAAGGGAGTATTCACCGCGGAGACACAGAGTTCGCTGAGGGTTTATTCAAAATGATTTTCTCATTCGAATTTCTCAGCGACCTCAGCGCCTCGGCGGTGCAATCTCCGAAATTCGAACCATGACGGATAAAGAATTGCAGCAAGAAATCATCTCGGTCCGCACGGAGGACGGCCACGCACTCGATGGCCTGCTCGTGTGGAATTCCCAGCTAACGCCGCGTGGGGCAACCCTGAGCATGCATCCGGATGGCTCGGGGCTCAAGCACTTTGAGCTTGAGCCGCTGGCCCGAGCGGGCTTCATGGCGCTTAGACTTAAATCCCGCTTCGCCGGCAACAACGCGACCATGATCATGGAAGAGATCATGCTCGACATCCGCCCGATCTCACCAGGGCTGCACTGCCGAAGGCAGACGGCATCATCATTACCAATTCCCACTTGGGGAGACACGTCGAATTCACCCAACGTATCGACCCCTCGGTCACTGACGAGTCTGATCCTTACTCGACGGACCCGTCGTTGGACATGTACAACCCGGCAAATTACGATACTAAAGATGGACAGGTAATCTATTCTCCGGACTTCCTTGAGAAATACCGCAAGGCGCAAAAGGCTCGTTGTGATCGCATCAGCGATTGGGCGCGAATCCAACTGCAACAGATCAAGGAGAGGGCACACAGGGGAATCCATGACTTGCCGTTCGTCCTCTATCGGACCATGGCCAACCCAAGATTTTTAGACAGGGTGAATTTTAGATCCGGCATGCGCACCGGGACATTATGGGGCGATCCCTACACGCTCAACTACACTGCTCACCGTGGCCGCGAGGGACCTTTCGTAACTTTGAAATCTTGGTTCTCGCATCTTTATTACGCTACTGCCAACGCCGATACCTTGCGCCATATCGCCCTGGTTAAAGCGCCGCTCCTGGTCGTC
>WNGB01015266.1_pt1 | contig 10185 bp, 9 predicted proteins | sample 5400681 | NCBI WGS metagenome assembly WNGB01 (sample SAMN13153367, study PRJNA577476) | soil metagenome | isolation source: 115 cm soil or saprolite under grassland replicate 2 | place: USA:California | collected 2016-06-15
TGGGGCCGATTTCTATTGGATGGGATACAAGGATGAATATCTTTCCGAGGATATTGATACTCGCCTCCGGTTTGTCGAGTTGATCCGGAAGGCAAAACCGGATGTGATCCTTACCCATTATCCTCAAGACTATCACCCGGACCATAGGGCTCTGAGCCGATTGATGTTCGACGCCTCTTTCGTATCGGGACTAAAAAATGTCGAAACCGAGAGCCCGTTTCACCCCGGTGTGCCATCGTTGTACTACTTTGACACAATAACGGGCGCTAACTTCCACCCCACCGAATATGTCGATATTACCGAAACCTTCGAAATCAGGCAGCAGATGCTTTCTTGTCATGAAAGCCAGAGAAAGTGGCTGAAAGACCATGACAATGTGGATTTGCTTCATATGGCAGAGACATTAATAAGGACACGCGGTTATCAGTGCGGAGTGATGTTTGCGGAATCTTTCTGCTCAGAACCCGTTTGGCCGCGTCCCCGCCCATATCGCGTGTTGCCATAGGTGATGATTCGAGGAATTCCCAACACAGAAAGACCAAGGCAACACCATTTGAAGCCGGTTTTTGATGCGGGTCATCATGATGATAGGCATGTTGACGGAAGTTTTATTTAGCTGGTTTGAACTACGTTCATTAGTAGAATGGACATTGATGTAATACGGCGAATACCAACCCTCATGGGACAGTTCGAATCATTTTGCAGGATCCTGCCCCTTGCCTCCTTCTACTTTTTTCGAAAACTGGTAATGTGAGGACAATCCATGTCGCCCAGTTCTTTAGATTCAACAGCTCTTTTTGAATGGTGCCGGATTCCGGCTGATCAATTAGAAAATCACCCCCAAAAAAAAGTGCCAATTAAAATAGTTAGAACACCCGAGGATGTGCATCTGTGGGCGGCTCAAGAAATGATCAGGGAAGTTAAATACAATAACTCCCTCGGCAATCCTACTCGTTGGATATTACCCGTTGGGCCGACGGGACAATACCCCCATTTCATAAAAGTCGTTAATAAGGAAAGGATCAGCCTTAAGAATGTGCATGTATTTCATATGGATGATTTCCTGGATTGGCAAGGGCGTTCATTACCGCTCAATCATCCGTTTAATTTTGAGGGCTGGATGCGCAGGAATTTTTATGAGCTGCTAGACGCCGGGTTAGCAATTCCAGAAGAGCAAAGGCATTTTCCGAATGTCAATAAGATTGACGAGATTAGCGAAAAAATCAGTGAGGTGGGTGGTATCGATACGACCTTCGCGGGAGTTGGTTATAGAGGTCATATTGCTTTTAACGAACCGCCGAGATCTGCATGGTACAGTATCAGTCCCGAAGAATTTCGAAATTCGAAGACACGCATGCTGACCCTGAACGACGATACGTTGATCGCTCTAAGTCAGCGCATGGTGGGGGGTTGTTCTCATGCGATTCCTCCCATGGGTATCACATTGGGTATGAAAGACCTGCTCTCTGCCAAACGCATTCGCATCTTTTCTGTTACTGGCGCCTGGAAACAGACGGTCGTCAGAGTGTTGTTATTTGGTCCTATCACTATAGAGTACCCAGTAACTTTTATCCAAGGGCATCCGGATGCAATGATTATGGTTGACGCTTTGACTGCCGAACCTCCTCTTACGAGAATAGAACATGTCTGACGCTGATCCTCAAATCGTCGTGATTGGAAGTCATGCCCCCGGCTTATTCGTGCGTGTACAGCGGATACCTACAGCCGGTGAAACGGTACTCGGTTGGGATCTACAGGAGATAAAAGATGGAGGGAAAGGTTCAAATCAAGCGATTGCAGCAGCCAGGTTAGGTGTAGTTGCCAGTTTTGTGGGCTGCATTGGGACAGACCGCCTCGGAGCAGAATGTGAGGATTGGCTGCGGGAAGAGGAGGTCGAGATAAGCCATCTCTATCGTAGTCAATCAAAGGGAACTGGAGCGGGTATCAATATTGTGGACGAGAATGGCATACCTGCGATGGTAACATCCTTGGGTGCAAACGAAGAACTTAGCTGCCAGCAGGTAGAAACTGCCCTCGAGGGCTTGAGAGGTGCTAAAGTTATGCTCACTCAATTTGAGATTCTACCTGAAGTGGCCCTCCACGCTGCCCGGATCGCTCACCGTTACAAAATGACGACCATTGTAAATCCCGCACCTGCTTTTGCAGTGAACTTATCACATTTGGAAGTCGCAGACGTTCTCATCCCTAACGACGTAGAAGCAAAAGTCTTACTCGGAAATGATCCGCAGGCGCAAATCGAACTTGAGATCCTCGCGCAGAAGTTACTCACTAATACCAAAGCGGGAACAGTGCTAATAACTGCAGGTCCGCAGGGCGTAGTGGGTGCTGATCGCTCCGGTACCTGGCGGGTACTACCTCCCAAAGTAACGGTGATGGATACCAGCGGTGCGGGCGATGTATTTTGCGCGGCTCTAGCCGTCGGGCTGATTAAAGGATTGGACACTCGAGCCGCCTCATCTTGGGCATGCTTGGTTGCAACGCTTTCGGTGACCGAAGTAGGAACAATTGCCTCTTTTCCTACGGCGGCTGAAGTTGATGAATTTAGTTTAACTCTACCAAACACGAATCGATAAATGCATACCTTCCGCCTCTCTTCCTAGGTTGATTCCCCAAGTAGAAGGAGCCATGTATGGACACACTAGATCTTTATGAGAGGCGGCCAAAGAAACGCTGGTCACGTCAATTACAGCGTCGAATTTGATGTCGAGGATCTACGGTACGGAATTATTCGCCATATGAGTCAGTTTAACGCGATAGTTGACCGTTGAACATCGAAAGGAGATCTTATCAAAGAGCTAAGAAGAGAAATTCACAATCAAGACAGACCCGACTGCCAATTCAATAGTTTAAAAGGAGACCATTATGTTTCACCTAAAGCGTTTCTTCCCATTCATCGGCGTTTTTATAATCGCCGCCTTCCTGATCAGTGCGTGCGGCCCCTCCACCACTCCCACGGCTGCACAACCCACAGCCGCTCAAGCGACTACAGCGGCTCAACCGACCACAGCGACTACTTCAACTGCCAAAACGATCAAGATCGGTTTATTCCTGCCAGACAAGAAAACCGCGCGTTGGGATTCAAAGGATCGGCCTTACTTCGAGGCAAAGTTGAAGGAAATTTGCCCGGACTGCGAATTTCTCTATACCAACGTCGATGCCGATGCCACCGCACAGCTCACCGCTGTTCAGACAGCGATTACGAATGGAGCTAATGTGGTTGCGGTCAGCGCGGTTGACTCTAAAGCGGCTGCCGCGATTGCTGATTATGCTAAGGCGGCCGGTGTCCCGGTAATTGCATATTCTCGGCCGATTGAAAATTCAGACGGCGTCACTGTGAACATCGGATTCAATCTTGAGGATATTGGCGTGGCGCAAGCTCAAGCGCTCGTTGATGCTCTGGATAAGAAGGGAGTAGCCAATCCTCAGATCGTGATGATCAATGGCGGGCCGTCAGATGCCAATATGCCGCCTATAAAGGCTGGAGCAATGAAGGTATTTCAGCCCCTGATCGATGCGGGGAAACTCACCATTTTGGATTCAGTTGACACCCCGGACTGGGACCCGACCAAGGCACAGAATGAAATGCAGCAGATCCTGACGGCGAGCGCAGGCAAAAAGATTGATGGGATTTATGTGATGAATGATGGCATGGCAGGTGGTGTCGTTGCGGCTCTGACCGCCGCCGGCATCGATCCTCTACCGCCTGTCACCGGGCTGGACTGCGAATTAGCGGCTGTCCAGCGTATCCTGGTCGGCCAACAGTTAATGTGTGTTTACTTGCCAATCAAGGCTATGGCAGATGCTGCTGCGCAGATGGCCTATGACCTGGCCACCAAAGGTGAAGTGTCAGCCGATATGATTCAAGGCTCACTGAACAACGGCGCTATAGATGTACCCGCCGCGTTTATCCCCGTCGGGAGTGTAGACGTTACAAATATCAAGGAGACTCTCATTGCCGAAGAGTTTTGGACCGTGGATGATATCTGTACCCCGGATTTCAATGACGCATGCAAAGCAGCCGGTTTAAAGTAAAATAACATAGTAGCATCTTGTGCTCGAGACAACCTCAGCTAAAGCTGAGGTTGTCTCAATGCAGGAGTATGGAGTTTGGTGATGGAAAATCCCAAAGAAGCCCCCATTTTGGAAGCGCACGGCATAAGCAAGCGATTTGGAGCAGTCCAGGCCTTGCAGGATGTCGATTTCGAAGTGTTTGCCGGAGAAGTTGTCGGTCTAGTTGGGGACAATGGGGCGGGAAAATCCACGCTTGTCAAGATCCTATCTGGAGTTCACGAATCGGACACGGGCGAGATCATCTTCGAGGGTCACCATGTCACTATTAACAAACCACGGGACAGCAACGACTTGGGTATTGAAACGGTTTATCAAGACCTTGCACTCTGTGATAATCTGGATGTGGTTGCCAATCTCTTTGTAGGGCGGGAGCTAACCAAGGTTGGAGTACCGGGACTGAAAAACCTACACTTGCTTGATGAAGCCTCTATGGAGAAGAGAGCTATCAGCCTTCTGGAGGAATTGCATATTTCTATACCATCCGTAAGGAATATTATCGCTTCCATGTCGGGAGGGCAGCGACAATCTGTTGCAGTGACCAGATCGGTGATGTGGAACTGCAAAGTCGTTTTATTAGACGAACCAACCGCGGCCTTAGGAGTAGAACAGACCCGGCAGGTAAAAAACCTGATCAAAAAACTGAAAGAACGTAATTTGGGTGTGGTTGTTATCAGCCATAATCTGCAGGAGATTTTTGATATTACCGATAGGGTCATAGTCCTCCGTTTGGGCAGACGTACAGCTACTTTTGATACAAAATCCACTCGACCAGAACGAGTTGTCGCAGCTATAACTGGCGTTGAATAGGAATGTACATATGACAAAATCGGACAGCAACAAAATGACCAGCTTTATTGATCGTACAGAAGAATCTATAAACAGTTATTTTCGTTCGATTAAGTCAACCGATGTCGGCTCCTTTACCGTATTAGCCGGACTAGTGCTGATCGGCGTGATATTTCAGGTTGCTAATAAGAACTTCCTCAGCCCTTTGAACTTGACAAACCTGATGACACAAATATCTGCCATAGGCATCCTTTCCGTGGGAATGATATTGATCTTACTGATCGGCGAAATTGACTTATCGGTCGGAGCAGTGAGTGGAGTAACTGCCGCTATCATGGCAGTACTGGCTGTCATTTATCATGTTCCAAGCATTGGTGCAATTCTTATTGCCATCCTTGTCGGTCTTATTATTGGCGCAATGCAGGGACTTTTGGTAGCCAAAATACACATTCCTTCCTTCATCGTAACTTTGGCTGGCCTTCTGATATGGCAAGGTGTACAGTTCGCAGTATTAGGAGACACAGGAACCATTAATTTACGAGACCCATTGATTATGGGGATTGCAAATGCATTGCTTCCTCCGTGGATGGGGTGGCTCTTAGGGTTCGTAGCGATTTTGGTGGTCACTCTCAATACCTTTCGGGAACGAAACCACCGGGCTCGAGCTGGCTTAAAGTTGCAGCCCTTATCAATAGAAATCAGCCGGTTATTGCTCATTTCGATTGCGATACTGGTCGGAATTGGTTTAATGAATATCAATCGCAATCAACAACCTCAGGGTAGGCTTATTCAAGGTGTGCCTTCAGCTGTTTTATGTTTCCTAGGCATCGTTGTTATCTTTCACTTTATTACACGCTACACTGTGTTTGGTCGCCATCTCTACACAGTTGGCGGAAATGCGGACGCTGCAAGGCGGGCGAGTATTGATGTTGATAGATTAAAAATCATGACTTTTTCACTTTGTTCAGGTTTGGCGGCATGCGGAGGTATGGTCTTTGCATCACGATTAATTGCCGTTAATTATGGATCGGGTGGTGGAGATGTACTTCTCAACGCAATTGCTGCAGCGGTAATCGGCGGAACCAGCTTGTTCGGAGGGCGGGGAAGCATATGGTCCGCTCTATTAGGAGCGTTATTAATTGGATCAATTAACAATGGTATGGACCTTCTGTCATTTACTTCTTCCACAAAGTACGTAGTGACGGGCATTGTCTTGTTGCTTGCCGTGATACTCGATTCAATCAGCAGAGAGCGTCGCAAACGGGCTGGAAGAGAATAACTTGTATTAGAAGTAAAGATTGTTATCAGGATATTCGAAAGCTAAGTATGAAATGACAGCACCTAAAGACCCCGATATCAAGATTGCTCTAACCTTCGATTTTGATACCTACACCAATTGGATTGGTTCGGTGGGTGCATCTTCACCCAGCATGATATCGAGAGGAGAGTTTGGGCCGATTGGAGCACGCCGAATCTTGGCACTCCTTGCCGAATATAAAGCGTCAGCGACTTTCTTTATTCCAGGGGCAACTGCTATATCTTACCCGCGCGTTGTGGCGGCGATCCGAGACGCGGGTCACGAGATTGGTCACCATGGTTGGGTACACGAGAATCCCGTCAATCTTGATCGAGACACTGAACGTCAGATCCTTGAGCGGGGCATTGAGGCGCTGGAGAAGGTGACGCGCATCCGTCCAGTTGGGTATCGCTCACCGTCCTGGGATAACAGTCCAAACACGGTGAAATTGCTGCTCGACCATGGATTCGAGTATGAGAGCAGTTTGATGGGCAACGACTTTGAACCGTACTGGTGTAGAGTTGAAGACCAATGGTCGAAGAGCGAGCCTTATCAGTTCGGAGCCCCGACATCCCTTGTGGAGATGCCGGTCGCCTGGCACTTAGATGATTGGCCATGGTTTGAGTACATTCCTGGACAAGCCCAAGGGCTTCGCTCACCGTCGACGGTCCTGGAAATCTGGAAGGGTGAATTTGAGTACCTTTATTATCAGGTTGGCCGTGGCATACTGATCATCACAATGCATCCCCAGTGCATCGGCCGAGGGCACCGTCTCCTCATGCTGAAGGAATTCCTGACCTATCTTGTTTCACATTCCGGGGTTCGTTTTTCAACATGCATTGATTACGTCCGCGATTGGCGTGTCGGCAAGACACCGAGCCTTCCAATTGATGTCGGATAAGTGCCTTAGACATAGGCAGATCGCGTTGAGTGGTCCCAAGAAGTGACTGCGCTTCAGAAGAAGTAGGAAGTCAAAACCAAAAGGAGTTATATGCGGGTTGTCATTATCGGTGGCACGGGGCACATTGGGACGTATCTCGTACCGAGGCTTGTCGAGGCTGGCCATGAGGTGATTTCTGTTAGCCGTCAGATACACACACCGTACAAGACTCACGCAGCATGGAAGTCGGTCAGGCAAGTAAAGGTCGAACGAACCGACGCAGAGAAAACAGGCAGCTTTGGTAACCTAATTCTCGATCTCGAACCGGCCGCAGTCATTGATTTGATCTGCTTTTCTTTAGACAGCGCGAGACAGCTAGTAAGAGCGCTCAGCGGTCAGGTGCGGCATTTTCTGCATTGTGGCACAATCTGGGTTCATGGGAAAAGCCTAGTGGTACCGACGACAGAGAACCAGCCGCGTACTCCATTTGGGGAATATGGGATCAATAAAGCCGCCGTCGAAGCATACCTTCTGGAAGAGACAAAACGTACCGGTTTTCCAGCGGCAGTACTGCATCCAGGTCACCTTGTTGGGTCCGGATGGACTCCCCTGAATCCTGAAGGCAATTTCAATCCCCGAGTTTTTGCCAAGCTGGCCAAAGGGGAGGAAGTGTTACTGCCAAATATGGGGATGGAAACTCTCCACCACGTTCATGCAGACGATGTAGCCCAGGCGTTCATGCTGGCGTTGGCAAATTGGAGCGATGCAGTCGGCGAGAGCTTTCATATTGTCTCGCCAACAGCGCTGACCCTGCGCGCCTACGCTGAGGCAATGGCGGCCTGGTTCGGGCAGCCGATCCGGTTGAGTTTTGCTCCGTGGGAAAAGTGGCGGGAAACGGTCTCTAACGAAGACTGCCAAATGAGTTGGGATCATATCAGTCATAGTTCTAACTGCAGCATCGCGAAGGCCAAACGTTTGCTCAACTACCAGCCCAGATATAGTTCGTTACAAGCAGTTCAAGAAGCTGTGCAGTGGTTGATCGAAAATCAGGGATTGCTTTCTTAAATTGTGTCAGGAATTTAGATCCTGTGGAAACTTATAATCGCATTGGAAGGGTATAGTGGTCAGAAGCCATCCTTCCGTGTCAACATTGCCCTATAGTATCGCCTGATTTCGGCACAGGACCTAATAATTGAACTACTTGACTTGAAAGAACAGCAATCGGTTTGCAAGTTCCTCTGACTTATCTTCCTGATCGAAATTATGGCTGTCGCATGATTACGGATGGCACATTAAAAGGCTTGCGAACGGTCGTCCTTGAAAATCAAAAGCTAAGGGTGACGCCCGCGGCAGAGCAGATTGCCAACTACCACAGGTCATATAGTCTATACCAGCGACTGTACCCTGTCTTAAAGCCAAGCTTTGATGATATGGAAAGCTGAGTAATTTCTATCACCTAGTTGATGAATTCTTGGATTATTATGAATCGGTCGACTTCAAGATACTCTCGCTTTGCAGCATTGGTTTGGATACAATTCTAATAGATCCAGATCTCTTGTCTTAGAAAGGGAAAAGGGACACAATGGTAAACCTCTATCATCGTAATTGGGATCGGAAAGAGCTCTCCCGCTATGTGGGGCACATGGATCAAGTCGCCGGTATCAAACTACTCGAAGGTGCGGATGGCGTAGAGCGAGGGGCTCGGGTATTGCAAGTTTGGACAGGCAGTGGCCTGTATTTTAATATCCTGGCTGACAGAGCGCTGGACATCTCCACGTGTCAATATAAGGGTATATCACTTACCTGGAGGTCACCAGTCGGTGACGCACACCCAGCTTATTATGATGCTTCCGGTTCGGCCTGGTTGCGTTCTTTTCAAGGTGGAATGCTAGTCACCTGTGGATTGGATACCTTTGGCCCTAGCAGCCGGGACGAAGATGAAGATCTTGGACAGCATGGTCGGGTGAGCAGCACCCCTGCACGGTCAGTGAACTACCGGACATTTTGGATGGATGATGACTCGTATCAGTTAGAGATCACCGGAGAGGTCCGTCAAACTCGTGTTTACGGCGAAAATCTGGTCATGCGTCGACGTATTTTGACTTCTTTCGGATCTAACAAGATACGGATCGAGGACACTGTGACCAATGAAGACTTCAGTCCGCATCCTCATATGATCCTCTACGATGTCAATGTGGGCTTTCCATTGCTGAGTGAGAGTGCACGTCTGAAATTCGACGTTAAGGCGACTGCTCCGTGGGATGAGAACGCGAAGAAAGGGATCGCCGATTGGATGGTCTTCCAACCACCAACGCCGGATTACCAGGAGCAGGATTACACACATACACCGAGGACGGACGATAAAGGATGGGCGAATATTGAATTACAGAATCCCAGCCTAAATCTCGGCCTGCGGCTTTCCTTCGATGAAACGACCCTGCCATACCTCGCTGAGTGGAAGATGATGCGGGAGGGATTGTATGTACTTGCCATCCAGCCAATGAACTGCAATGTCTGGGGCGGACGAGCCGAAGTTCGCAAGCAGAACGCGCTTCCCTATTTAAACGCCGGAGAAAGCCGCAATTATGCGCTGGAGATCGAGGTCATTGAGTATCCATAGTGGTATATGCCGTACTCGCCATTGGAACTAAAGAATATTCTTGCCGATAAGGTTGGGAGAGAGGCGTAAGTCGCGGCTGTTGAAAAATAAGGTCTGCCAAAAATGAAAAGAAGGAATAAAGTTGGTCTTACCCCATCATCAACTTCGGACGATATTGCAGTGCTTCTGCCAGATGCACGGACTGGATTTCTTCACACCCTGCCAGATCTGCAATGGTGCGCGCCAGTTTGAGCCTGTCCTGGACGGACAGTCCAGGGGATGCGATGATAGGCACGTGCCGATAAATTGAGTTGTGTCATCGCCGCTCGCATCAGGCTCTGACCCTCATCCCTTCGACGCTGCTCAGGACAAGCCTGCAACCGGCAAAACTGCCGTATCTCCCCGACGCGCATGTCTGCGTTGCACACGATATCTGATGAGCCATTGCTCGAGAAGCGCTTATTTTGTATATCACGCGCGGCTTGTACGCGGGCTCGGATACATTCAGACGACTCCCCCATTCTGTCTCCG
>WNGB01016372.1_pt1 | contig 10185 bp, 11 predicted proteins | sample 5400681 | NCBI WGS metagenome assembly WNGB01 (sample SAMN13153367, study PRJNA577476) | soil metagenome | isolation source: 115 cm soil or saprolite under grassland replicate 2 | place: USA:California | collected 2016-06-15
GAGCCGGTCGGGGATGGCCACGACCAGGGCATAGCCGCCGGTGCCGAGGCCGCGCTCGAGCGCCGCGACGTTCAGCAGCACCCGGTCACCGATCAGCGGCGCGCCGACCAGGTCCGGGTAAGCGAGGGCACGCACCACCGTGTCGCCCACGGAGGCCGTGAGCTCCTGAGCGCCCTGCCAGGCGCGTCCGAGCTCGGTCACGTATCCCTCGCGCCAGCGCATCACGCGGACGACTCTAGGGCCTGGGCTTCCTCCACCGGCCCGCGCAAGGAGTGGAACGGCGAGAGCGTCAGCCACAGCGCCACCAGCACGCCGGCGACCAGCCCGAACAGCAGGTACGGCACCCAGCGCGACGCGTTCAGCACCCCGACCCAGGTCGCCGACGCCTGCAGAGTGACCACCGCGAGCACCTGCAGCGCCGCGTCGTGACGTGGGTGCCGAACATCGACACCGTGTCGGCCACCCAGAACCGCACGTACGCCGCACGCCGCAGCAGATTCATGGCGGACATCCTCCCGGACCCAGCCCCGCACGGCCGAACCGGCCGTCGCCATCCGTCGTACCGGCGACACGCGGACCTGCGCGCGGAACCTGACCGTGGTAAAGGAACCCGCGGCGCATAGGCTGGGGTGGTGTCGGCGCGGAAGAGTGAGCGGCTGCTCAACCTCGTGATCTGCCTCCTGGTCGCGCGGACCTACGTGACCAAGGAGCGGATCCGTGAGGTCGTCGAGGGGTACGCCGGCCAGTCCGACGAGGCGTTCGAGAAGATGTTCGAACGGGACAAGGACGAGCTGCGCGACCTCGGCATCCCGATCGACATGGGCACCCAGGACAAGTTCTTCTCCGACGACGTCGGCTACCGGATCCGCCGGGACGTCTTCGAGCTGCCCGAGGTGAAGCTGGAGCCCGACGAGGCCGCCGTGCTCGGCGTCGCCGCCCGGGTCTGGCAGCACGCCAGCCTGGCCGAGGCCACCACGTCGGCGGTGCTCAAGCTCAAGGCCGCCGGCATCCAGACCGACCAGTCCGCGCTGTCCGCGATCGAGCCGCACGTGGCGGCCTCCGAGCCGTCCTTCGACCCGCTGTGGTCGGCGGTGCTGACGCGGACCGTGGTGCGATTCGAGCATCGCCGCAGCGGCGCCGCCGCGGCGACCACCCGGACGCTGGAGCCGTGGGGGATCGTGTCCTGGCACGGCCGGTGGTACGTCGTCGGCCGGGACCGCGACCGGGAGGCGACCCGGATGTTCCGGCTGTCCCGGATCGGCGGCGACGTGAAGGCGGTCGGCGCTCCCGGTGCCTTCACCGTGCCGGAGGGCACCGACCTGCGCGCCACGGTGGCCGAGCTGGCGCCGCTGCCGCCGACCCTGGAGGCCAAGGTGAAGGCCCGCGGCGGGTCGGCCGTCAGCCTGCGCCGGCGCGCGGTGGCGGTCGAGCGGATCGACGACGAGTGGGACCTGCTGCACGTGCCGTACGCCGACTCCGGGGTGCTCGCCGAGGAGATCGCGTCACTCGGTCCGGACGCCGTGGTGGCCGCGCCCGGTGAGGTGCTGGACGGTGTCGTACGGCGCCTGCGCGCGGTCGCGGGAGTGCCCTCGTGAGCTCCGCGCGTGACCAGGTGCAGCGGCTGCTCGCGCTGGTGCCGTACCTGCGCGACAACGACGGCGCCCGCGTCGACGACGTCGCCCGCGAGTTCGGCGTGAAGCCGAAGCAGATCCTGGCCGATCTGAAGGTGCTGTGGTTCTGCGGCCTGCCGGGCGCGCAGATGGGCGACCTGATCGAGATCGACATCGACGCCGCTGAGGGTGAGGGCGTCATCCACCTCACCAACGCCGACTACCTGGCCCGGCCACTGCGGCTGGCCGCGGACGAGGCGCTGGCGCTGCTTACCGCGCTGCGCACGCTGCGCGAGGTCGCCGCCGACACCGACCGGAGTGCGGTCGACCGGGCGATCGCCAAGCTGGAGGCCGCCGCCGGCGCCGCCGCCAGCGCACACGTCCACGTCGAGCCCGCCGACCCGCAGATCGCCGAGAACGTCAACGCCGCGCTCGCCGAGGGCCGCAGGCTGCACCTGACGTACGACGTGCCGTCGCGGGACGAGACCACCGAACGCGACGTCGACCCGATGCGGCTCGTCGTTTCCGAGGGCCGTTCGTACCTCGAGGCGTGGTGCCGGCTCGCCGAGGACGTCCGGCTGTTCCGGCTGGACCGGATCGCCGCCGCCAAGCTGCTCGACCTGCCCAGCGAACCGCCGCCGGAGGCGCGGCCGCGGGACCTGTCGAACGGCATGTTCCAGCCGTCCGAGTCCGACCTGCTCGCCACCCTGCGGCTGGCCCCGCCGGCCCGCTGGGTCGCCGAGTACTACCCGATCGAGTCCGTCGCCGAACAGCCCGACGGCTCCCTGATGGTCACCCTCCGCGTCGCCGACACGTCCTGGCTCCAGCGCCTGGTCCTCCGCCTCGGCGGCTCCGCCACCGTCATCGACCCCGCCGATCTCGGCGACCGGATAGCCGCCACCGCCCGCCAAGCCCTAGAGGCCTACCCGCACTGACCACCTGCCGGCCCGGCGCCCCGCCCGCCGCTCCTGCCCCTCTGCCTTTCGCGTGGGCCCCACCGGCCGCAAGGGTATCCCCGTGTTCTAACTGCAGGACACCACCAGCCCCAGTGGGCCCCACGCGAACTGAGCCGCCCTCCTGGCCAAGCCGGGCCGGGACTGTCCCTCCGGGGCCTCTGCGGACCGCCCGAGCGCAGTTCGCCGGGTCAACCCGGCCAACAGATGGTTAGCCCGGGTCCTGAGCCTGGCGAACCCGCAGCTCGCCTGGTTAACCCGGCGCGTGCCCAGGGCATCGGGCCTGGGCGCAATTCGCCTGGTTAACCCGGTCAACGGAGGGTCCACCCCTGTCATGAGCCGGGCGGACCCGCAGTTCGCCTGGTTAACCCGGCCGGTTGCCCAACTGTGGCGGCGGACCCGCAGCTGGCCTGGTTAACCCGTCGGGTGTACGACGTGGGGCCCACGTGAGCGGAGGGTCTCCCCGGGTTGTAACCGTGGGGGACCTCGGTTCCGGGTGGGCCCCACGCAAAATGTGCCGGGTAGGCGGACGCCGGAGGCGGGGTGCACTGGCGGGTGGCGGGCTTGGGGCTGGGGCTGTGTGGGTCAGGTGGACAGTTCGCGTTCGACGGGGGAGCGGAAGCGGGGGGTTATGCGGGTGGCGGCCAGCCAGTCGGTGAGGTGGGCGGCGGCGGTGGTTACGGCGTCGCGGGCTTCGCGGCCTACGTCGTACAGGAGTCTGGTGACGACCTCGGTGCCCTGCTGGCCCCAGGCGCCGATGATGCGGCCGTCGGCCCAGACCGTCGTACCGATGTTGCCGGTGTCGTCGAAGAGGGCGGCGCTGTGGTCGCCGACGTACCACTCGCGCTCCTTCCAGCCCATCGGCGTCGGGTCCAGGGAGGGGAGCAGCGCGACCCACGGCTCGGGGGCCGCGACCGGCTCGACATCGTCGGGCAGTACGTAGCCGGTCGCGCCGTCCAGTGCGACCTCGACCGCGCCCACAGCCGCCAGCGCCTTGCGGGCCTGGGCGGCCGTCCAGCCGGCCCACCAGCGCAGGTCGGCGAGCGTTGCGGGGCCGAACGCGCCCAGCCAGCGGCGGGTCAGCGCGGCGCGCGCCTCATCCGGCGGTACGACGGGCAGCCCGCCGGGGATCCAGCGTTCGACCGGGGACCAGCGGTACTGGCTCGACACCCAGCTGCCGCGCGGCCGGCCGCGCACGATCCGTCCCTGCGCAGCGAGCTGCGACAGCACCCGGTTCGTCACCATCGGCCGCGACGCGTAGTTCTTGCCGACGCCGAGTACCAGCCGCTCCCGCAGCCGGGGCACGTCCTCGCTCAGCTCCGACGCCAGCGCCGACCCGCGCGCGGCCAGCGCCGCCGCGGTCGCGTCCTCGACCTCCTTCAGCCACACGTCTGCGGCCGCCTGGTCCGGCGCGATCCCGGACTCGGCCAGGTGCTTGAGCAGCACCTTGCGCTCCCGGACCGCGACGTCGGCGGTGCACGCGGCCTGCACGACCGGGGCCAGCTCGTCCGGTACGACGAAGACCGTGCGGCGCATGCCCAGCATCCGCAGCAGCAGGCGATCGTCGTACAGCGCCCTCTCGACGTCCGCGACCGTCACGCCGGGGATCCGGGCGGCGGCGGTCAGGTGGACGGTGGCCGGGTCGGTCGAGTGCAGCGCGACCAGCGAGCGCGCGAGGCCGGCCGGGTCCGCGGCGTACGACGACGGGGCCAGGCACTGGCGCACGCCCAGCCGGGCCCGGCGCTCCTCGACGTCGATCGATCGCATGGACGTTGCCTATCATTCGCCTCCGACAAGCCTCGGGTACTGGAGTCGTTCGTGTGGGCGGGTAGGCTCGCGCGCATGTTCTGGTTCCTGCTGTTCGCGGGCGTGACGGTGGTGTGGATCGCGGTTCTCGCCCTGCTCGGCCTGCGGATCTGGCGCCGGGGCAAGGCACTGGTCTCCGAGGTCTCGGTGGCGCAGGCCAAGCTCGAAGCGGCTCAGTCCGTCACCGAGTCAGCATCCACCGCCCCCGGACACCATGGCCGGCACGCCGGCAGCCGGGCGTAGGATCGACCGCGTAGCACGGTCGAGAAAGCGAGATCCGACATGTACCCACTCCTCGGCATGCCGCAGGGCTCCGAGTGGATCATCATCCTCGTCATCGTGGTCCTGCTCTTCGGCTCCTCGAAGCTGCCCCAGCTCGTGCGGCAGCTCGGCAAGTCGAAGAAGATCTGGGAGGAGGAGGTCAGCACCGGCAAGAAGGGCGAACTGCCCCAGAACACCAGCTCTCCGAGCGCCGAGCAGCAGACCCAGCAGCCCGTCCAGCAGCCGCAACCGCAGCCGAACGTGAACGGCGACGGCACGCCGCCGGCGCAGAACAGCTGACCGGCCGGCGCGCCCTCCGGTGGCGATGAAGATCGGGCGACTCCGCGCGAAGGGGGGTCGCCCGAAGGATGACGAGGGTCGGATGACCCTCCAGGAGCACATCGCGGAGCTTCGCAACCGCCTGGTCAAGAGCGTGCTGGCGATCATCGCGGGCACGATCGCGGGCTGGGTCTACAACGAGCAGCTGCTGAACGTGCTGACGAAGCCGTTCTACCAGAGCGTGACGGAGCTGGCACGGGACAAGGGGCTGGATCCTCAGCTCACCATGACGGGCGTCGCGGACCCGTTCACGTTCCAGATCAAGATCGCGCTGGTGTTCGGCATCGTGCTGAGCAGCCCGGTCTGGCTGTACCAGGCGTGGGCGTTCATCGTGCCCGGCCTGCACCGCAACGAGCGGCGCTGGACGATGCTGTTCGTCGCGATCGCCGCGCCGCTGTTCTTCGCCGGCATCGCGGTCGGCTACTGGACGCTGCCGCTGGGCATGTCGATCCTGATCGGGTTCACCCCCAAGGGCGTGCAGAACCTGGTCACACTGCCGGGCTACCTCGACTTCGTGCTGCGGATGCTGCTGGTGTTCGGGATCGCGTTCCTGATCCCGTTCGCGGTGGTGCTCGCGAGCCTTGCCGGCGTGGTGACCGGCAAGGCGCTCGGCAAGGCCCGGCCGTACATCATCACCGCCACCGTCATCTTCGGCGCCATCGCGACGCCGACCGGTGACCCGTTCACGCTGCTGCTGCTCGCCGGTCCGATGGTCGTCCTGTTCATGCTCGCGGAGGTGATCGCGAGGCTGCTGGACCGGCGCCGCCGCGAGCGCCAGATCGAGGAGTACGGCGAGGTGCTGGGGTGAGTGCTCCGAAACATGTCGCGCTGCTGGTGAACCCGACCTCCGGTCGCGGCGCCGGCGCCAAGATCGCGCCTGTTGTGGCGCGGCGGCTGCGGGACGCCGGGATCGAGGTCGCCGAGCTGATCACGACCAGCGCCGAGGACGTCCCGCCGCGCACCCGGGCGGCGATCAGGACGCTCGCGGACGCGGTCGTGCTGGTCGGCGGCGACGGCACAGTCCACCAGGTCGTGCAGGAGATGGCCGGTTCCGGTATGCCGCTCGGGCTCATCCCGGCCGGCACCGGCAACGACTTCGCCCGCGCCCTCGGCATCCCGCTCGGCGACCCGGCCGCGGCCGCGAACCGGGTGATCGCCGGCGCCACCCGTGACGTGGACCTGCTGAAGGCCAAGGACGAGCTGATCACCACGATCGTCGCGAGCGGCTTCGACTCGCTGGTCAACGAGCGTGCGAACCGGATGCGCTGGCCGAAGGGCCAGGCCCGCTACACCGTCGCGACGTTCGCCGAGCTGCGCACGTTCAAGCCGCTGAAGTACACCGTCACGATCGACGGCGAGGTGCACGAGACCGAGGCGATGCTGGTCGCGGTCGGCACCTGCCCGTCGTACGGCGGGGGGCTGCGGATCTGCGAGGGCGCCTCGATCGAGGACGGCCTGCTGGACGTCACGATCATCAAGCCGGTGTCCCGGCTCACCCTCCTGCAGATGTTCCCGAAGCTGCCGAAGGGTACGCACATCCCGCATCCGGCCGTCGTCCAGCTCCAGGGCCGCACGGTGCGGCTGGAGGCGGTCGGCGTCAAGGCGTACGCCGACGGCGAGCCGCTCAGCGCGCTCCCGGTCGACATCGAGATCGTCCCGGGCGCCCTGACCGTGATCAGCTGAACAGCACGTACGACGCGGCGTTCGCGCCGCGCAGCTCGTAGCGCACCGGATCGGTGCGGCGACCGGCGATCATCCGGAACAGAGTCGCGGTGTCGGTGCGCAGTGTCGCCTCGCCGTCCGGTCCGCCGAGCTCCAGCGCGGTCCCGTCGGTGAGGGTGACGGTCGTGCGCGGCACACCCCGCTCGCGGCTGCGCTCGGCCAGCAGCACCAGCGCGTCGTCCGCGCCGGCACTCGCGTACGCGTCGGGCAGGCCGAGCGCCTCCCGGACGTCCCCGCCGTGCAGCCACTCGCCGAGCACCAGCCCGTCCAGCTGTCCGCCCGCCGCCGTGGCGGCCGCGGCCGTGGTCGCGTAGCCGGACTCCAGCTCGGCCAGCACATCACCGACCGGCCAGGCGTTGCGCTCGTCGACGTCGCGCTGGTTCTCCTCCGGCGAGAACCCGTGCCAGCTGTGCTCGGCGGTCATCGTGAACGCCGCCGCGCAGTGCGCCAGCACGTCGCGCACCGACCAGCCGGGCAGGCAGGTCGGCCGGTCCAGGTCGGCCGGGTCGGCGGCGCGCAGGATCGGCAGCAGCGCGTCGCGCTCGGTCAGCAGCAGCCGGGCCGGCAGCCCGGGATCACGCGTCGCGTCCGTCATGCGGTGAGCCTAGAGCTAGACGACCGAGGGCCTATCCCCTTACGCCGGCCCAACGCCGTTCATCGGGCCCTTGTGACCCGGCGTGTCGTCGTTCATCGGGCCCTTGTGACTCGGCCGATGTGACCCGGCCGATCACTCGGCCTGGTGCGCTCACGGCCGCGGGCCGTCTGGCGATCGCGTGGGCGGCCGGTGCGTTCGTGGTCCGTGGCGCGCTTCGTGGTCGCTGACCGGTGCCGGTGTTCGCTGCCTTGCTGCAGGAGGCCACCGAGCACGCCAACATGCCAGGGACCACGAAACGTGCGCGCGGCACCGATCGGGGCTCGCCCAACACCGTGGTCACAAGGGACCGATGAACGGCGACACGCCGGGTCAGAAGGGCCCGATGAGTGAGATTGGGGGCTAGACGGCCGGCGCGAGGGCTTCCAGGATCTCCTCGGCGCGGGCGGTCGCGGCGGCCGGGTCGGCGTCGGGAGAGCCGATCCGCGGGTCCCAGTTGAGGTCGTAGAACACCTCGGTGACACCCTGCTCGCCGAGCCAGGCCGTGTCCTCGCGGATCTTCTCGTACGACCCCGACAGCCGCGCCTTCCCGTCACCACCCGCGTCCACCACCCCGCGTACGACGATTCGCACCGAGGCCGGGTCCTTCCCGGCCTTCTCGGCGGCGCCGCGGACGATCGCGATCTCGGCGGCGATGGTGTCCAGGTCGGTGGCGCTCCGGCTCATCCAGCCGTCCGCGAGCCGGCCGGCCCGGCGCAGCGCCGCAGGGGCCGAACCGCCGAGCAGCAGCGACGGCCCGCTGACCGGTTTCGGCGCCATCCGGCTCGGCGGTACGACGTAGAACTCCCCGTCGTACGCGCTCACCTCCTGGTCGAACAGCGACCGCAGCGCTCGCACGTAGTCCACCGCGCGCGCCCCGCGGCGGTCCCGGCTCACCCCGCTGGCCTCGAACTCCTCGCGCTGCCACCCGGTGCCGAGGCCCAGGTCCAGCCGGCCGCCGGACAGCACGTCCAGCGTGGCCGCCTGCTTGGCGAGGTACGCCGGGGTCACGAACGGCAGATTCACCACCGCGACGCCGAGCCGGATCCGCGACGTGCGGGACGCGACGTACGACAACGCCACCAGCGGGTCCAGCACGCTGCGGTAGACGGGACCGAGCGCCTCCGGCTCCGCCGGTGTGAGCAGCCGCTGGAACGTCCACAGCGACGCGTAGCCCAGCTCCTCGGCCCGCACCGCGAACCCCGCCAGGTTCTCCGGGCTCGCCCACGCCCCCGACACCGCCGCACCGAATCCGATCCGCATGCCGACATCCTCGCCTACGCGGGGGACTGTGCCGCGAGGAAGGTCCCGGGTGTCGCATAGCCTGGCGCCATGACCACCCCGGCCGAGAAGTACGCGCAGTTCCGCTCGGACGCCGAGGAGGCCCAGCGGCACCCGGCGCTGGCCGAGTTCCGCTCGCTGTACGACTTCGGGCTGGACGACTTCCAGCTGCGCGCCTGCGCCGCGCTCGAGGACGGTCACCAGGTGCTCGTCGCCGCGCCCACCGGGTCCGGCAAGACGCTGGTCGGCGAGTTCGCCGTGCACCTCGCGCTGGCCCGCGGCCAGAAGTGCTTCTACACCACCCCGATCAAGGCGCTGTCGAACCAGAAGTACGGCGACCTGGTCCGCCGCTACGGCACCGAGAACGTCGGGCTGCTCACCGGCGACAACTCGATCAACTCCGAGGCACCGATCGTGGTGATGACCACCGAGGTGCTGCGCAACATGCTGTACGCCGGCAGCGGCACCCTGCTCGGGCTGTCGTACGTCGTGATGGACGAGGTGCACTACCTCGCGGACCGCTCCCGGGGCGCGGTCTGGGAGGAGGTCATCATCCACCTGCCGGACTCGGTCTCCGTCGTGTCTCTGTCGGCCACCGTGAGCAACGCCGAGGAGTTCGGCGAGTGGCTGGAGACGGTGCGCGGCGACACCGTGGTGATCCTGGAGGAGCGCCGGCCGGTGCCGCTGTTCCAGCACGTGATGGTCGGCAAGCGGATGCACGACCTGTTCGCGCACGAGGCGCCGACGGCGCGCACCGGGAATCCGGCCAACAGAGCTGTCGGGAAGGACTCCAGAGATGTGGTGAACCCGCAGCTCGTGCGGATCGCGCGCGACGACAACCGGGTCTTCCGGGACGACTCGCGGCGTCCTCGGCGCCGGCGCGACCTGCCCCGAGACCGCCCGTCCCGCAACCACTTCACGCCGTACCGCACCGACGTGGTGGAGCAGCTGGACGGTGAGGCGCTGCTGCCGGCGATCTACTTCATCTTCAGCCGGGCCGGCTGCGAGGCGGCGATGACGCAGTGCCTGCGCTCCGGGCTGCGGCTCACCAGCACCACCGAGCGCGAGGAGATCAAGCGGGTGCTCGCCGAGCGCACCGCCGACATCCCCGACGAGGACCTCGGCGTGCTGAGGAGATCAAGCGGGTGCTCGCCGAGCGCACCGCCGACATCCCCGACGAGGACCTCGGCGTGCTCGGCTACCACGACTTCGCCGAGGCGCTCGGCCGCGGTATCGCGGCACACCACGCGGGCATGCTGGCAGCGTTCAAGGAGACCGTCGAGGAGCTGTTCGCGCGCGGGCTGATCAAGGTCGTGTTCGCCACCGAGACGCTTGCCCTGGGCATCAACATGCCGGCGCGCACCGTCGTGCTGGAGAAGCTGTCGAAGTGGAACGGCGAGACGCACGCCGACATCACCCCGGGGGAGTACACCCAGCTCACCGGCCGGGCCGGCTGCGAGGCGGCGATGACGCAGTGCCTGCGCTCCGGGCTGCGGCTCACCAGCACCACCGAGCGCGAGGAGATCAAGCGGGTGCTCGCCGAGCGCACCGCCGACATCCCCGACGAGGACCTCGGCGTGCT
>WNGB01016629.1_pt1 | contig 10184 bp, 6 predicted proteins | sample 5400681 | NCBI WGS metagenome assembly WNGB01 (sample SAMN13153367, study PRJNA577476) | soil metagenome | isolation source: 115 cm soil or saprolite under grassland replicate 2 | place: USA:California | collected 2016-06-15
GCTCGAGGGGACCACGACTGCGGCTGGAACCGGATGCCCTTCGATCGGCGAGCGCATCGGGACGGGCTCTCTGCAGTAGGACCGTCTGGCCAGAGATGGCACGAGCCTCGTGGCGGCCCAGTAGTCGGAGGATCGCGCGCAGGGCAGGATGGCCAGCAGGTGTCGATGTCCCTTCACTGCGACGATCTTCTCCCAGGCCTCTCTCTTGGCCAGGAGGTACTCCGCGTCGGACGGATCCCGCCGGAGGTCGAGCTCGGCCAGCTCGGTCCTGGTGGCCGCGTGAAAACCGCGAATGAAGGCAGCCATCCTCGAACAATCGGGCGACGTACCGATGACGCCGTCGTAGAGCTGGGCAGTCAGTTCCGACTCTCGACGGGCGACCCGCTGCGCGAGAGACTCGCCCGGGACGCGGTCGGTCGAGGTGCTCGCGCGCGGCAGGTCCTTCGCGCACCCTGCGCCGAACCACGAGGCGATCGACGAGAAGAACAGTCCGCCGATCAGAAGCGATCGCCAGGGGACCCACATCTCGCTCATGCCGAGAGCTTATCGCGTTCCACCGGGACGAGATCGATCATGCGTTCGAACGGCTCGGGCAAGCTGGCGGCGAGGCGTTCACGAGTCGCGACCGGAGCGGCACATCGACCGGATCCGGCGCTTCTCGTCGTGCGACTTGGTCCAGCGCTCGGCCTCGATATCGAACACCTGCGGCACGAGGAAATCGTTCGGGTCGATCTGGAGGCGGAATTCGGGCCACGCGCTCTCCGGGAAGCCGCGCTGCTGATTGTTTGCTGCCCGAGGCTGACGATCGAGCCCAGAAGCACGTCCGTCCTGGGCAGACTGTCCATGATCGAGAAGAGGCCTTTGCCGATCTCCCCGGCCAGCGCGATCTGCGGGCCGTTGTTCTCGGGATCCAGGTACTGCTCCAGAGTGATGAGGCCGAGGGTGCCGGTGCCGATTCCCTCCTTGACCGGTCCCGCCGAATTCACCCACGCGAACGTGAAGCTGTCGTCTCCATCGCGCACGACGAAGTGATAGAAGATCTCGATGATTCCGGCGCTGCCGCCGAAACCGGTCGTTCTGGTGTCGATCTCCCCCGGCACCCGGAGCGCGGGATCGGCGGGCGGGGTGAAGGGCGTCCCGGTCGGAAACATCGCCGGATACGTGACGACCGGTGCCGGCGTCTCGTTGACGCGTCCAGCGTAGCGCGGGTCGCCCAGATTGAAGAGCGGCGTGTCCGGAAACGACAGATCCACCGGCGCGGTGCCGGAGTGGATGTGCTTGAGCGAACCGACGAACAAAGCGCCGATCCCGAGGGGACGGTGACTGTCGCCCGCGCTCCGGACGGACGGCCAAGGGGGAAAGCTCGCGCCCTCCATCAGCGTCGCGGATCGAGGATTATGGCAACTCTCGTAGCTCCCAACTCCGGCCGACCGCCACGGATGCCACAGGCCCGGCCCCGGCGGTAGCTGCCCCACGCTCTCCTGGTTGCTGCGCTGCCCTGCGCGGCATGCGCGAACGCGGATCTCCTCGCAGAAACGAGCGGGGCCGAGGCTGTCTTCACCGATGACTGGATCTGTCCGCCGTCGGGCAACGTGAGCGCCTGCGGCGACGGACTTCAGTCCCCCGGCGAGCTCTGCTTCGAGGAGCCGGCCGCGCTCTTTGAGGACATTCCCTGGGTCTGGGGCGTGAAGACCGGCCACCTGAACAACGGTGCTCATCTCGATGTCGCCGCGGTCTCACTCACTACCGATCGCCTGCGCATCGGTTTCGGTAACGGGAGCGGCGGAACATTGCCGCCTGCGGCGGCGCGAACTCCGTGTCCCGCGAAAGGCCATGACGCCAGGGCGATGTCCTCATCGCCGGCCGCAGCATCCCGCCCACTCCCGCGTCAAGCGGCGCGCGCGAGGACCGCCGAAAACGTGGAGCTGCATCCTTCGATGTTCTCGCAATGGAAACATGGTCCAAGGTAGGCTTGCGCGGCTGAATGGTTCGCCAATGGAGCCTGCGGACGACCTGGAGCTCCTGGATCGGTGGCGCGCCGGGGACGGAGCCGCCGGCAATGCGCTCTTCAAGAGACACTTCGAAGCGATCTATCGGTTCTTCGAGCGCAAGGTCGAGGGGGAGGTCGACGAGCTCGTCCAGGACGTGTTCCTGGCCTGCCTGCGCGGTCGCGACACGTTCCGCAAGCAAAGCAGCTTCCGTACCTATCTGTTCGCCGTTGCCCGATTCACGCTTTACGGCTACTGGCGTCGCCTCGCCAGCCATGGTCAGTCCCTGAACGTCGAGGAAATCTCGGTCGCTTCGCTCACGACCAGTCTCGGCACGCGCATGGCGCAGCGCGAAGATCGGGTTCTCCTGCTCCAGGCGCTGCGCGAGCTGCCCCTCGATCAGCAGCTCCTTCTCGAGCTGCACTACTGGGAAGGGCTCCAAGGCGTTCAGCTCGCCGAGGTGTTCGGGATCGAAGAAGCCACGACTCGCAGCCGGCTCTTTCGCGCGCGCCAGGCATTGCGCGAGCGGCTCGAGGCGGCCGGGGCCCGCGGGCTCCCGAAACCACCGGATAACGACAGCTTCGACGCATGGGCGAAATCGCTGCGCTCGGAAAGCGACCCCGCGGGCGAATCGAACGGCAATCCGCCGTGAAATCCGGAACCGTGGGGCCCCAGGCGACACCACCAGGAAGAGCCGCGATGGCCTGGCAACCACTCAAACTGGAATCCACCGCGGAGATGGGCGGGGAGCCGCCGGCCACCGATCGGCTCGCCATGGAGCGAGCGCGCGCGCGAGTGGAGCTCGCGCTGTTCGGGCACGCCGAACCGGCCCGGATCGGCCGCTACGAGATCCTCGAGCCGATCGCCGGCGGAGGCATGGGGTTCGTGTACGCGGCGTACGATCCCGAGCTCGACCGCAAAGTGGCACTCAAGGTCCTGCACTGCCGGCGTGCAAGCGACCCGCGATCGCACGAACGACTGATGAAGGAGGCCCGTGCCCTGGCGCGGCTCGATCACCCGAACGTCGTCACCGTTCACGACGTCCTGAGTCACCACGGGGAGATCGTGATCGTCATGGAGCTGGTCGCCGGGGAGACGCTGGAAGACTGGCAGGCGGCGGCGCCGCGATCCTGGCGCGAGCTCGTCGCCGCCTACCTGCAGGCCGGCGAGGGCCTGACCGCTGCGCATGGGCTCGACGTCGTCCATCGCGACTTCAAGCCGAGCAACGCCATCATGGGCAACGATGGGCGCGTTCGAGTGCTCGATTTCGGGCTCGCCCGGCTCACGACCGAGGGCGGGGAGCCGAGCGGCTCCGCCGAAGCCGGAGCTGGCGCCGCGGTCTCCCGATCCGTGTCGGGTACCGTCTTGGGCACGCCGGAGTACTCCGCGCCCGAACAGCTGGCCGGCGACGAGGTCACACTGGCGTCGGACCAGTTCAGCTTCTGTGCCGCGTTACATCGCGCCGTCGAGGGCGTCGCGCCGTTCCGCGGCGCGACCATCCAGGACCTGCTGGCCAGTATCCTCACCTCCGCGCCCCGGGGCGCGACCGATGGGCGCCATGTGCCGAGGTGGCTGCGCAGAGCGTTGCGGAGGGGCCTGGCGGCCGAGCCGGCGCGCCGGCATCCGTCCATGCGGGCCCTGCTGTCCGAGCTGGGCCGTACCCGGGGCTGGAGGCGCTGGCGCTGGCCGGGAGCGGCCGCCCTCCTGGCTGCGGCAAGCGTCGTCGTGACGGCCGCGGTCCATCGCGACGGTGATGCGGCGCCGGCCTGCGACGGAGGCGCGCCGGAAGTGGCGGCTGTCTGGGGCCGCCTGCAGCGCATCGCGCTTGGCGCCAAGCTCGCACACCTCGGTGCTCCCTATGCGCGCGAGGTCGAGGCTCGCGTCCTGGCCGGTCTCGATGCGGCCAGTGCCCGATGGCAATCGGTCCACCGCACGGCGTGTCTCGACCACCGGCGCGGCGTGGATTCCGACGCGATGCTCGATCGCAAGATGCTGTGTCTTCGCCGCCGCCTCGCCGACCTTGCCGCCGCGGTCGGTGTGCTGCGCGAGACTGGAATCGAAGGCCTCCCCGGCGCCGTGGACGTCGTGGCGGGGATTCCGCCTCCCGCCATGTGTGCGGACCCCGTCCGACTCCTGAGCGAGGTCGATACTCTCCTGCCGGTGCAGCGCTCCCGGGTGGAACGAGTGCGCTCCCTGGTGAGCAGGGCGGCGGCTCTGAGGCGGGCCGGTCGGGCCGCGGATTCGGTCGAAGCGATCCGGGTCGCGTGCAGCGAAGCGGCCGCCACGGGCCACCAGCCGGTCATCGCCGAGGCGCTCCTCGAGCACGGTCGAATCTTGATGGCCCAGCTGGACATCAAAGCCGCCACGCCTGTCCTTCTCGAGGCGATGGAGGCGGCCCTTGCCAGCAACGAGCCGCGTCTCGCGGTCGAGGCCGCGGCGAGGCGCATCTACACGGAGGGCGTTCAGTCGGTCGACCTCGAGAGGCTCGGTCGAGACCTCGCCTACGTGGACCCGATGAGTCGCTCGCTGACCGGCGATCGTTTCGCGCGGCCGCTTCTCCTCAACAATGTCGGTGTCGTGTACATGGCGGCCAAACGGCGCGACGAGGCGCTCCGCAATTTCCAGCTCGCACGCGACGCGATGGCCGGCGACCCCCAACCGGATCTCGAGCTGACCAGCATCGATCACAACATCGCCATGCTGACCTCTGACGCCGCCGACCGCGCGAGACGCGCACGCGACGTGTGGCTCCGTCGAGAGGCGGTGCTGGGGAAGCATCATCTCGCCACCCTGAGGGCGCTGGTGTCCTACGCAGCCTTCCAGAGCGATCCGGCGAAAGCCCATGAGCTCATGGCCCAGGCATGCGCCGGCTACAAGAGCTTACACCCACAGCTGGTCGGCCTCTACGCGGACTGCGAGAGCGAGAGTGCACTCCTCGCCAACGAGCTGGGCGAACGCGACCAGGCGTACAGGGCCTATTCCGCCGTGATGGATGTGACTGCCCTCTCGTCGGACCCGGACCTGGTCGTGCTGCGCGACCTGGCGGCGGGGGAGCTGGCGCTGCTTCGCCGCGCCCATGCGGAGGCGATCGCCCACTTCGATGCTGTGCTCGAGACCCGCGGAGATAGCACCCAGTGGTGGGAGCAGAAGCACGCCTTCCATGCCCAGCTGGGACTGGGGCTGGCCCACTGGGCGGCCGGCGACCGCGCCGAGGCGTCGCGCCGCCTCGAGGCCGCGGCAAGGGGATTTGGCGAGCTCGTGCTTCTCAACCCGGACATCTCGTTCCAGCTTCGCCTGGCCAAGACGCAGCGCTCGCTGGCGCTGATCCAGCACGGTGGTCCGGAACGGGAGGCCACCTCACGTCACTAGAACAGCATGTCGATGGTACTGGCCCCGAGGTTCTTGCTTTCCAGTGTGAGTGTCGTGCTCGGCCTGGTCGGCTGCGGAGGCGCGCAGGAAGCACCCGCACCGCCGGACTTCAGCGTGCCCGCGTGCCAGGCGCCGGTGGCGCTGGTGGCGCCGGATATTACTTGCCCGGAGCGAAACTGCGGCGAAAACTCGCCGATCGTCAACGGGTTCCCGATCAACGGGCTGTCCAACCATGGCCGGGGGACGTGCAATCGCAGCGGAGTTCAGCTGCTGCCGCGATCGCTTCAGGGCGGCGGCTGTGGCAGCGGCGCCGACCTGGCCCTGGACCCGACCGAAGGCGTATTGATCGGAGAGCGCGGCGGCAAGGTGGTGTGCACGGGTGAGCGGCTGACTGGCGCCACGTTCACGGTCCGGAGCCATGCCCGTGCCACGCTCACCTTCGCGATCACCAATGTCCGCCGAATCCAGGTCGCAGGCGGCGGCACGCCGGGCTACCGCGAAGGCTATCGGATCGAGAGCGGCGGAGCATCGGCGTGCGAACCGGGCGTCGCAGCGAACGTGCGGAGCCGACTCGGCCTGCGGGCGAAGCCCGATCCGCAAGGGGAAGAGCCGCCGACGGCGGATGGGTATTCGTTCGGCCCCGACGACGACCTGGTAGTGGCCATGGACGGGCCCCTCTACGACGTCCGCGACGCCTTGATCACGAATCCGCACGGCGAGTGGTTCAACCTGGCATGTGCTGGAGACGCTCTCGCCAAGCAGGTCCTCTTTGGCCTCTATTTCCCCGGCGACGAGAGGATGAACGAGACGACCTTGCGGATGATCACCGCGAACTATTGCGGGAAGGCGTATACGCTGCGCGGGATCCAGTTCGGCTGGGCAGCGATGCTCCTCGCGCAGTCCGTCGAGGCCGGCTGGGCGGGCGGCAAGGCAGTGTGTATCGATAAGCCCCGGCTGATGGTGGCAAGCGGCATCCCCCCTGAGAAACTGCCCGCTTCTCTACAGCCCACGGGCTGCGACAAGACGCCTTGCAACAAGGAGGATTGGATCAAAGCCCTCCGCACCGAGTGCAAACTCGGCCCCTGCAAGGACGCGACAAAGTTCGATTTCATGTCCTTTCTCGGCGAGCCGGGCATTCAGTTGGGGCGCAAGAAGGATTGAGAGCTTTTCGCCCGAGCCGCGGACAGCAGCGAGGGAAGCATGAGCCTCACACGATCGAGACGACGAACGGTCGGTTGCTTCCGCTGCCGGGTTCGGCCCACCATCCCTCCGCCCGCGCTCGCCGTCAGGGCGATTGCCAGGGGGTCAAGGTGAGCCTGGCAATCGCCAGGCGCAGTGCGGCGCCCGGGGCGCGGACCTGGTCGGTCGGTCGAGAGCCCGAGTCTCGGCTGCGCGACGCGGTTTCGGCGGGCCAGGGCGAGCGGGCACTGCCGCTCCTCATGGACAGATATGGCGCGAGCGTCTATCGCTACTGCCGGCGAATGCTCGGTACCGATGCAGACGGTGAGGACGTTTCCCAGATCGTCTTCATGCAGGCATTCGAGTCCATCCAGCGCATGGCTCGAATCGAGAACCCACGCGCCTGGCTGCTCGGAATCGCCCGGCACCGCTGCCTCGATCGACTGGAACGCCGCAGGCGGGCGCCCGTTCTGGCCGCCGCCGAGGCGCTGGAACAGGCCGCTGACCGAAGTGCGCCCGGTGTGCTCGCGACCCGCGACCCCGACCCGAGACAGGCCCTCGACGACTGCCTCGAGCAGCTCGATGCGCGCAGCCGGACCGCCCTGCTGCTCCGCTTTCGCGACCAGCTCTCCTACCAGGCTATCAGCGAGCTCACGGGCGATCGACCAGGTGCGCTGCGAGTCCGGGTCGGCCGTGCGCTCCGCACCCTGCGGCGCGCTCTCGAGGGGAAGGGACTGCTGCCATGACGCCTCCAACTCGACGACGCCGCCGAGCCACATCGGGGAGCAGGACGATAGCCTTTCCGGGGCCGCTACCAGACTCAGCTCTACGCAGGGTCGGGCGCCACTTTCTGGCGGCGGCCAGATCGCCAACGCTGGCTGAGCTCGGATGGTCTACCCCAGCTGCGCACGCCGCCAGGGGGGGCGTCCGCTACCATGTTGGCGCGAGCAGTGCCGCCACAGCCTACGCTCGGACCTCGCACCGGATCCAAGAAGTCGCACCCGGTCCCGCTGAGACCCGTGAACCGGTATTCCCCAGGGCCAGCGGTGACAGAAGGGCTCCTGGAATTGGCCGCTTGACTGACAAGCTCGGCCCCGGCGTGGCCGTCGTCAACGCACCGGGGGGAGCGCGCTCATGAACCACGACGACGACACTCCGGGCGCGGAGTCGGCTGCGCCGGAGGTTCCGCCGGCGTCCGAGCGGTGGGCCACGCAAACAGTACCTGAGTGGGGAGGTGCCACCGATCCGGGCGGCGCTCCGCTGCAGCACGGCCTCCTCGTCCACCGGTACGAGCTCATCGAGCAGATCGGTGCGGGGGGCATGGCCGTGGTCTGGTCGGCCCGCGACACCGAGCTGGGCCGCGAGGTCGCCGTCAAGCTCATCGGGCAGTCGGGCGCGGGCCCCCTGTCCGACCTCCGCGCTCGACTGCTCCGCGAAGCCAGGGCCATGGCGCGTCTCTCGCACCCGAACGTGGTCACGGTCCACGATGTCGGCGCGACCAACGAATGCGTGTTCATCGTGATGGAGCGCCTCTATGGCGGCACCCTCGCCAGCTGGCTCCGCCTGGCGCCGCGATCGTGGGGCGAGGTTCTGGCCAAATTCATCGCCGCCGGACAAGGACTCGTCGCGGCACACCGGGCCGGCCTGGTCCATCGCGACTTCAAGCCCGAGAACGTGCTCATCGATCGAGACGGCGTCCCGCGCGTCTCCGACTTCGGGCTTGCCTTCCCGGTGGCGGGAGAGATCCACGACACGTGCGGGTCGGTGACCCTCGACGCCGGTACCCAGCTCACCCCGTGTGGCGCCGTGATCGGAACTCTGAGCTACATGTCTCCCGAGCAGCTGCTCGGGCAGCGGGCGACCGCGCGCTCCGATCAGTTCAGCTTCTGCGTCGCCCTTCACGAGGCGCTCTTCTCAACAATGCCTTTCGGCACGCCGACCGGCGAGTCGGCGGCCGGCCCTCTGCTTACTGCCATCGTAGAGCAGCGGTTCGCCCCCGTTCCGCCCGATTGCGAGGTGCCTGACCGGCTGCGCGAGGTCACGCGGCGCGGACTGGCCGGCGACCCGAATCTGCGCTGGTCGTCGATGGACGTCCTCCTCACCCAGCTCGAGCTCTGCGCGAGAGAAACGATGCGCCCCGCAACCGCGCCGCCGCAGCGGCGGCCGGAGCAGGATCTTCTCCTCGAAGCGGTGTCGGCCGCGCGCCGCGCGGAGGCGCTGGCGAGGGCCGCCGCGAACCGACCGCAACCCTCGCCCCTGCTCGTTCTCGGCATCCTCGCCCTGGCCTTGCCGGCGAGCACGTTCGCATGGTTCCTTTGGGGCACGGGCCGCGACGAGCCCATTCCGGCCTCCGAGCCAGGGCCTCTCGCCCCCGCGCCCGCGGCCATCGCATCGTCACCGGATGCGGCCGCCGCCGGGCCGGATGAGCCCGGCCATGGTGGAGAAGCCAGCGAGGTCGTCGAGCCAGCCCCGGCGCCGAAGCCGGAGGTGCGGCGCATACCCCGCGAGCCGCTCGACCGCGGCCATCGCAGGCGGGCGAAAGAGGCTGGCCGCGGGCAGGCGTCTGCGGCCGCACCGGACGGCCCGGGGCCGGCAGCGGAGCCAGCGAACGAGCAAGGGCCGCCTGAGCAGACACCGCCTGAGCAGACGCCGCCCGAAGAGAAGCGGCCCGAGGAGAAGCCGACCGATCGGGCAGCCGGGCCTGCCCGCGCGGTCTCAGCCTCGTCTCCGCCGCGGCCGATCACCGTCGCGGCATGGCGCGCTCGCCGCGAGAGCGGCGGCAAGCAGGCGATCCGCTTCCCGTCCGGGGAGCAGGCGCCCCGCCAGCTGCTCGTGAAGATCTGCATCGACGAGCGCGGCCAGGTCACGTCGGTCGATGTGATCTCGCCGGTTTCGCCCGGCATCCGCTGGCGGATCGAACGGGCCCTGACAAGCTGGCGGTACCAGCCTATCGTCCAGCGGGACGAGGTGGTCGCGGCCTGCTTTGCAGACTATTTCCCGGTTCAGGTCAACTGAGACGGCGGCTGGACGCCGACCGACGTTGCGCTTGCCGGGGAGGGCAGCAGCTCGGCAGGCGAGCCGCCGTCAAAGTTCGCGCAAGGGGAAGCTCCAACTTGCCGCAGCTCGCGATCTGCGACTCTTGAAGACGAGTTCGTCACGCCCATGCAGAGCCACACCGTCCCGCCGGGCCCGTCCGCACGATCGAGGGGTCCCGGTGAAACCGTCCTACCACCAGGACTCGGCCTGGATGCCGAACGAGCCACCGTTGCTGGCGTTGCCGTACACCTGGTTCAGCCGCGTCCCGCTCTGGCCGAGGGCGTACACGCCGAGGTCCGAGGTCTGGGCCGCGTCATTCCAGAAGCCGTGCGTGTAGAAGAGGCGGAACGTGGGCCGGGCCCCGGGCCCATCCCCGGCGCTCGCCGCGAGACAGGCGGTGGCCTTGACGAGCTGCGGCGCGTCGCCCGAGTCGGGGGAGACACGGTCGATGCCCGCCTCGACGAGGAAGCGGAACGGCCCGGAGATCTGGGTGTCGGCGCGAGCGCCGAGCGACATCCAGTCGTTCTTCACCCAGTCGGAATCGCTGTTCGCCCGGTTCTTCGCGGAGCGGTACTCGGCTATGACGTCCAGGCCCGTGTGCCCGCGGTTGAA
>WNGB01025960.1_pt1 | contig 10184 bp, 21 predicted proteins | sample 5400681 | NCBI WGS metagenome assembly WNGB01 (sample SAMN13153367, study PRJNA577476) | soil metagenome | isolation source: 115 cm soil or saprolite under grassland replicate 2 | place: USA:California | collected 2016-06-15
GCTTAAAGACTGGCATCGACGAGTAGATGCTCCACTTACTAGGGGCCGTGAGCGGGAGGGCGCCGAGCGGATAGTCGTTCCAGTCATCGATCGGCACGAGACCTCCGGCGGCAGCCTGAACCGTGACGGCGACACTGAGCGCAAGGACACACCTCGCGGCGCGATTCACGATGAACGTCGCTCCGCATCGATCATGACGGCTGATCGATTCTCACGGCGAGGTCCTCGGCCCCAGTGTTCAGGGAGCACAACCTGTACGCCAGAAGTGTGAGCGCCGCTCTCGCACGCACCAGAAGGGGCAGGGATGGGCTCGCCCGCAAGCCTTCGTGGACGTGGGGGTCGGTCATCTCGGCTGCGCCCGCTGAGGCCTGGTCCTAGGCGCCCGGGTCCAGTCAACCCGTACGGCTCCTAGGTCGCCCTTCTTGTTGGTCCTCCGATAGAGTATCGAGGTCACAAGCAGCCGCCACTGGAGGTCATCCATTTCCGGGACAAGCGGGAGATCCGGCAGGGACCCGTTTGGATCCACCTCGCCCCGGATCGAGGCCGTCGCCCCGCACGGGCAGCCCAAACCCCGTCTGCGCTTCATTAGCAGGGGCACTCCCTATCGAAGACCCGTTCAGTCAGCAGCCCCCTCCTTCATCTGGGCTTCCCCAACCTCTAGTTCCCCCGCAAGAGAAGTCGGCTCGCAGAGGACTATGGCGCGGCCAAGCCCATGAAGCGCGAGGGTGGCGTCTGAGCACTGTCGGCGGTCACTTGGCCGGGGACAGGTTCTGGCCAACGACCCGAGTGGCCGCCAGCTCTACCCAGGTGTAGTACCAGCCCTCGTAGATCAAAACCTGCAGCGAGCTGCCCGCCTTCTCATACACCTGCGTGGTCCCCATATCGGCAGCGGTCGTGGAGGACAGGTGGTGCCAGCCATTGGCCTCCAGCGTAGTCCGGAACGTGACGGCAAGGCTCTCGGGCTCGATCCGGCCCTTGTAGAAGAGCCGGGCTGCCTTCACTGTCGGCGACTCGATGATCGAGGCGAGGAAACGTCGCATGGGGAGTACCTCCTGGCAGCAATCCTATTCAGCCAGATCCTTCCGAGCCTTCACTTCTTCCGGTAGACGTTTAGCCCGACCTTCTCGTCGCGGTTCGGGACGGCAACATTCCCCTCGGTCGAGGCAACGATGATGGTCTTGCCAGACGAGGATGGGCCGAACTCCTTCGACAAGTCAACCTGGATCGTCAGGATGCTGCCGTCCACGGTCATCTGAACGTTCTTCATCACGTGATTTTCCCTTATGAGCGGTGCCTATGCACCGAAGCGCTAAGGCCGGCTGTGCCGTCCGGGTACAGGTCGACGATCGACCAACACCTGGGCGTGGTTCAGGCTACTTCGGTACCGTGGGAGTTGGCCCCGGCGCGACCGGCGTCCCGCAGCGCGGACAGTGGGCCCAGTCTGCCTCAAGAGGATTCTTGCAGTACCCGCACGCCTGCGGCGGCGCCGGGATCGCAGCAGCGACGGGTTGCGGTTTGGGTGTCTGCTCCGCCTCGGGTTCCGCCCCAATCCCCTTCTTGAACTCCTTCATGGACTTCCCGAGCGATTTCGCCAGGTCCGGGAGCTTGCTCCCGCCAAACAGCACGAGGACGATCACCAGGATGACCATAAGCTCTAGGTAGCCGATGCCAAACATATCCCGTCTCCTTAGTGTTGTCCCGCTCGCCCCTCAGTCGCGCCTCCCACCCTGGAAGCGAAGCAGGATCAGGAAGAGGTTGATGAAATTGAGGTAGAGCGAGAGCGCGCCCACGATCGCATAAGATCCGCTCTGGCTGTCCGGGATTGCCAACGCCATCTGCTTCAGGCGCTGCGCGTCCCACGCGGTGAGACCAGTGAACACGATCACGCCGACGACGGAGATCAGAAACTGCAACGCCGCGCTGTGCCAAAACATGCCAACAAGCGACGCGAGCACGAGCCCGATCAGTCCCATGAAGAAGAAGTGGCCAGCGCCAGCCAGGCTCCGCTTTGTCGTCGAGCCGAAGACCGCGAGCGCGCCGAACATCCCCGCCGTGACGGCAAAGGTCGTCGCGATCGAGGCGCCCGTGTAGATGAGCAGGATCAGCGACAACGTCACGCCATTCAACGCGGAGTAGAGGACGAAAAGTCCCACCGCCACGTTCGGCGCCAGCTGCGGCGCTCGGCTCGAGAGGTAGAAGACGAGGCCAAGTTCCGCGAGCACCAGACCGAAGAACAGAATCTGATTCGACGCAATCGCCTGGACCATCGCCGGCGACCCTGCCACGGTGAACGCCACGAATGCGGTCATGCCAAGGCCAACGAACATCCAGGCGTACACCTTCCGGAGGAAGGCGGTAACGCGTTCGGCGGCAGCAACTGGCGCTAGAGAGCTCGAGGCGGGGGTTGTTTCGAAGTCGGCCATCGCCTTATCTCCTTGGGGCTAAGCTCCCATGACTCAGATCCGAACTATGAGCTCTTAGTTCGGATCGTTACCTTCTGGGCGCACGCCAAGTGGGCAACGCCGCCGGGTAGATGGGGCACGTTGACGGACTTCTCCTTTTCCTCGATCTTACGGGAGCAGTAGACGCAAACCGCGACGTTGGGCATCATGTCGCACCTCCGTGTGCCGTCTTCTCCCCTAGTCGATGCCGCCGGGAAGCGGCACCGTCTGCACCGGGGGGGGGACTCGTATCTTCGCGTCGCGCCTCGATCCTGTTGACGCTTGATCTGCTCGACGAAGTCGCGGCAGAGCGTGAGGCCGTTGTTCACCATCGTGACGGTCAATGGCGTCGATGTGTACTTCTACCGGCTGACCGGCGGCATTGACGGGATCGGCTTTAGCCCAGCCTCGCATTGCAGAGCGGACGGAGTTCGAGGATCAGAGCATCCTGTCGAGCCACCCTCTTGAACGCCGGATGAAGCTCGTAACTGAAGTGGGTGGGCATGGCGGCAACGATGCGGGGGTTATCGCCGCCGAGGTGTTCGAGTAGACGGCCTCGCATGTCCCCGGTTTCCCCGATGTAAATCCATTGCTGCTCCTTGTAGAGGCCGTACACGCCAGATGCCTCCCAAGCGTTCATCGTAATCCCGAGCTGCGAGTACGGGAAACCGTTGCGGTTCGTCCAAGGCATCGCAGACCTCCTGCGTTAAGACTCGGTGTGCCTGCGGTTCGCCTTCTTCCGCAGGGCAACTACGAGCGGATCATCGGGCTTGTCACCGCCCTGATGGCCCACCTTCATGGCGTTACCTATGTTCCTCACGCCAAGGCTCCACGACGTTCCGCTTCCCGGTGCTAGACGTGCTCCCGCTTATTCGTCAGGGGCACCCACGGCTCTCGCTCTCCCGCTCGATCCTGAAGTTTCCAGACCGTACCGCTGCCGTCGAGCGCGTAGAGAACTACCTGTCCGCCGCCGCCGATCGCAAGTGCGGTGATCTGGATGAACCTGTAGTCGTCGAGCATGTCGCCACGCCTCCTCCTGGGCCCTACTGAGCAAGCCCCTTGTGAAAGAGCTAGGTGTCGAGGAATCCTCCGACGTCCGGCGGCCGGTCCTTGCCATGCCACGCCGCGCCTTGGTTCGCGGGCCCGTTCGTGGCCCAGCGGCAAGTAAGGCCACCCCCTAGACTTCTGGGTCCCTGGTGCTGGCTAGCCCTCGGGCGCCCTGCACTCGGATCGAAACTCCAGTGCCGGGTCATCGCAAGGGGCCCTTCCCCATACTCGTCCCAATCGTCCACCCGGATGGGCGCCGCCGGACCAGCCCCGAGCACCACTGACACCACGAGGAGCAGGCAGAGGATGTCGCGGATCACCTGATACCGCGGCTTCATTCGGGGGCCTGATCTTCTGATTCCCTTCTGAGCCGCCCAAGTGACCAACCGTAATGCATCACCGGTAACGGAGTGGGTGTGGGCCCCTGGTCTTCAGCTCTTTCGTGACGTCTTCGCGGTAAAGATCGCCATCTGGAGCGTGACGTCTCCGCCGCCACAGGTCGGGCACGCAACCTTCGCGACGGCCCGCTCCGCGGCGGTTAGCATCACCTCAAAGTTCTTCCTGCAATTCTCGCACATGAACTCGTACTTGGGCATAGGCGTCCTCCCGTCGTGTCCAACAGCCTTCGCGCGCCGAGCGAAGAGAGCCTGCTCTGGATCTGGCGCTTCTCGGGAACCTATTGTTGTCCGGTGATTAGTCTTTGTAGCCTAGCGAGAAGTAACATCCAAGACTCCATGAGTCTTTTCATTGCCGCACCTCCCTTGCACCGAGCAATAGACCAGCAACGGTGCCAGGCGGATCACGCCCACACAACCCACCCGCCCGTCATTTGCATCGTCAACGAGGGCATCAAGCTGACCCGCGTGCACCATGGCTCCCCAAGAGTCGGCTCATCCGGCGGTGGTCGAAGGTCCATTCCGTGCGACACACCTCAAAAGTGACCGGCCATCTTGGCAGGACTGTCTTGCCCATTGCGCCTTCTCCTCGATGTCGGTCTTCAGCCCCACGAATGGCTTCCCTGTCGGCAGGAAAGAACCAGAAATCTATCGAGGGCTGTACTTCGGAGCTCACTCGAGGACTCCTTAATCGCGGCTGGCAGATAGCAGGAGGGTTGCCATGCAAACAACCGCCGCGGCCATCTCGATGGTCACCGCAGGCGTCGAGAAGATGTCCTGGATCCGATCCAGGGGCATTACTAGCCTCCCCGAGGGCCGGACGGTGAAGGGCAGGGACACTGTGCGCCCAGACATCAGGCTTGTCAACGCCGGCAGCCAGTCAGCGGTCCTCTCCGTTCTTGAGTCCATGCCGGCTCTCGATTTGAGGGAGGCTACGGCCCACACCCCCGGATTCCCAAAACCCCAAGGAACCGATCCACGCTAAGGGTATGATTTCGTACGCTCCTTCGTGGACGGAAACTCCGAGTTCAGAAAGAAATGAGGGTCTTCGTGGAAGTGAGTGGGTGAAAACGTGGGGCTGAGAGGGGGGAAATCCGCTCTGGGCGCGGCGGGAAGCGCTGTCGAGGCAGCGCAGAAATTGGGCCATGATACGCGCATGCCACCCCCGCGACGACGGCGCCGGCTGTGGGATGCAGCATCGCGTTCGGGATTCCGTCCGAGCTCGACCGCGCAGGTGATCTTCGGCGACCCGTACGCCCGGGTCCTGTCCCTAACCTGCTGGGTAAAACAATGACCTGTGGGACGTGTGGGGGGGCAGCGCAGCTGCCAGGTCGCGGACCCGTCAGCGCCGCGCCTCCGGGCTCCGCGATCAAGAGTATCCCCGGCCTAAGGTCCTGACCTGCATGCTGCCGAGGTTCTGACCGGGCCGCGATCGTCAAAATCGGCCCCAAATCACCCACACGATTCCACGAAGAGCCAGAAATGATTGTGGATAGCGGCTAAAAGCCAGATAACCTGGAGGATGGGGAGGACTTGAAATGGCCTTCAAGCTGCGCAGTCCCCCCTTTCCGCCCAGCGGGGAGATTCCTATCAAGCATACCTGCGATGGCGCTGACCTTTCACCCGCGCTGCGCTGGTCCGCCCCGCCGGGCAGCCCCAAGAGCTTTGCCCTCATCATGGATGACCGTGACGCACCGACTGGAATCTGGACCCACTGGGTGCTCTATGGAATCCCCGCCACCGTCCGCGAACTCCCTGACGGCGTGCCGCTGCAGGAGATGGTGGCCGAGGTTGGAACCCAGGGCCTGAACGACTTCGGAGGAGTTGGCTACCGTGGTCCCTGCCCGCCCCGGGGATCAACCCATCGCTACTTCTTCAAGCTCTATGCCCTAGACACTGCGCTCAGCCTGCCGCCCCGCAAGACCAAGCTAGAGCTTCTGAAGGCCATCCACGGACACATCCTCGCACGGGTGGAACTGATGGGGCGGTACAAGCGAAAATGACGGCGTGCAGGCGCCAACTCACGAGCCGTTGCTGCTCCGGCCGGAAGCGGAAGATCGGGTCCCTCGGCCGCAGCGGGGACAGGGACGAGCAGCCCGGATTGGCGATGACGAGCCGAAAGGGTTGGCTCTCCATGGCCTGCAGACCCACCGCCCGGGAGCCGACGCAGACCACCCGGTAGCCCTGGCGGCGCAGCAGACGCGCGTAGCTCGCGGCCATGTCCGACTCGTCGTCCACCGTCAGGATCGGCATTGTCATGGAGCGAGCGGTCAGACGCCGGTCAGGACCATAGTGCGGCGGCCGCGTCAGCGCTGCGGACGTAGGCCCGGAGCAGGTCAGTCTCGGTCACGATGCCGACGAGTGTTCCCGCCTCGACCACGGGCAGAGCGCCGATCCGGTGCTCGAGCATCAGCTGCGCCGCGTCCCGGGCCTCGCGGTCGGGCCCGACGGTGATCACCGAGCGGGTCATTATCTTGTCGAGGGTCAGCCGCGTCAGCAGATGATTGATCTCCCACACCGAGAGACTGGTCGCCTGGGAGGGCAGGTTCAGCCGGATGTCCCGATCGGTGACGATCCCGAGCAGCTCACCGCGCTTGTCCGTCACGAGGAGGTGCCGGATCCGCTCTTTCTGCATGAGGCTGCGCGCGTCCAGCACCGCCGTCTCGGGCTCGGCGGTGATCAGCGCACCGGTCATCAGCTGTCGCACTCTCATTGGGCGCCTCGCCGCGGTCACCAGACCCAATAACGGGTCTCAGGGACAGGCGAGGCCTCGGCTCGCAGGCCTGGCAGGCGCTTGAGGGCGAGACAGGCCTTGTCGCAGCGCACGTCGGTGGGCGGGGCGAACGCCGAGCAGGCCTCGACATCTACCATCTCGCCATCCCAGGCCGACTCCTTGAAGCTCACATGCGCGTTAACATTGCGGAACGGACACCAGAACACCCGAGGGGACGGGCTCGTCGCGGTGAACAGCCGGGAGCCCAGACTATAAACGATCAAGAGCAGAACCGCGACGGCGAGGAAGATCGGGAGCGACCAAGGGATTGACATGGGCGCACCTCCCGGGCCGGTTCGCAAGCCCGACCCTGCGTCATTCGTGCTCGCGGCGCGCATCGGTGTCCATGAGCCGCGTGCCTTATTTCCGTGCGGTCGACGGCTCACGGACGACCGAGATCCGGACCTGTGGCTAACTCGAAGACGATCGGAACGTCTCCATCGGGCCCAACCGTGCGAACCTGGCGGCGCCCTGAGGCCAGGCATGAGGCAAATCCTGGCCACCCTGTTCGTCAGCACTAGAAGAATGAGCGAAATGGAGGATGCCAAAGGCCTGGTCGGTCGGTGACCATGAGGCTACCCGGAGGGGGAGGTGCTAGTATGAGTTCATCCCGCGACCTGCTGGCCGAGCTCGAGGTGACGATGGTTCCCTCGCTGAGGCGCCCGCCGGAAGCGAGCGCGCAGGCGCCCTTGGGCGGATTCCCTGACATACCCGTCGCCGAGGGCGGGTCGCGTCGGCGTCACTTCTGGTGCTCGCTCAAGAAGCAGGAGGTAGAGGTCGAGTTCGAGACCAGGTCGCACCTGGGACTACGGCGAATGGTCGGCGTGAGACGATGCACTGCCTTCGACCGACCGCAGGACGTGGCCTGTGGCCGCCACTGTCTGGACTCGAAGTTCCGAGGCCAGTGGCCCAGCGCGCTGCCCGTCATCGATCGTCGGTGCGCTCTCGGAGCTTAAGCGCCCAGTCCCGCCCCTGCCCTTGCTCAGCCGTCCGCGGGAACCGCTGGACGAACTTCGCCGCCAGCGCCCGGGCCCGCCTACGCTCGTCGCATCTTCCAGTAGTTCACCGTCCGGCCCTGGGGGCAACGATGCCCGTGACGTCTCCCCCGAAAACGACGACAGGCCAAAACTAGAGTACGCTGGCGCGCTGCGGTCGCTGGAAACCGCCCTTGGCTGAACCCAATTCCTGGGTAAAGTCTGGGTAAAGCAAAGGGGTTAGCAGGCCGAAGCGCTGCTAACCCCTCGTATTTTTTGGTTGCGGGGGTCGGATTTGAACCGACGACCTTTGGGTTATGAGCCCAAGTTCATCCGGGTTCATCGGGGCCTGTTTTACTTCGTTTGTCACCAAAACGTCACCACGGCCGGCCGCGAGTTGCGCCTCCAACTTGGCGCCGGCGTCGCGCCGGACGCCGGGGATCAGGTGCCCGTAGCGGTCGATCGTGGTGGTGATGCTCGCGTGGCCGAGTTGGGCGCTGATGTACTTGAGGTCTTGGCCCTGCGCGATGAGCAGAGAGGCGAAGGTGTGGCGGAGCGAGTGAATGCGCCGGTGGGGCAAGCCCGCCTTCACGAGCGCCGCCGCCCACACGCGCTTGCGCAAGTTGTCGGGGTCGAGCGGTCGGCCCGTCGGCCCGGGGAAGAGCAGGGCGTCAGGCGGGGGCGTCTCGCCGCGCGCGAGGCGGAGCCCGGAGAGGATGGCGAGCAGTTGGTCGCCGACGTCGATCGCGCGCAGGGCGTTCCGCGTCTTGGGCACGAGGAAACTGCCCTTGTAGGCGGCGCGCCGGACGTGGATCCGCTTCTGCGCCCAATCGACGTCGCCCCACTGGAAGGCGAGGAGTTCACCCAGGCGCGCGCCGGTGGACACCGCGGTGAGGAACAGGGCGTAGGACGCCGCGGGGACCGCGTCGAGCAGCCGATTCAACGCTTCGGGGCTCAGGATCTCGACCGGCTCCGGCAACTCCTCGGCCCGCACGGCGCGCGGCTTCTGCACGCGCCGCGAGGCGACGGGATTCACGGCGAGGTAGTTGTCGGCCTGCGCGTCGGCCAGCAGCGTGTTCAGGACGAGGAGCGCGTTTCGCACCGACTTCACGGAGAGCGATTTCCGGGCCGTCGTGATGTAGCGGTTGACGTCGCTGGTGGTGATGCTGTCGAGCGGCCGATCGCCGAAGAAGCCCACGAGTTGGTGCGGCCGGGGGTGGCCGCTCTTCGGGACGTCGCAGGGCGCGCCGTCCTGGCCCGTGGCGCCACACGTCTGCTCGTCACGCCCGCGACGGAAGGCGTGCCCAGGCGTCCCGAGTCCGAGGACCGCGCGGTAACTGGCGCGCGTGCTGGCCTTGACGTCGCGCCCGTCGAGCCACGTCCGGGCGTACTCGGTGAAGCCCACCGATTTCGGTTCGGTGTAGGTGCCGGTGGTCTGGAGTTTGCCGAGCACCTCGGTCACGAAGGCCTGCGCGGCCTTCTGGGTCTCGAATCCGCGCCGGTGCAGGCGCCGGCCCGTGTGGTCGCGGAAGGTCACGTCATAGACCTTGGTGAGGCCGTCGGCCAGCAGGCGCTTGGCGATGCTGCCGCGTTGCCGTCTCAGGCGTCGCATGGGTCACCTCCCCTTGCCCGCCGGGCGCGCCGGCGTGGTCAGCTCGCGCTCCAGGGCGCGAATTAAGAGATCGTGGATGGTGGTGTCACGCTCGGCGGCGGCCACCTTGGCCCGCCGCCAGAGGTCGGGCGGGACTGTGATGCTCGTTTTCTTCTCGGTCTGCTCGGCGCTCCGCGGCATGAGGGGCGGCTCCTTTCTGGGGGAGTCTCACGGCTGCCCGGAGTATCCCATCAAACGGTAAATATTGGCAAGCGGTATTTCCGGGGTTTTCGGGGTCCCGGCCGGATCCCGCGTCACGCCGACGTGGCGCTCAGCGGGGCTCGGCCTCGGCGATCCAGGCCGCGGCTTCCTCGGGCGTGAGGTCGTCGCGCCCGGTGAGCCGCGTGTAGAGGGCGACGAGGCCCTCGGGCGTGGGCGTGACGACGATGAGGACGGCCTTCTGGCCCTGCTCCTTGGGTGAGCCTTCCTCTTTCACGATCCCTCCTCCGGGAGCGCCCCGCCGCTCGGGGCCGAACGATGTTCGTAAACGCGAGCACGATCATACGAGCGTCTGGTAGTCGACGCAATAAGCGCATCTCTGCCGGTGTCTTCGGACGGCGATCTTGATAGACTCCCGCCCAGCGTGTGAGGAGGGCTCCGCATGGACCCGGCCCGGCTGCTCCAAGCCCGTATCCGATCACTCACCCCTGACTCGCAGAACACTCGCGCTAGGGCCCAGTGATGGAGCGGCGCACATTCATGGCGGTGCTCGCGGGCGGCCTCCTTGCCCCGCCGCTCGCCGCCGAAGTCCAGCCGGCGGCCAAGGTCGCTCGAATAGGCTACCTGGGAACCAACGTGGCCGCTTTCCCCCAACTGCGAGAGGCCTTCCTCCAAGGACTGCGTGACCTCGGTCATGTCGAGGGCCGCAACGTCGTGATCGAATACCGATCTGCCGAGGGGAAG
>WNGB01015270.1_pt1 | contig 10183 bp, 11 predicted proteins | sample 5400681 | NCBI WGS metagenome assembly WNGB01 (sample SAMN13153367, study PRJNA577476) | soil metagenome | isolation source: 115 cm soil or saprolite under grassland replicate 2 | place: USA:California | collected 2016-06-15
AGTCACGCCGGCCACTTACCTGCTCGTCGCCCACAACAGTGTGAACCTGCGCGACAACGTCGGGAACCGGGTGGAGGTGAGCGGCGTGCTCAGCACGCAGCAGCAGGTGTCGACGACAACGCCGGCATCTGCACCTCAGAACAAACCGACCGGGACGAGCGGCACGCCCACCGTGCAGACGCAGACGCAGCTCGACATGCGGCGTCTCGAAGTGAGCAGCGTCAATCGGCTGGGCGAGCGGTGCGATAAGAAGTGACATGGTGGTGCCGGCCTTCAGGCCGGCCTCGCCCCAGCTGGCGCGGGTGTTGCTGCGCTTCAGTCCGCCGCCCCTGGCGGCGCTGATGAGGTAGATGTGTCGAACCTGATGCGGCGACCCACGCGCCTGACGCCCGAAGAGCGCAAATCGCTGACGCATGGCGACTTCTGGATCCCCGAGGAAGAGCGCGCGATCTACAAACGCGCGCTCGAAGCGCTCAATACCGCGGGCGTGCCGTATATCGTCGCGGGCGCATACGCGATTTACGAACACACGGGCATCTACCGCAAGACGAAGGACCTCGACCTCTTCTTCGAACCATCCGCCGTTGTGGACGCCGCGGTCGCGTTGCGCGGCGCCGGATTCAGGACGCGCCTCGAGGACGAGCACTGGCTCGCGAAAGCGATCATGGGCGAGCACTTCGTCGACCTCATTTATGGGATGGGGAACGGCGTCGCGGTCATCGACAAGGGGTGGATCGAACATAGCCGCCCGGGAATTCTCGCGGCGTGCCCGGTCCGAATCGCGCCACCGGAAGAACTTGTCTGGCATCGCCTGTTCATCAGCGAGCGGCACCGCCACGACATGTCGGACATCGTCCATCTCATGCTGTGCTATGGGGATACGCTGGATTGGGAGCGGCTGGTACACCGAGTCGGCGAGCACTGGCCCCTGCTGCTGTCGCAGATCCTGATGTTCAGCTACGTGTATCCGGGTTATCGCACGAACATACCGAGTTGGGTCCCCGAAACACTGCTCGAGCGCGCGCGCGCACAGATCGGCCACAACGAGGACGACATTGATTTGACGCGCGGTCCGATGATCTCGAGGTTCAGCTTCACGATCGACGTGCGCGAGTGGGGCTTCAACAGCCCTCGCGCGGAATCCATCCGGAAGACGCGGCAATTGCCTGAGATCAGGGCGATCGCGGCCGCGAACGTGTGGGACGAGCGCGGCGACGATCGTGTCGACGCACGCGACGAATCGGCGCCCGACCTCACGCCGTCCAACGGCGAGAGGTGACCGTTGGCGCGACGCTTGCCTGGCGGCACGTCCCCAATCCCTCCCTACAAACCTCAGCTCGCGCGCCTCGTGAAGGAGGCTCCGGAAGGAGACGAATGGCTTCACGAGATGAAATACGACGGCTACCGCATCGGCTGCCGGATCGATGCAGGCAAGGTCCGGTTAATCAGCCGGAACGGCAAGGACTGGACCGAGGCGTTTCCTGAAATCTGCGACGCTGCTCGGAAGCTTGGTGTCCGGCGCGCGCTTATCGACGGCGAAGTGGCCATCGTGCTGCCCGACGGGCGCACGAGCTTCCAGGATCTGCAGAATGCGTTCAGCGGCGGTTCGCGGCGCGGCCTCGTGTACTTCGTCTTCGATCTTCTGCACGTCGAGGGGGAAACGCTCATGCGGAGGCCCCTGTTCGAACGGAAGGAACAATTGCTGCGGCTCGTCGGCAAACCTGGCGCGCGCAGCTGCATCCGCTACTCCGAGCACGTCGCCGGGCAGGGTGGCCGCATGTTCGCGGAGGCGTGCCGCCTCAAGCTCGAGGGGATCGTCTCGAAGCGCCGCGACTCCGACTACAAGACCGGACGCGGCGATGCATGGGTGAAGACGAAGTGCGTGCTGCGGCAGGAGTTCGTCATCGGCGGCTTCACGGACCCCGAAGGAGCGCGGCAGGGCATCGGTGCGCTGCTTGCCGGGTACTACGACGACGAGGGACGGCTCGTGTTCGCGGGGAAAGTTGGAACGGGGTTTACCACCGCGAGCTCGCTCGATCTCCGCCGGCGGCTCGATGCGATTGAGCAGCCCGGATGTCCATTTACGCCCCGGCCAGCAGGATGGCTCGGCAGGAACGCACACTGGGTGAAGCCATCGCTCGTCGGCGAAGTTGTGTTCAGCGAATGGACCGGCGATGGCAAGATACGCCATCCGTCATTCCAGGGGTTGCGGCGCGACAAGAAGCCGACGGAGGTGCGAAAGGAGACGGCTGCGCCCGCCGGAGCCTTGTCCGCCTCCGCGCGAAGCGCTCCGGCGAGACCTCGACATCGCTCGAAGAACGACGTCGGGGCGAAGGCGGGGAGCCACGGGAGAAACAGGATCACCGTTGCGGGCGTCAGCATCAGCCATCCGGATCGCGTCATGTATCCCGACGCGCCCGCCTGCGCTGAAGCTCCGGCGTGCAGGCCGTTCACGAAGCTGGACGTCGCGCGGTTCTACGAGCGGATCGCGGGCTGGATCGTCCCGCACCTGCAAGGGCGTCCCCTCACTCTGGTCCGATGTCCTGAAGGGCTCAAGGCGGAATGCTTCTATATGAAGCATTCGAAAGTGTGGGCGCCTCCCGCGCTTCGCCGGGTGAACATCCAGGAGAAAACGAAGATCGGCGACTATCTCGTCGCGGACAACATCGCCGCCGTCGTGTCGCTGGTGCAGATGGACGTGCTCGAAATCCACACATGGAACACCTGCGTCGACAACGTCGAGCTCCCGAACCGAATCGTGTTCGACATGGATCCCGGCTCGCATGTCCCGTGGGCAAAGGTCATCGAGAGCGCGCGACTCGTGCGCAAGATGCTGAAGACGGTCGGCCTCGAAAGCTTCCCGAAGACCACCGGCGGCAAGGGGCTGCACGTCGTCGTGCCGCTCGTGCCGCGCGCCGGCTGGCGCGAGTGCCTGGAATTCTCGCGCGCGGTCGCCGAGGCGATTGAACGGCACGATCCGGCGCTCTATACCACGACGTTCGCGAAGGCGGGACGCGAGCGGAAGATTCTCATCGACTACATGCGCAACAACCGGACGAACACGTCGGTCGCGGCCTTCTCCACCCGCGCTCGCCCCGGCGGCGCGGTATCGATGACGGTGAAGTGGGACGAAGTCACGGCGGCGCTCGATCCGTCGGCATGGACGATCGCGACGGCGGAGCGCAGGCTGTCGTCGCTTCGCCGCGACCCGTGGCGGGACTACTGGAAATGCAGGCAGCGCCTGCCCGCCAAGGCGGTCGAGGCGCTCGTCGCAATTCGTCGCTAGACGCCTGTCGCGTGTCGCCTGTCGCTTCCTATGCGCTGAGCTCCTCCGGCGACGGGAAGCCGTGCTGCTTCCGTCCCTCCGGTCCGTCGTGCTGCGCGGTGGTCTTGTACAACTCGTAGCGGCCGTCGTGCGCCTCGTCGGCAGTGCGCTTGCGGAACACGGCCATCTGCCGTTCTGACATGGGCTTGAAGCCACGCGCCACGCCCAGGTTCTGGTTGAGGACGCGCATCGAATCGATTCCGCTGATCGTCGTCGTCACCGGCAGGCTCATGGCGTAGCGCAGCGCGTCGGCCGGCGTGACCGCCTTGCGCGTGACCGCCTGCCCGGCCCCGAGGCTCTTCATCCCGAGCGGCGCAATGCCCTGCTTGATCAATTCCGGAAGCACACGCTGCTCGAAGCTGCGGTTGCCGAAGCTCGCGTCGAACCCGTTCAGCGGGAGCTGGCAACTGTCGAACGGATACTTGTACGACAGCATCGCCATGTGGATCTCCGGATCCTTGTGCCCGGTGAACCCGATGTAGCGAACCTTGCCGTCTTGCTTCGCGCGCTCGAGCGCCTCGACGGCCCCGCCCCGGGCGAAGTGTCGCTCGGGATCGTTGTAGTAGATGCACTCGTGGATCTGCCACAGATCGAGATAATCCGTCTGCAGCCGCTGCAGCGATTGCTCGAGCTGCTGCATCGCAATTTTCGCATCACGCCCGTGCGTGCACACTTTCGTCATGAGGAACACGCGATCGCGGCGATCCTTGATCGCCTTCCCCATCCGCACTTCGCTCTTGCCGTCGTGGTATTCCCACGCGTTGTCGAGAAAGGTGATTCCCGCATCGATCGCGGCATGCACGATCCTGATCGCCTCGCGGTCCGTGCCGATCGATCCGACGTGGTAGCCGCCGAGTGCCAGCGCCGACACGAGCTCGTCGTGACGTCCGAATGGCCGCCGCGGGATTTCGGAGCCGGTCACGAGGTCGCCACCTTCCTCCCGATGAAGAACGGGCCGAGACGATCGAGATAGAGCGAGGTCTGCTGCGTCTTGCGCATGGCCTGCACGAGGGCAGACAGCGGGAACAGATCCTTTCCAATCAGCCCGATGACGAAGTCGTTGTCGTCGCGATCCAGCCCGTGGCACGCCAGCCGGATGTCGTGCACATAATCGGCCGCGCCGAACGCCATCCCGATCTGGCCGTGCTCTTTCAGGATGACGCGCTGCTGGTCTTCGGGCAGCTGCTCGAACGCGCCGTTCCGCCGGAGAGGGTACCAAATCGCCCATGGCCAGTCAGGATTCAGTACAGTGCGCCGGGGCCGCTCGATGAGCACCTCGCGCAGGTCCGGCTCGTACCCGAGCGAGTACGTGCGGCCGAACATCGTGAATTGCGGCTTCAGCGTGAGCCCCTTCATCGCGCCGGCGGTCAGGCGCGGACGCACACGGTTGATGAAGACGTTCGAATCCTCGCTGACGGTCAGGACCGCGATGCCGCGCGGATCGTTCAGATCTTCATAGACGACCACGCCGTCCGCGACACCGTCAACGTATGAGGCCACCGATTTGGCGTCTGCGCAGTCGCCGAACGCAAGGAGCTGCATGAAGAGCCGCGCATCGGATCGCTGCGGCTGACCGTCCTTGAGCCCGCCCTTCTCGCTGATGTCCGGAGGTTCGATTCGCGCGCGGCCGGTCGGCCGCACCTCGGCTTCGGCATCCTTCGTAGTCACGAAAGTCATTAAACCACGATCGCACGCGCTTGCGAGGGCATCGAAGTTCGCGGTACGATCCTGGCCCGCGTCGCAACCCGGACCATGCGTTGCTTCGGCGAGCCAAGCGTATGAGTACCAGTATTGATCACAGGAAAGCTGCTGACGAGAGCCTCCAGAAGCTCGTGAAGACGGTGGAGGCGGGTCCCCGATCGGAAAACGTGAACGCGTTTCTCGAAGAGTGCGCGTCGCTCGCCGTGGCGATTCGCGCGTTCCACATGGAAGGCATCCGGTTCCGCATGTACAACGTCGACCGGATGATCAACAAGGCAGCCGTGGCGGTCGACGAGGAAGCGCGTGCCGCGTTTGCCGACGTGCGCCGGCACCTCGAGGCGGCGGGCTTCCACACCCGCTCACATCAAGCCCCGACGCAGAGAGAATAACGAATTGCTGATTGTTGAGTGTTGATTGCTGATTTGTTGTCGAGCTCGCTTCCAATCGGCAATCGGCAATCAGCAATCAGCAATCAGCAATCCCGATCAGCATTCGACAATCGGCAATCAGCAATTTGCCCGGCCCGGCCCAGCTCGATTCCCCAGACGGACACCGGTTACAATTGCTCTTACACGATGCCCTTCAAAGACCTGGCCGATATCGACGAGCTCGAAGCCGCCATCGCCGAATCGCGCCAGCGTCCCGTACTCCTGTTCAAGCACAGCCGAACCTGCGGCATCAGCGCCGAAGCGCTCGATGAGTTGCGCGCGCACGCTGGAGATGGAGAACTGCGCGCGGCATACAAAATGATCACCGTGCAGAGTCATCGGGGGCTTTCCGACGAAGCCGCGGCACGCTTCGGGATCCGCCACGAGACGCCGCAGGCGATCCTGCTCCGCGACGGCCGCGCCGTCTGGAACGCGTCACACTTCCGGATCACCAGACGACGGCTCGACGCGGCGATCAATTCATGAGCTGACCTGAAGGTCAGCACCACCGAAGCCTTCGTCGGTGGCGCCGGCCTTCAGGCCGGCCTACAACCAGGCCGCTCCCCGCACGCCGCTCGAATCGCCGAACTTCGCGCGCACGAGCTTCGTCGCGATCCGATCCGAAAAGACGTACGGCCCCCAGAGCTGAGGGACGCGTTCGTACAGACGGGCGATGTTCGACAACCCGCCGCCAAGCACGATGACATCGGGATCCACGACGTTGATGATCGCGGCGAGCCCGCGCGCCATGCGGCGCGCGTACCGCTCGATCGTGGCCTGCGCCCCGGCGTCACCCGCCTCGGCGCGCGCACCGATCTCGATCGCATCGACCGTCTCGCCCGTCGCGCCGCGATGGTCGCGCGACATCCCCGGCCCGCTGAGAAACGTCTCGATGCAGCCAGTACGGCCGCAGTAGCACGGCGGCCCCGGCCATTCCTCCGGCTCCGGCCACGGCATCGGATTGTGCCCCCACTCTCCTCCGATCGCGTTCTTCCCGACGACCACGCGGCCGTCCACGACAATCGCGCCTCCCGTGCCGGTCCCGATGATGACCCCGAAGACCACCGATGCGCCCGCTGCCGCACCGTCAACCGCCTCCGACAGCGCAAAGCAGTTCGCGTCGTTCGCCAGCTGCACGTCGCGGCCGAGCAGCCGCACGAGATCCGGCCGCAGCGGCTTTCCGATGAGCCACGTGGAGTTCGCGTTCTTCACGAGCCCCGTTGCGGGTGAGACGGTTCCGGGAATCCCGATCCCGACGCGCGCGGCGCCGGCAACGCTCTCGGCCTCCTTCACAAGACCTGCGATCGCGGAGAGCGTTGCGCCGTAGTCTTCGCGGGGCGTCGCGATGCGGCGGCGGAACCGCTCCGCACCCGCTTCGTCGAGCGCGACGATCTCGATCTTGGTGCCGCCGAGATCAATGCCGATGCGCGTCAAAGATGACCCTCATCGCGTCCGGGACGGGTTCGAACGCGCGCAGCTGCGGAATCGATGCGGAATCGTCCGGGGCCCTCACTCCACCCGGATTGAACCACACGGCACGTATCCCCGCGGCGCGGGCGCCCGCAACATCGGCGTTCCATGAGTCACCGACCATCACCGCCTCCCCGGGGCCGCAATCCAGCCGCTCGAGCGCGACGCGGAAGATCAACGGATCGGGTTTCGACACACCCACGTCCTCCGACACCACGAGCGCGTCGACGAAACGATCGAGCGCGCACGTGCGCAGCTTCTCCTGCTGTTCTTCGAGGAGGTTGTTCGACACGATGCCGACGCGCGCCCGGTCCCTGACAGCCGCGACGAGCGCCGCCGCGCCTGCGACCGCGCGCCTCGCATCGCGATACGCGTCGCGATACGTGGCGGCCACGTGCGCCGCGAGATCGTCGGCGGCGTCCGCTCCGCACGCCGCGAGCAGGCGCCGGAAGCGTTCGCGACGCGCCTCGTCGAGCCGCACGCGGCCGAGCATGACGTCGGCGTGAAGCTGCTCGAGAAATATCGCATGCGTGCGCTCGAGCGCGTCGAAGCCCATCGCGCTCAGCGAGGCGTGACACCCCTGCACGGCCGACAGCGCGTCGCGCGCGCAGCCGGCATGATCGAACAGCGTATCGTCGAGGTCGAACAAGACCGCCCGGAGCATCAGCGCTTATGTGCCGGCCGGCCGCTGGTGAGGACGAGCGCTTCCCTGATATTCGGGCGCTGCACTTTCACCGCCACCTGCTCCTCGGGCTTTCCGTCGTCGGCGCGCTCCGCGAACGCTTCGTCGGCGATCGCTTCGTCGAGCCCCGCGCGCCTTGCGAGATCGGATTGTCCGTACTTATAAAAGAGACGCGCGCCGTCCTTGTACCGGCGCAGGCGTTCAGGGTGGAGTGACAAGCCCACACGGTCAATTATAGAAGTACCCCCGCTGTTCTATCGCGCGTTGCGAGCGTGATAGACTCGGTTCGATGCCAGCGGTCGTCATTGCCGCCACCAATCTGATGCCGGCATTGCAGGAACGCCTGTCCGGCGAAGGCGAACTTCTCGGATTCGCGGACACCGAACCAATCCAGGCGCTGCAGGCAATCCTGGAACACCAACCGGCGCTCATCGTGCTCGAGCGGCTGTTCGCCGCGACCCCGCGCGGCGCTGCGCTGATCAATCGCATCAAGACCGACCCGCAGCTCGCCAACGCGGAAGTGCGCGTGATGTCGCACACGGGGGACTACTCGCGCCAGGTCGCGAAGCCGTCGAAGCCGGAACCGCCGGCCCCATCGCCGGCGACGGCGCCTCACGCAGGCGACCACGCCTCCGCGACGGCCACCGCTCCGTCAGCGACCGCCGTCGAAGCCACGCCGCGGCCGCTCGACTGGCACGGCACGCGCCGCGCGCCGCGCCACCGCGTGCGGCAGGGGGTGGAGATCCAGGTCGACGGCAATCCCGCCAGCGTGGTCGACCTGTCGGTGGTCGGCGTGCAGGTGCTGTCGTCGACGATCCTCCGCCCGAATCAGAAGGTGCGCATCGGCATTCCGAACGAGGAGTTCGTGATGCGCTTCCGCGGCTCGATCGCGTGGGCGAAGTTCGAGCTGCCCAAGCCGACCGACGCACCGCGTTATCGGGCTGGTGTGGAATTCTCCGACGCCGACGCGGAAGCACTCGAAGAGTTCTGCTCGAAGGTCAAGCTCACCTGAACCACTTCACCGCGACCGAGTCGTCGCGGATTATCGTGTCTTCGCGCGCCGATCCCGTGGAGATGATGGCCGCAGGAACGCCCGTAATCTCCTCGAGCCGCGCGATATAGCGCTGCGCGTCCGCCGGGAGGTCCGTGTAGCGCCTGGCGCCGGCAGAGGGTGCGCTCCATCCGGGCAGCGTTTCATAGACCGGCTCGCATGCGGCGAGCTGCGCAAGATCGCCGGGCATTTCCGTCAGCACCGCGCCGCGGCACCGATAGGCCGTGCACACCTGCAGGTCCTTCAACCCGTCGAGGACGTCGAGCTTCGTGAGCGCCAGCGCGCTCAACCCGTTGACACGCACGGCATATCGCACCGCAACCGCGTCGTACCACCCGCAGCGACGCGGACGTCCCGTCACCGCGCCGAACTCCTGGCCGGTCTCGCGCAATCGATTGCCGATGTCGCCGGTGAGCTCGGTCGGCAGCGGCCCTTCTCCGACACGCGTCGTGTATGCCTTCGCCACGCCGAGCACGCCGTCGATGCCCCGCGGCCCGATTCCCAGACCGGTGCACACGCCGCCGATCGTGGCATTCGACGACGTGACGTACGGGTACGTGCCGTGATCGATGTCGAGCAGCGTCCCCTGCGCGCCTTCGAACATGATCGCGCGCCCTTCCGTGCGCGCGCGATCGAGGAACAGCGACACGTCGGTGACCCACGGCTTCATCCGCTCCCATGCGCGGGCGAGATCGTCCAGCACCTGCCGCGCGTCCATCGTCGAATCGCCGATGATCCGGTTGCGTGCCGCCACGTTGTGCTGCACGGCCTCTGAGAGCGACGGCGGGTTCGCGAGATCGCCGACGCGGACACCGCGCCTCGCGATTTTGTCTTCGTAGGCGGGTCCGATCCCGCGGGACGTCGTGCCGATCTTCCGCTCGCCGCGGCGCGCCTCGCTCAGCAGATCCAGCTCGCGGTGATATGGAAGGATGAGATGCGCCTTGTCGCTGATGCGCAGGCGATCGCCGATCGCGATCCCCGCCTTCTCGAGCTCGTCGATCTCCGCAAAGAGCGCCTGGGGATCGACGACGACGCCGTTGCCGATGACGCACGTGATGCCGTCGTGCAGGATGCCGGAGGGCAGGAGACGAAGGACGAACTTGCGTCCGGTGGCGTAGACCGTGTGACCCGCGTTGTGACCGCCCTGGTACCGCGCAACGATCGAGAAATGCGGCGTCAGCAGATCGACAATCTTGCCCTTTCCCTCGTCGCCCCACTGCGCGCCGAGCACCGCGATATTCATAAGTGAAGTATTCTACCCCGCATCCCCATGATTCTTCTCGACGGCAATTCGCTCACGCTGCCCGATTTGATCGCGATTGCCGACGACCACGCACCTGTTGCGCTCGCGCCCGATGCGGCGGCGCGCGTCGATCGCGCGCGAACCGTCGTCGATCGCAAAGCGGAAGGCGGTGAAGCCGTGTACGGAATCAACACGGGCTTCGGCGCGCTCGCCGAGACGCGCATCCCGCACGACGCGCTCGGCGCACTGCAGTTGAACCTGCTTCGCAGCCACGCCGCCAGCG
>WNGB01017839.1_pt1 | contig 10182 bp, 10 predicted proteins | sample 5400681 | NCBI WGS metagenome assembly WNGB01 (sample SAMN13153367, study PRJNA577476) | soil metagenome | isolation source: 115 cm soil or saprolite under grassland replicate 2 | place: USA:California | collected 2016-06-15
CACTCCCTTTCTCACATGCACTCCCACGGCCTCGCTCCGCTCGCAGTGGTCGCAAGACCCGCTTACCCACCGCGCGTAGAAGCTGATGTCGCGGATGAGCCGAATGGCGACACGCAGGTACGTGTCCGCCTGGTCGCCACAGGTTGGGCGGCTAGTGCGAGATCCGCGTCCGAACTCGTCCACCGGTGCTCTAGGGGGAGAGTGATCCTCCCGACCCTCGAACTCGATAAGGATGTCATGTGGTGCTGAGCCGAGATGGGGCGAAGCGAAACCGGAGAACACCTTCAGCACTCTCAGCGTCCGCCAGAGCGAGTACGGCGCCCCCTGAAACGGGGATTGGCCGCCCCCGTCTGGATGACGATGGTTCTCGGCATGCGGCTACTCCTTTCGCCGGCGCGGCCGGCATGCCTGAGCGAGCGCGACGCCGAGCGCTTTGAAGATTGACTCGAGGACGTGGTGCGTGTCGGATCCGTCGATCAGCCGCACGTGGAGAGTCAGCGACGCGCCGTCGACGAACTCGCGCAGAAACGCGGCGACGATGTCGGTCGCTATGCCCCCGAGCCGCTCGCCGGAAAGGTCGACATTAGAGACGAGCAACGGCTCATCGCTGACTTCGAGCGCGACGTGCGCGAGCGCTTCAGCCGAAGGCACAACCGCGGACCCATGCCCGCGCAGCGCTTCGGTGCGCAACGGCTCCGCGAGCGCCTCGCCGAACGCGCGGCCGGCTGCGCGCACCTCTTCCTCGGCGTCGCCGGGAGCAACTTCGAGCGCGAGGTCGAACGAGGCGTAGCGCGCGAGCAGGCCGAGCAGGTGATCCAAAACGGGGACGCCGGTCGCGACGTTCGCGTCGCCGCTTCCTTCCACCGCCACGCGCACCCTCGTACGCGCGTCGTTCGCTCGATCGGCCGCCGTCACAGTTCCGCGAGCGTACCGCACGGCTTTACCGCTTCACAGCTCGCCACCGCCGCAGCCGGGACCGGCAGAACCCGCGGCAAGAAGGTCAAGACGATCCTCGGACAGGCGGACTCCTTCCACCGGCTCCGCGTCGGCGACCACCGCATCATGTACGACATCATCAGCGAAGACCACGTCCTGCTCGTGCTCGGCATCGTCAACGCTGGCTCCGATCGCGCTAACCGCAGCTGCACCCGTCGCTGCGATCACAATTTCCGACCCTTACAGGTTGACCAGGGATCGCCGAGCGCCGGAGCAACCCGCCTCGACTCCGCTGAGCGAGCGCGAGCAGGAAGTGCTGAGGCTGGCGGCCCGGGGTTCGAGTAACAAGCTGATCGCTCGTGAGTTGCAGGTGGGCGTTCGGACCGTTCACGCGCACATGCGCCACATCTTCAACAAGATCGGCGTAGCCTCGCGGACGGAGGCGGTGATGCTCGGCGTACGCGAGGGCTGGCTCCAGGTCGACGATGTCGCTTGAATCGGCGACTCGAGCGCGCGTCGCGGCACCACTGACCGGCATCCGCACGCTTGCCGTGGGACGCCACGTTCGCGCGTTCGTCGGCCAGTTCCGTCTGCGTCTGCTGGACCGCCGGTTTTGGGTCACGCAGATCCTCGTGATCACGATCAGCGCGGGACACATGCTCCTCGAGGCGACGCACAGCCTGGGCGTGCTCCCAGATGTCGCCCTGCTTCCGGTCTCGACGTACTTCATTCCGGTCGTCTATGCGGCACTCAACTTCGGAGTCGAAGGAGCGGTCCCCACCGCCATCTGGTGCTCGCTGCTCACGGTCCCCAACCTGATCCTCTGGCACACCGGAGCCCAGCGGCCGGGTGTCTTGCTCCAACTCGCGCTCCTGGTTGCGATCGCCTTCGTGATCGCGAGGCGTGTCGACTTCGAGACCGCCGCCAAGGAACGTGCCGAGGCCGCCAACGCCCGCCTCGAACGGCTCAACCGAACGGCAGCGGCGAGCGCCCAGTCGCTCGACCTCGAGAGCGTGCTCTCGCAGACCGTGCAGGCAATGCTCGACGCCCGGAAGATCCAGACCAGCTGGATCATGCTCGCCGCAAACGACCTCGAAGACGAGGTGATCCGTGTCGCCTCTAGTGCAGGAGCGCGCGCCGAGATAGGCACGCGGGAGCTCGCCGTGACGCGCTTCGTGATCGCCAGGCCGCTGCTTGGACGCGACGGCGGCACCGGCGACGGCGCTGTCCGGGAGGATCAAATGGCCATCGTGCCGCTCCGTGTAGCGGGCCGGATCGCGGGCGCCGTCGGCCTCGCGAGCTCCGTCGACGCCCCATCCTCCGACGACATCAAGCTGCTCGAGGCGGTGGGCAACCAGCTCGGCGTTGCCGTCGGCAACATCCGGTACTTCCGTCAGACGCAATCGATGGTCGCCGAGCTCTCGCGGGCACAGACGGCGCTCGAGGACTACGTGCGGCTGGCGACCGACGCCCAGGAGGACGAGCGCAAACGGCTGGCCCGCGAATTGCACGACGACACCATCCAGACTCTCGTCATAGCCAAGACCGAGCTGGACGCGCTGACATTCGAGCAGCCGGTGGCGCCGGCCGTGGCCGCCCGGCTGAAGAAAGTCGACGCGACGCTGACGGCGGCAATCGACAACGTGCGCCGTTTCAGCCGCGACCTGCGGCCGTCGCTGCTCGACGATCTCGGCTTGGTGCACGCGATCGACTGGCTGGTCGGAGACCTCGGAGCGCGAACGGGGATCAATGCGCAGTTGCGTACGAACGGAGAGCCACGCCGGCTCAGCCAGAAAGACGAGCTCGCGCTGTTCAGGATCATGCAGGAGGCTCTCCACAACGTGGAGCGCCACTCGGCCGCGAAGAGCGTCAAGGTTCGCATCAACTTCGCCCAGGACGTGCGCGCGACCGTGTTCGACGACGGGAACGGCTTCGACACGTCGGAGATAATCGATCGTCGCCGGTCGTCCACGAGGCTCGGGTTGCTCGGGATGCGGGAACGGGCCAAGCTCGCGGGGGCAGCGTTGTCGATCACGAGCCGGCCTTCATGCGGCACTCGAGTCACCGTGACGCTCGGGTCAACGGCCTAGGCTGGACCTCACCCATGCCTCTTCAGGCGAAGAGCCGGCGCCGAGTCGGCAGTCCCGCGATCGGTAGTTTCCCCCACGCGAGGTGCGCGCCTTCCGGATGCCTCGAACACCTGGCGCCGTTAATGCTCCACCAACACGAATCGAAAGGCAAAGGCGATGTCGGCCCCAGGCTTTCCCGGGCTTCCCCACGACTACGCCGTCGTCTGGCGCACAGACGGCGGGCCGACCTCGCGCGGAGTGCTCGAGCTCGCCGACGACCAACTCCTCCTGCACGGGACTGGTGTGCCGGTAAGGCTCCGGATCCCGTTCGGCGAGCTCTCGTCCGTCGAGATCGGGCGAGGGGCCGCCGACCGGATCAACGGCGAGAAGGCACTCGTCCTCGAGCGGCGCTCCTGCGAGCGGGTGTTGATCGGCGCCTTGGGCGGTGTGGGCCTGCTGGGCGAGCTGATCGATCTCCTCGCTCGCCTGCGCGCCGAGCACGTGGCGCGCGCGCGCGTCGCGGTTGTCCTACCGATCCGACTCGGTACGGCCGACCTGGTTCGCCGGCTCATCGCAGAGGGCCCGCCGTTCGACGTCGAGGTCTTGGGGCTCGAGCGACATCATGTCTTTGTCAGCGAGCGCGAGGTGCTCTTCTTCTTCGAAGGCGAGAGCGCGGCGGCGGTGGTCGACGCGCTCGCCCGGAATCCCGGCGTGCTGAAGGCGGCGGTGCGGTGGCGCCGCGTCCTCGTCGGCCAGCCGCGGCTCGCCGAGGAACGATTCAGCTGGACGCGGCCCGACTGAGAGTCCGCTGACCGATACCGGTCAGGCCCAGGGCAGACCGGCCCAGGCGTCTGGGCGGCCGAGTCGCCAGTGACTGAACGGCGCGTATGCCTCGGCGGGGGCGTTCGTCTCGGTCTCGACGCCGGCATTGCGGGCGAGCGCCGCCTCCGAGCGCGGGTAGACGATCGTGTCGCCCTCGCGACGCGCGCCTGACATGAAGATCACGCACGGCTGCTCGCCTATGCCGACGAAGCCGTGGCGCGTGCCGGCCGGGCAGTGAACGAAATCCCAGGCGTGGAGCCGCCGCTCCTGCTCCTCGACCAGAAGCAGGCACGTTCCCGCGAGCACGAGAAAGTCCTCCTGGCTCGACTCGGCGTGGTACATGCCCGTCGGTTTTCCCGGCTCGAGCACCGCCAGCGTGAAGCCGGTCTCGGTGAAGAACTGAGGCTCGACGCCCGGCCGCTCGGCGAGCACGCGCGGGGTGCTCTCGAACACGCAACGGCCGCCGAACGCGTCGTTTCGCACCCACGCCGCCTCGCCGACGTTGACCACGAACCAGCCGGGGCTCACCGGCGCGAGGCCCGAGCCGACCTCGTCCAACTTCGCTTCTTCGATCATCGTCGCCCTCCTTGCGCGTGTCCTAGCCCGACCACCTGGTCAGCTCGTCATGCGCATGGCGACGTCGTACTTCGCCACGGACGTGCGCCGTCCCGGTGTGTCGTCGGCAGGCATCTCGTTGAGGATCGCGTCGCCACGCGCGTAGTCGTCCTCGGTCTCGAAGATGATCATCACGAGCGACTGTTCGGCTTCGGGGTCGTGGAACACGATCATCTCCGTCGCCGGGAATCCTTCCGGCGGCTCCCCCTCGCGCATCTCGCGATCCATTTCCTCCATCCGGGACCTGCTGACTCCTTCGAAGGTCACAACGCGTGCGAGTGCCATCTCGGCCTCCCTGTCGATTGACGCAACCCTACGCCCTCTGCTTCGACGGGCACTGCGAGAATCGCGACCGGTGGGAGCCGATCAAGCACGCCGGCGGCGGGGGCCGTTGCTCGCTGGGTTCGTCGTGGCGGTTCTGCTCGCCGCAGCCGCCCTCGCCGGCTTCCTCGTACTCGGGCGCGGCGGCACAGGACGTCTCACGGCGGCGGACGTCGGGGCGGTCATGCGCTCCGCCGGCTGCACGTTCCGCACCTATGCGGTTCCGGCGCCCCCGAACGGCAGCATCGAGCTCGCCTCGCGCGACGCGAAGATCCGGTGGCCGACAAGCCCTCCCTCGGCGGGCCGCCACTACTCCGCCGGCTCCGTGCTCGCGTTCTACGGCCGGCCGCTCGAGCCCGCGCCGATCGTCAAGAACCTCGAGAACGGCGTCGTCGTGATCTGGTACGGCCCGCAGATCGCGCCGGCCTTCCTGCACCGGCTCGAGAACTTCTACCAGGCGAGCCCCGAAGCGATGCTCGCGTCGCCGTACCCCGGTCTCGGCCGCCGCGCCGCCCTCGCCGCGTGGACGGGAGACCCGGATCGCTACGGAAAGGACGGGTACTGGGGCGAGGGCAACCTCGCGGTCTGCCCGGCGTTCGACGCGCACGCCTTCGCCACGTTCCGCGACGCCTTTCGCGGCCAGGGGCCGAAGCGCGTGCCGCTCAGCGCCCTGCGGCCGGGCCGCTAGCCTCGTCGCAGGGCCACCGGCGCGTCCCAAACGATCGCGACGGCGTGAGGCATCGACCCAGTATCGTCGGCTCACTCGACGCACCTGTCGATGATCACGTTCCACGCACAGGGGGGATTGCGTCATGCGAATCAGACACCGCGATCGAGCGCGAGAGCCTCACGGGCTCGCGCCGGCGGCCGGAGCCTCCGCGCTCCTCGTCGCCGTCACGCTCGTCCTGTCACTCGCCGGCGGCGCGGCCGCAGGCGGCGCCGCGTCGGCCGGGGCGAAGCACGCCTGGACCGGGCCTCCGTGGATGGACCCCGCGAAGACCAAGCCGGAGGACCGGGCCAAGCTTTTGCTGGAGTCGATGACCCTGGCCGAGAAGATCGGCCAGATGGATCAGATCCTGGGCACGGTTGCGACCGCAGACAAGCAGTCCGTGCTCGTTACCTACAACACCGGCTCGATCCTCATGGGCGGCAGCGACAACCCGTCGCCGAACACCGGGGCCGGCTGGGCCGACTACTACAACAACCTGCAGGGCTACGCGATGGCCAACACCCGCCTGCACATCCCGATCATCTTCGGGATCGACGCGATGCACGGTGACAGCCATCCGGCGAACGCGATCATGTTCCCGCACAACAACGCGGCAGGAGCGACGTGGGATCCCGCAATCGCCGAGACCGAGGGCGCGACGACGTCTGCCCAGATGCTGCCGACGGGGCCCGACTGGACCTTCGCGCCGGTCCTCGACCTCGCGCGCGACCAGCGCTGGGGCCGCTACTACGAGTCCTACGGCGAGGTCCCGACCCTCGTCGCGGCGATGGGAGGCGCCTACATCCGGGGCGTGCAGAACGCAGATCCCGAGAACCCGGACCCGGATCACCTCCAGGCCGCGGCGACGATCAAGCACCTCCTCGGCTACTCGCAGTCGATCAACGGCCGCGACCGCACGATGGCGCTCGAGCCGCTGCGCTACCTCCAGGACACGCAGTTTCCGGGCTACAAGGGAGGCGCTGACGCCGGCGTCGCCACGGCGATGATCAACTCTGGCGCCGTCAACGGCATCCCGGTCACGGCCTCGAACTACCTCGTCACGCACGTCCTGCAGCAGGAGTGGCACTGCGACTGCATGACGATCAGCGACTACGGCGACGTGGCCGCGCTCAACAGCAGGTACCACGTCGCCGGCGACTACGAGCACGCGATCGCGCTCGCAGTCAACGCCGGCGTGGACATGGCGATGGAGCCGAGCAACGCGGCGAACTTCACGACGGGACTGAACCAGGCGGTCGCCGACGGGCTCGTCCACATGAACCGGATCGACGAGGCCGTCAAGCGGATCCTGACGCTGAAGTTCAAGCTCGGCCTATTCGACAAGCCGCTGCCCGATCCCGCACAGGCCGACGCGAACCTCGACACAGCGCAGATCCGCGCCGACGCCCAGAAGGCGGCCGACGAGTCGATCACGCTGCTGCGCAACTCCGGAGGCACGCTACCGCTCTCCCCGACCGTCCCCAAGATCGTGGTCGCGGGCAACAACGCCGACAACATGACGCGCCAGCTCGGCGGCTGGAGCGTGGGCTGGCAGTCGGTGCCAAGCGGCGTCCGTCCGCCGGGGCCCACGGTGCTGCAGGGCATCCAGGCCGCCGCTCCCGCCGGCACCGCCGTCGTCGACGACACGACGGCCGCCGACGCGCAGGTGGTCGCCGACCTGAACTCCGATCCAAACGCGGTCGGGGTGGTTGCGGTCGGCGAGAGCGCCTACGCGGAAGGTCAGGGCGACAGCGCCGCGCCGGCGCTGACCACCGCGCAGCAGGCGACGGTCGCCGCGATGAACGCGACCGGGCACAAGGTCGTGCTCGTGATCATCGCCGGACGGCCGCTCGACCTCGGCACGGCGATCACGCACAACTCGACGCCGGGCGCCATCCTGATGGCCTACTACCCCGGCAGCATGGGCGGCGCGGCGGTCGCAGACATCCTGTTCGGCACCGTCAACCCGAGCGGGCGCCTGCCCTTCACGTGGCCCAACGACAACACGTACAAGCCCGCGTTCTACGACTTCGTCTCCGGCACGGGCTCGGGCCAGAGCGTCCGGTACTCGATGGGCACCGGGCTCTCGTACTCCACGTTCACGGTGAGCAACCCGCCGACACTGTCGTCGACCTCGGTCAAGCGAAACGACACGATGACGGTGAGCTTCAACGTGTCGAACACGAGCGCGACGCGAGCGGGCGACGACGTGATCCTCGTCTACGCCAACCGCCCCAACGGCTCGCAGAGAAGCCCAGACATGCCGGTGGCGTGGCCGTCGATCGGGCGGGTCGTGGCGTTCGTCCGCGTCCGGGACGTCCAGCCCGGCGAGACGCGTCCGGTCAGCGTGAGCTTCCCCATCTCGCGGCTGGCCGTCACGCCCGGTGACGTCCAGAGCGACAAGAAGCCGGTCGTCGACAAGGGCGACTACCGCGTCCAGGTCGCGGGCGCGAGCACCCAGGCGACCTTCACCGTCAACTGAGCGGCGTCACGGGGGCGGGCGTCGCGCCCGCCCCCACGTGCCGCTCGTGCCCGCGCGGGCGTGCCACAGCTCAGGCCGGCCCGCAACCGCGCCGGCGCGATCAACGGCGAGCGCGCGCGAGCCGCCCGGCGGGGAAGGTCTCGGAGCGAGTGCTAGATGAGTGATTCCGTGTGCGGAGTTTCAGTGGTCGTAGACGGTGAGGTGGCGGCCGGGGTCGCCGATCTGCCAGTTGTGCCAGAGGCTGGCGGCGAGCGCGAGCAGGCGTTGGGCGATGCGGGTGATCAGGCCGGGCATGGTGTGGGCGCCGTGTTGTTCGAGCGAGAGCTGGCCTTTGATCGTGTCGATGATCGATTCGACCCATTGGCGGACGCCGCCGAGGCCGCCGAAGCGTGGTTGCTCGTCTTTGCGGTCGCCCAACGCAGGAAGAGCGCCCGCAGCTCGGCCATCAGCGCTTCGAATTCTTCGCCGGCGAAGCCCTTGTCGGCGATCACGGTGTAGCCGTCAAGATCGACGCGGGCGAGCATCTCGGCGGCGACCTCGTGTTCGGAGGCGTTGGCCGGGGCGAGCTCGAAAGCGATCGGCATCCCGTCGGAGGCGCAGAGCAGATAGAGCCTGAAGCCCCAGAAGTAGCGGCTGTGGCTGGCGCAGTAGCCGTAGGCGGCGTAGCCGGCGAACTGCGACCGCTTGACCGTCTCGCGGGAGCTGCCGCAGGGGACGGGAGTGGAGCCGAGCAGCCTGATCTTGTCGCACCAGGACGGCGAGGCGAACGCGACCGCGTTCAGCAGCCTGACGATCTGCGGCGCCAGCGCCCGCATCCGCTTGTTGTAGCCCGGCTGCTTGGGCAGGTACGGGAACAGGTGCGAGAGGCGGACAATCGCGAAGCGCAAGAAGTGCCGCTCGCTCGGGATGTCGAGCAGGATCTGCGCGACGGCCAAGCAGACGAGCTCCGCATCGGTGATCCGTGGCCGGCGCCGCGCGCGCGGCCGCCGCGGCAGGACTTCATCAGCCAAGACGTAAAGTGCGATCAAAAGGGTGTCGAGATCGGCGGTCACACGGCCTGTGGGTGCCGAAAACTCGGATCGCGGAGCCTGCGTCGTTAGCTCTCTGAGGGTCGCGGTCTGACCGGGTAGGGTCATCCGCGGTGGCGGGCTGTTCTGGAGGCGTGGCTGTGTCGTTTCTGTATTGGGCTCTGCGGCGACTGCTCGAGCTCCTCGTGCTCCGCTTTCGCTCCGAGCGGGAGAAGGAGATCGAGATCCTGCTGCTGCGGCATCAGCTGCGGGTGCTGGAGCGTCAGGTTGCTCGTCCGCAACTGACGCAGGCTGATCGGGCGCTGCTGGCCGCGTTCAGCCGGATGCTGCCCCGGCAAGCGTGGAGAAGATCGTTCTTGGTGACGCCCGCGACGGTGCTGCGCTGGCACCGTGACCTGGTCGCGCGCCGCTGGACGTATCCGCACCGCGGGCCGGGTCGTCCCGCGACGCCGACGGAGGTGCGTGAGCTCGTGGTGCGGCTTGCCCGTGAGAACCCGGGCTGGGGGTACCGGCGGATCCAGGGCGAGCTGGTCGGGCTCGGGATCAAGCTCGCCGCGAGCACCGTCTGGAGGATCCTCAAGGAAGTGGGAATCGAGCCGGCACCGAAGCGGCTCGAGACGAACTGGTCGGAGTTCCTTCGCCAACAGGCGGCGAGCATCTTGGAGTGCGACTTCCTCACCGTCGACACGCTCTTCCTGAGGCGGTTCTACGTCCTGTTCTTCGTCGAACTCGCGACCCGTCGCGTCCACCTCGCCGGGATCACGACAAATCCGGATGGGCGCTGGGTGACCCAGCAAGCGCGCAACCTGCTCATGCAGCTCGACGACGCCGGTGTCCGTCCGTTGTTTCTCGTCCGTGACCGCGACAGCACGTTCACCCGTGCCTTCGACGAGGTCTTCCGCTCCGAAGGGATCCGGGTGATCAAGGCGCCGGTGCGAGCGCCGAAGGCGCGGGCGCACGCCGAGCGCTGGGTCGGCACCGTCCGCCGCGAATGCCTCGACCGGCTCCTGATCCTTGGCCGCAGCCACCTCGAGCACGTCCTCGCCGCGTATGTCGCGCATTATCGCGGTAGGGACCGCCCTTGCGGGCGGCCCCCCGCGCAGATCCCAGCGTGCGCTGCTAACGCACTGGGCTCCTGACTTGGGTGCGAGCGTTGAATCGCTGATCGGGCCAGGGATGGGTGATGCGGACGGGAGGGAG
>WNGB01015273.1_pt1 | contig 10181 bp, 12 predicted proteins | sample 5400681 | NCBI WGS metagenome assembly WNGB01 (sample SAMN13153367, study PRJNA577476) | soil metagenome | isolation source: 115 cm soil or saprolite under grassland replicate 2 | place: USA:California | collected 2016-06-15
ATCTCGTAACCACGCGAAAGCGCGGGCGCGAAAAGCTCCATTTCCTGAACCCCGTCCCGATCCGGCGGGTCCACGACCGCTGGGTTAGCAAGTACGCCGAGCCCTGGGCCGCGACGCTCAGCGGCATCAAGAACAAACTCGAGGAGGAACCGATGAAGAGAGTGCCCGAGGGCGGGTTGACCCTGAATCCCGACGACACCGCGGCGGTGTTCGAGATCTACATCAAGACGACGCCGGAGCGCCTCTGGGAGGCGATCACGGACGCGAAGATGAGGGCGAAGTACAGCTTCGGAGTCGAGACCAACTCGGATTGGAACCCCGGCTCCGACTACAAGGCCGGAGTCCCCGGGGTGATCGACATCGCGGAGGGCGAGAACATCGAGGTCGACCCCCCTCGCCGGCTCGTCCAGAGCTTCAACGCGCTCTGGAGCGACGAGGTGAAGGCCGAGGGAACCTCGCGGGTGACCTGGGAGATCGAGCCGGTCGGGGGCGACTCGTGCCGGCTCACCGTCGTCCACGACCAGCTGCGAAAGGGCGCCAGCGACGAGATCTACGGCGGCTGGCCGATGATCCTCTCCGGCCTCAAGACGCTGCTGGAGACCGGGGAGCAACTGACGACGCCCGGCTCGCTGCGCTACTCGCAAGCCGCCTGAGGAGGCTGCAATGCCGTCGACGGGTGGGTTCTGTGCCTGACGTTCAAATCCTGATGACCGGGATCGTGTTCGGCGAGCAGCCACGCTGGCACGAGGGTCGGCTGTGGTTCTCCGACTGGGGTACGCAGGAAGTCATTGCCCTCGATCTCGAGGGCAACAGCGAAGTCATCCTCAAGGGACCGGCGTTTCCACTGTGCGTCGACTGGCTCCCCGACGGGCGCCTGCTGCTCGTCTCGGCGAGAGACGGGCTTCTTCTCCGCAGAGAATCCGACGGATCGCTCGCCACCCACGGCGACATGAGCGGGCTCTCCGACCCTCCGCCCGGGAACGAGCTGGTCGTTGACGGACGCGGCAACGCCTACGTCAACGGCGGCGGCTTTGACCTGATGGCCGGCGAGGAGTTCGCTCCCGGGATCATCGCCATGGTCGCGCCCGACGGATCGGCCCGGAAGGTGGCCGATGGCATCGCGTTTCCGAACGGCATGCACGTGACTCCGGACGGTGCGGCGCTGATCGTCGCCGAGTCCTACGCGAAGAGGCTGACGGCGTTCGACGTCGCGGCCGACGGCGGCCTTTCGAATCGCCGCATGTGGGCCGATCTCGGCGAGGGCGTCCCCGATGGCATCTGCATCGACGCCGAGAACGCGGTCTGGTACGGGGACGTGCCCAACAAACGGTGTGTCCGCGTTCGCGAGGGCGGTGAGGTGCTGGAGACGGTCGAGCTCGACCGCGGCTGCTTCGCCTGCGCGCTCGGCGGCCCGGACCGGCGGACGCTGTTCATGGTCGCCACCGAGTGGAACGGACCGGCGAGCATCTTCAAAGAGCCGCGGACCGGGCAGGTGCTGACCACCGAGGCGCCCGCCCCGGGCGCGGGCTGGCCAAGCTGAGCGGCCGGACGCCGGAAGACCGGACCAGATAGAAACGATCAACGATTCCCGGAACGACAAGGAGCTGCGAATGACAACCCAGACATCGATCGTCACCGGCGTCGACTTCGTCACGGTGCCGACCAAGGACTACGACACCGCCGCCAAGTTCTACGGAGAGGTCCTGGGCCTGCCGTTTTCAAAGCGGTGGGGGCAGATGCCGGCAGGGGAGTTCGAGACCGGCACGCTGACGATCGCGGTGATGCAGCCGGACGCATTCGGCCTCAAGTTCGCGCCCCACAACCTGCCGATCGAGCTGCACGTCGAGGACTTCGAGGCGGCGCGCGCCGAGCTCGAGTCCCGCGGGGTCGAGTTCATCGGCGACACGATCGACAGCGGCGTCTGCTGGCAGGCCCACTTCAAGGACCCGGACGGGAACGCTCTGGCGATCCACCACCGCTACGCGCCGAAGGACGCCTCACCCGCCTGATCCCGGCCTCGTCCAGCCGTCGCTAGGCCAGCTGGTAGGTGAGGACGACGACGCCTCACGCCTGCGGTCGGTAGGCCAGGTAGACCACCTCGTTCTCGTACGACTCACAGGCCGCAAGCGACAGCTTGCCGGGAGCGCCTTCCTCCGGGAAGAGCCGCGGACCTGACCCGCGGGTGACGGGGTAGACGAGCAGATGGAGCTCGTCTACCAGGCCGTCCGAGAGCATCGCTCGGACGAGCGTGCCGCTGCCGCTGACGTAGAGGTCGCCGTCGATCTCGTCCTTGAGGCTGCGGATCGCGGCGGGGTCGTACGGCCCGATGATCTTCGAGTTCCTCCACGTCGCATTCGTGAGCGTCCCGGAGACGACGTACTTGGTGGTGTCATTGAAGAACGGCGCCCCTGGATCGTCCTCCACGGTCCGCGTCGACCAAGCCGGCTCGAACTGCTCGTAGGTCATACGCCCGAGCAGGATCCCTCGGGCGCGTTCCGTGACCGCGCCGAGGGCCTCTTCCATCCCGGGGGTGAAGCCGTAGTCGAACGTCCAGGTCGGCGCGTCGATCACGCCGTCGAGGCTCATGAACTCGTGCACGTGTATTGCTCCCATCTCTCACCTCGGTGTCGATTCCGCTCCTCGCGGTCCGCTAGGCCCGCTGGTAGGTCAGAACGAGGACGCCCTCCGGTCCGACGGGCTTCGACTCGATCAGCTTCCAGGGCTTCTTGTCGCTGGTCTCGCCGAAAACCCGATCGCCGGTTCCGAGGAGGACCGGGAAGACCATCAAGTGGATCTCGTCGACCAGGTCCTTCTCGATCATCTCCTGAACCAGCCGGCGGCTTCCCGCGACCAGGATGTCCCCGTCCACCTGCTGCTTCAGCTTCGAGACCTCCTTCGCGACGTCGCCGCTGATCACGGTGGTGTTGTTCCACTCGGGGTCCTTCAAGGTGGAGGAGAAGACGTACTTCGGCATCTCGTTCATCCGGTCTGCGAACTCGCCATCGCGCTGCGGCCAGGCGCCGGCGAAGCTCCCGTAGGTCACCCGGCCGATCAGCTGGGCCTCGGCATCGACGACCTCTTGGAACTTGAACTGGTTTCCCTCGTCGCCGCGGTCGAACTCGAAGCTCCAGCCCTTGTACTTGAAGTCTTCGCCGCCCGGGGCCTGCATCACCCCGTCGAGCGAGACGAACTCGGTCACCACGATCCTTCCCATTCAGGTCCCTCCTGTCTTGCCGATATATTTAACCAATTGGCTAAATACATATCACACCGTTGACCTCGGACCAGCTCGACACTACCTTCGCCGCCCTCGCCGATCCCACCCGCCGGGCGATCCTCGCCCGGCTCGCCGACGGGGAGGCGACCGTGACCGAGATCGCCGAGCCCTTTCCGGTCAGCCTGCCTTCGATCTCCAAGCACCTGAAGGTGCTGGAGCGGGCGGGGCTGATCACTCGCGGACGCGCGGCGCAGTACCGGCCCTGCCGGATCGAGGCGCGGCCGCTCGGAGAAGCCGCGGGCTGGCTGGAGAACTACCGCCTTCTGTGGGAAGGTAGCTTCGACCGCCTCGAAGACCATCTCCGACAGGTTCAGAAAGGACGGGATTGAGCGAACTCCTGGGCCCTCCGGGTGAAGGGGGCCGCGAGCTGACGATCACGCGCGTCTTCGACGCGCCTCGCGAGCTCGTCTGGAGGGCCTTCACCGAGGCCGAGCAGTTCGCGCAGTGGTTCGGCCATCCTCCATTCAAGACGCCCCCGTCCACGGTCTCGATGGATGTCAGGCCAGGGGGCAAGTGGGAGGCGACCCAGGTGAATCAGGACACCGGAGCCGAGCTCCCCTTCGCCGGCAGTTATCGCGAGGTGTCGGAGCCCGAGCGCCTGGTGATGACCTTCGAGAACGTCGAGGACCGCGACGACCCGAAGGTCGAGGTGGTCACCGTCACCTTCGAGGACCTCGGCGAGAAGACCGAGGTGACCTTGAACCAGGCCGGCTACATGCCCGCGGAGCAGTACAAGCGGACCGAGCAGGGGTACGGCGCCTTCTTCGACCAGCTCGAGAAGCTTCTCGCCTCTTAGACCTCGAGCCGGGACTCCTCGAGGTCGAGCTCACGCTCGATCCTGCGCATCACCTCGCTGGAGATCTCTCCTCGGTTGCGCAAACCAACCAGCGCCTGGCGCTGGGCGCCAAAGATGATGTGCATCATCCGCTGGTAGGTGAGCGAGCGGTCCTCGATCCCATCGTCCTCGATTTTCCCGGCCTGGGCGGCGAAACGGCGCTTTCGGAACTCATAGAGGGCGCGCACCCTTTCGATCGTGTCGTCGCGGGTCCAGTCCTCGGTCTCGAGCTGGTCGAGGCTGTCGATCGCCGCCTTTGCGGTCGTCAGCCTCGCCCGCAGCTCCTCGGCGCCCTCGTCGTCGCCCTCGTCCCCGACCCCGAGCCAGCGGATCAGCATCGGCAGGGTGAGGCCCTGTCCGACCACGGTCACCAGGATCACCGCGAAGGTGATGAAGAGGACGAGCTCGCGATCCGGGAGGGGCGCCCCGGCGTCGGTGTCCAGGGGCAGGGCGAGGGCCGCCGCGAGCGAGACGGCGCCGCGCATCCCCGACCATGCGACCACCACCCGCGGCCGGACACCGACTCGCCGGAGGCGCTGTTGGGGGCTGCGGTCGATGGCCCTGATCACGTAGGGGACGGTGAACACCCAGAGGAAGCGGGTCGCGATCACCGCGGCCGCCACCATCGCCGCGTAGCCCACCGGCTCCAGCCACGGCCGGCCGGCGAGGCCATCGACGATCACCGGCAGCTGGAGGCCGATCAGCATGAAGAGGGCCGCGTTGACGAGGAAGCTGAGCACCTCCCAGGTTCCGAAGGCCTGGAGCCGAGTCGTGGGGCTGATCAGCTCGGGAGCCCGCCAACCGAGGTAGATGCCGGCAGTCACCGCCGCCAGCACACCTGAGAGGCCGAGCTCGCTCGCCGGCAAGTAGGCGGCGTAGCCGGTGAACAGCGAAATCGTGATCTCGGTGGTTGGGTCCTCGAGCCGGCGTCGGATCGCCGCGACCACGTAGCCGACCGCGAGCCCGATCGCGACTCCGCCCGCGGCGGCGCCGACGAACTCGAGGCTCGCATCGAGCAGCGAGAAGCTGCCGCCCACCGCCGCCGCGACCGCAACCCGGTAGGCGACCAGAGCCGAGGCGTCGTTGAAGAGGCTCTCCCCCTCGACCATGTTGACGATCCGCCTCGGCGCCCCGACCCTGCGCATGATCTCGGTCGCCGCGATCGGATCGGTGGGCGAGACGATCGCGCCGAGGGCGAAGGCGACCGCCCAGGTCATCCCGATCACCTCGTGGCCGATCACCGCGACGACCCCCATGGTCAGCAGGACGAGCCCGATCGCGGTCAGCGACAACGGCCGGACGTTGTCGCGAAGCGAGCGCAGGTCGGTGAAGAAGGCCGCCGAGTAGAGCAGCGGCGGCAGGAAGAGGATCAGGACCAGGTCCGGATCGAGGTTGACCTCCGGGACTCCCGGGACGAGACCGAGGGCGAGGCCGCCGAGCACCAGGAGGATCGGATAGGGAACCGAGAGCCAATGCGCCAGCGCGTTCAGCCCGGCGACGCTGACGAAGAGCAGGATCAGGATCAGCTCGACGCTGCCCATATCGGCAATTTAGGCGTCGTGCTCGGCTCGGCGCAGGACCTCCCGGGTTGATTCCGCGATCTCGCTGCTGCCCAGGTCGATCCCAGGAGGCAGCTCGACGTGGAGGTCGGTCGAGGGATCGATCCCGACCCGGCCCCCGGTCGGGCGGCACTCGAGCAGGTGACCGCCGCGCGAGCGGTCTCCGGAGATGAAATGGAGGTGGTAGCCGCTCACCTCGAGCCCCTCGGCGTAGTCGGGGAAGCGAAAGCCGACCACGGTGCCGCTCACCTCTCGGAGCTCGAAGACATGCTGGTCGGCGACCACCTCGCCGAGCGGACGGTAGGGCGGCCGCTGGCGGGGGACCGAGCGCGCCCGGACCAGCTCGAACTCGCCGTCCACCCTCACCGCCGAGGAGCTCGCACCCGCCGGCACCCGCTGGTCGAGGGCGGCGATCAGGGCGTCGTGGTCGAGCGGGCCGTCGAGCTCGAACTCGATCTCCGGCTCGAACCAGACGACGACCGCGAACGGCGTCAGGGTGCCTGGCTCAACCTCGTTGATCGCGCCGTCGATGTCGGCCCGGTAGAAGCGCCCGTCGAGGGCGATCATCTCTCCGTCGAGCGCGTTCAGGGTGCCGAGGCCGAGATCGCCGTGCTCGGCGAGCTGGGCGAAGCTGACGTCGCCCTCGTAGGCGCCGTCGAGGAGGGCGCCGATCGTCGAGGCCTGGAAGAGGACGTGGGGCTCGTGCTCGGCATGGACCTGATCCCGGCGAAGGGTCTCGACGTGGAGCGCGGTGACCAGCCGCTCGTCGAGCATCAGGCGTGGAGCTCCGCCAGGCGCTCGGCCTCCTCGTCGAGTGCGCGCCGCGCCCCGCGGTCGAGCCGGCCGAAGGGCTGGATCTGGACCTTTCCCCTTTCGTAGCGCCAGGTCCCGGCGATCTCGCCGTCGACCAGGAAGCTGTTCTGGGACTGCGGGTACTTCGGGTTGAAGAGCTTCGAGCGGTGCTTCTCCGGAAGGATGCCCGTCTCCCTGGCGTGGGCGAGGAGGGTCGCGTCCCAGGTCGGCAAGAAGCGAACCGGTGCCGGGGTCGCCGGATCCGGGAGCGGTGCCCGGGGGAGGTCGAGCAGCTCATTGCCGTTGTCGTCGCGAAACCGCCGCAGGCGCAGACCCCGGAGCGCGGAGGCGACCTTCTTCGGCGGCAGTCCCGCCCAGTTGGCGATCTCGGTGACCTTCGCGGGCCCGAAGGCGGCGAGATAGCGCCGAATCAGGAGCTCGACTCCCTCCTCTGCGCTTGCCTTTGGAGGCCCGAGCCACTCCTCGGCGGCCGCATAGAGATCGGCGCGGCGGCGCTCCCAGGTCCCCGATGGCGGGACCCGGACCAGGTCGAGCCACATGTTGACCCCGTTGGTGACCACGCTGTCCTCGCCGAGAAGCTGATGGATCTCCTTCCGGGTCATCGTCCCGCTCCCGAGCCGCTCGGCCAGGCGCCGTGCGTGGGCGGCCATCTGCTTGGAGCTGTAGGCGCGGCGGGGGCCGTATGAGAGCCACGAATCGCGGCGCGCTCGCCGGATCGAGAGCGCGATCGGCCAATAGTCCCCTTTCGGGACGAGGTGGATGGTCGAGCGCATCAGCGTCCCCTGGACCACCGTGCGGCGCTTCAGCGCCCGGGTCAGCTGACCTCGCTCGAAGCCCTCGATCCGCGTCCAAAGGCCGAGGTACATCGAGGGGGCGTATTGAGCCTGGAGCTCACCCATCCTCTCCAGGGCCTTTGGGATGCCGATAGAGCGTCGCTCGAGCAGCATCTGCCGGGCGAGCAGCGCCCGGTTCAGCTCGCGCCGCGAGAGGGTGCGCTCGGCGTCGGCCATTTGCAGGGCGAAGGTATCCATGGGAGGTTGCAGCCGCACCGCAGCGGCGCTCTACCATGCCCCGGCGATGCGGATCGACGACATCCTCACCACCACCCGGCCGTGCTTCTCGGTCGAGTTCTTCCCTCCGAAGACCGAGGAGGGTCGCGCGACCCTGTTCGAGACCGTCGAGGTGCTGCGCGAGCTGGAGCCGGCCTACTTCTCGGTCACCTACGGCGCCGGCGGGGCCACCCGCGAGGGAACCCTGGAGACCACCCGGGCGATCCGCGACCAGTACGGGGTCGAGTCAATGGCGCACCTGAGCTGCGTCGGGGAGACGACCGAGAACCTGCAGGAGATCATCGACCGGATCGCCGACGCCGGGATCGAGAACATCCTCGCCCTCCGCGGCGATCCGCCGCGCGGCCAGTCGGACTTCGTCCAGCCCGATGGCGGCCTCGGCAGCGCCGCCGAGCTCACCGGCCTGATCTCCGAGACCCATCCCGAGATCGCGATCGGCGGCGCCTGCTTCCCGGAGGTCCACCCCGAGGCTCCGAGCCTCGAGGCCGACATCGCCTACTTGAAGACGAAGGTCGACAACGGCGCCAGCTTCCTGATCACCCAGCTCTTCTTCGACAACCGGATCTACTTCGACTTCGTTCCCGCCGCCCGGGCTGCCGGGATCGAGGTGCCGATCATCGCCGGGGTGATGCCGATGACGGGCTACAAGCAGATCGCCCGCATCTGCGAACTCTGCGACGCGAGGATCCCGCCTGACCTTGCCGCGGCGATGGAGGCCCTCGACGGCGACGAGCGGGCGGAATTCGAGCTCGGCGTCGCCTACGCGGCGCAGCAGTGCGCGGAGCTGCTCGCGGGGGGCGCTCCGGGGATTCACTTCTACGCGCTCAACAAGTGGCCGGCGACCCGGGCGATCCTCGCCGCGCTGCGCGCAGCACGGCCCTGGGAGCGCGCTTCGGGTGAGGCCGCCGCGATCGGCTCGCCCCAGACCTAGACTGCCCCGATGCCCGAGTTCGTACACGAGGGCCACCGGGTCAGCTATGACGACTATGGGGAGGGCGACCGCCCGCTGGTGCTGATCCACGGCCTGCTGATGAACCGACGCATGTTCGACCGGCTGGCGCCGGAGATGGCGGCGCGGGGCAACCGGGTGCTGACGATCGACCTGCTCGGGCATGGGCGCTCGGACCGGCCGCCGGAGATGGTCAATTACTCGATGACCTTCTTCGCCCAGCAGGTCGTCGGGCTGCTCGACCACCTGGAGCTCGATCGGGCGGTGATCGGCGGCACCTCGCTGGGCGCCAACACGACGCTGGAGACAGCGCACCTCTTCCCCAAGCGGGTGCGGGGAATGATGCTTGAGATGCCAGTGCTCGACAACGCCCTGCTCGCGGCCGCGGTGATCTTTACCCCGATCCTGCTCGGTCTGCGCTTCGGCGAGCCGCTGCTGCGAGGGATCGCCTCGCTCTGCAGGCGCATTCCCCGAACGAGCTTCCTGATCGACATCGGCCTCGACTGGCTGCGCCAGGACCCGGCGCCCTCGGCGGCGATCATCGAGGGCCTCTTCCTGGGCTCGGGCGCTCCCCATCATGGCCTGCGGGTGAAGATGGACCAGCCGACAATGGTGATCGGCCACCACGCTGACCCGCTCCATCCGTTCTCGGACTCCGGCATGCTCGTCGAGGAGCTGCCGAACGCGAGGCTGATCGAGGCGAGCTCGATCCTCGAGTGGAGGATCTCTCCCAACCGGCTGGACGATGAGCTTGCCCTTTTCCTCGACGAGGTCTGGGAGCAATCCGGGCGCGGCGAGGCGGCTAAGGCCGCTTTGAGGGAGCTCCGCTAGATTCACCGCCCGATGTCGAGTAGAAGAGAGGACAAGGAGCGCCTCCGGGCGGAAAGGATCGCGGCCGAGGCGCGCGAGCACTCCCAGGCGCGGCGGCGGCTGATGGCCGGCTACTTCGTCGCCGGCGTTCTCGGCGTCGCTGTGCTCGCCGGCCTGGTGGTGGTACTGGCCAGCAGCGGCGGTGGAAACGGCGGGGTAGAGGCGAGCGCCAGCTGCGACAACCCCGACAACGCCCATGTCCAGAGCCAGACCGGTTCGACTGAAGGTCTAGAGCTCGATTGCCGGGAGGGCACGCCGCCACCGGAGATTCAGTTCGGCGACCTGCGGGAGTCCGCGCAAAAAGCCGGCTGCGAGCTGAAACTGGACCTGCCGGACGAGGGCAACACCCACATCCCCGACAGCAAGCCCTTCACCTACAAGACAAATCCGCCGACGTCGGGCAGCCATAACCCCACCCCGATCGCCGATGGCGCCTATTTGACGCCGCTCTCCTACGACACCTCGACCTCCCCCAACGTCCGCAACTTCGTCCACTCCCTGGAGCACGGCCGAATCGAGATCCAGTACAACCCGGATCTCCCCGAGGAGGAGCAGTTGGCGCTGAAGGGCGTCTTCGACGAGGATCCGGGCGGGATGATCCTGGTCCCCAATCCGAACATGCCCTACGCGGTGGCGGTCACCGCCTGGACGCATCTGGTCGGCTGCCCCACCTACGACCCGATCGTTCTCGACGTGATCCGGAACTTCCGCGACACCTACCGGGGCAACGGGCCCGAGCAGCAGATCCCGGTCAACCTCGGTTAGGCGATTTGACTTAGCGCCGCTGCTTCACCCTGTGCTTGACCGT
>WNGB01015277.1_pt1 | contig 10180 bp, 8 predicted proteins | sample 5400681 | NCBI WGS metagenome assembly WNGB01 (sample SAMN13153367, study PRJNA577476) | soil metagenome | isolation source: 115 cm soil or saprolite under grassland replicate 2 | place: USA:California | collected 2016-06-15
AATGCGGGTGGTCAGACGACCTACAGAGCTGGCCGGATGGGGCGATCTCCCGTCGTGGCCCTCAAGGGAGGCTCACCATGGCCAAGCTGATCTACTCGGCGATCACGTCGCTCGACGGCTACATCGCGGACGAGGACGGCAACTTCGACTGGGCTGCGCCGGACCAGGAGGTGCACACCTTCGTCAACGACCTCGAGCGGCCGGTCGGCACCTACCTGTACGGACGCCGCATGTATGAGGTGATGGCCCCCTGGGAGACCATCACCTCGCCGGCCAGCCGCCCTCCACGCAGGACTTCGCGCAGATCTGGCAAGCGGCCGACAAGGTCGTGTACTCCAGGACGCTGGAGACGGCATCCACCGCCAGGACGCGGATCGAGCGGGACTTCGACCCTGAAGCGGTCCGGCGGATGAAGGCGACAGCGGGACGTGACCTCACCGTGGGCGGTCCCGATCTCGCCGCCCAGGCCCTCAAGGCCGGGTTGGTCGACGAGTGCCACCTGTTCCTCGCGCCCATCATCGTGGGAGGCGGCAGACAGTCCCTCCCAAGCAACCTCCGCCTGGAGCTCGAGCTGCTGGACGAACGCCGTTTCGGCAACGGCATGGTGTACCTGCGCTACCGCACCAGGACGTGAGGAGACAGCGATGCTGCCCGGACGTCTTGTCGCCCCCGATGGAATCTGTGGATGGATCCCATGCTGGAGCAAGCCGCGCGCGCTGTTCGCGGAGCCACGCTCGCCTGGTCGAGCGCCGGCGGGAGCGGGCCAAGGCTACTGGGTGACGCGGCGGTAGCGGTGGATGGCCAGTGGGATGACGACCGCCAGGATGCCCAGGATCCAGGCGACGGCCCTGAGCAGCGGACCGCTGGTGGGGCCGCCGAGGGCCAGGGCGCGGGTGGCGTCCACCGCATGGGTGATCGGGTTGCTGTTGGCCCAGGCTTGCAGCCAGCCGGGCATGGTGGCGACGGGCACGAAGGTGGAGCTGGTGAAGGCCAGGGGGATGACCGGCAGCAGGCTGGCGGTGCCCGCGGTCTCAGGGTCGCGGACGGTCAGACCGATCAAGGCGGAGATCCACGACAGCAGGTAGCCCACGGCCAGGGGAACGGCGAAGGCGGCCAGCGCGGGGGCCACACCCGCGTGGAAGCGGAAGCCGACCGTGTAGCCGACCGCGACCATCAGCAGCACCACGAAGCCATTGCGGGCGGTGTCGGCCAGGGTGCGCCCGAGCAGCAGGGCGGGGCGGGCCATCGGCAGGGCGCGGAAGCGGTCGAGCAGCCCACGGGCGAGGTCCTCGGCGAGGCCGACGCCGGTGTTGGCCGACCCGAAGGCGATGGCCAGGATGAACAGGCCGGGCATGAGGTAGTCGACGTAGTCGATGCCGCCGGGTGTCTGGATGGCGCCGCTGAACACGTAGGTCCACAGCAGCACAAACAGCACCGGCTGCACCAGCGCCAGGCCGAGCAGGTTCGGCTTGCGCAGGTAGTGGTACAGGTAGCGGCGGGTCATCACCGCGGTGTCGGCGACCGCCAGGGTCCAGGCGGGCCGGGGGGCCAGGGTGGTCATGCGGGGCTCCTTGTCGCAGCGTGGCCGTCTCGGTCAGGCGGGCCGGCGGACGGCGCTCCCGCTCGGTCGGCGGGCTGGGTGGGCTGGCCAGTAAGGGCAAGGAACACGTCGTCGAGGGTGGGCCGGCGCAGGGCCAGATCGGACAGGGCAAGGCCGGCAGCGTCCAGCCGCCGCACCACCTCGGACAGGATGGCGACTCCATGGGTGATGGGCAGGGTGACCTCGCCGGCCTGGGCATCGACCTGGGGGGGACCGCTGCCGAGGTCAGTGACGACCGCAGCGGCACGGCTGGCGGTGGTGGGGGTGGCCAGGCGCAGCTGCAGCCGGTCGCCGCCAACCCGCTGCTTGAGCTGGTCCGGGGTGCCGTGGGCGATGATGCGGCCAGCGTCGATGACCACGATGTGGCCGGCGAGCTGGTCGGCTTCCTCCAGGTACTGGGTGGTGAGCAGGACGGTTGCGCCGTCATCGACGAGCTGGCGGATGGTTTGCCACAGCTGGTGGCGGCCGCGTGGGTCCAGGCCGCTGCTGGGCTCGTCAAGCAGCAGGACCTGCGGCTGGCCAATAAGGCTGACGGCCAGGTCCAGGCGGCGGCGCATGCCACCAGACCAGGTGCGTACCGTCCGCTCGGCCGCCTCGACCAGGTCGAACCGCTCCAGCAACTCGGCGCCGCGGCGGTGGGTCTCGCCCCGGCCCAGGTGATAGAGACGGCCGACCATGAGGAGGTTCTCGCGGCCGGTGAGATGCTCGTCGACGGCGGCGGACTGGCCGGCAAGGCCGATCACCTGCCGCACGGAGGCCGGCTGGCGCGCCACGTCGAAGCCGGCCACCCACGCAGACCCGGCGTCAGGGAGGAGCAGCGTGGTCAGGATCCGCACGGTGGTGGTCTTGCCGGCGCCGTTGGGGCCGAGCAGCCCCAGCACACTGCCGGCCGAGACCGACAGGTCGACCTCCCGCAGGGCTTGGATGTTCCCGAAGGACTTCGAGAGTCCCTCGGCAAGGATCATCGGCTGGTTGCGCATCCGCCGCTCCCGAAGGGTAGGGTCCCTATAGCTAGCGTGGCTAGCTATAGGTCAGGGTAGCGCGAACCACCCGAGAAGGGTAGTGTTGCTACCTATGAGGGCGGAGGTACTCAAGGGACATCTGGACGCGCTGCTGCTGGCCACCCTGCAGGACGGCCCACGGCACGGGTATGCGATCAAGGAGGCGCTGCGCGCCGGCAGCGGCGGCCGCTTCGACCTGCCGGGCGGCACGGTATATCCGGCGCTGCACCGGCTGGAGCGCGCCGGGCTGATCCGCGGGAGCTGGTCGGTGGTCAACGGCCGGCGGCGACGCAGCTACCAGCTGACCCCCTCGGGGCAGCGCGCCCTCAGCCAGGAGCGATCCTCCTGGCAAGACTTCTCAACCGCCGTCACCGCCCTGCTCGGAGGCGAGCCATGGCCCGCGGCAACGTGAGCCGCTCCCAGCAACGCTCGGTCGACCGCGACCCGGTCGAGGGCTACCTGGCCGCGGTCGCCGCCCGGCTGGCCGGGCCGCCTGCCGCCAGGGCAGCCATCACCGACGAGCTGCGCGACGGACTCCTGGAGACGCTCGAGACGCACTGCACGCAAGGGTCGTCTCCCCAGGAGGCGACCGCGACCGCGATCGAGGAGTTCGGCGATCCAGCCACGGTCGCCGCCGCGTTCGCCCCGGAGCTCGCCGCGGTCCAGGCGCGTCGGGTCGCGCTGGCCTTGCTGGCCACCGGCCCGCTGGTCGGGCTGACCTGGATCGCCGCGGCCGCCGTCAACGCCCTGCCGCCGTGGCGCCACCAGCTGCCCGGCCCATGGATAGCGCTGCCCGTGGCCGGCCTGGCCCTGGTCATCGCGTGTCCAGCCCTCGGCCTCACCGTCGCCGCGACCGGTCGGCTCGGCCGCCGCCTTGGTGGGCGGCTCGGCCGCCGCGTGACCTTCCCGCCGACCTGCGCCGCGGTCGCTGGCCTGGCCGCGGTGCTGGTCGACGTGACCCTGCTGGCCATCATGTGTGGCCATGCGCTGACCGCCTCCGGGTCGACGACCTGGGCGCCGGTCGGCCTGGCCGCCTGCGCGAGCCTCACCCGGGTCGCGCTCGCCGGGCGGGCGGCCCGCCGCTGCCTTACCACCCGAGCCACCCTCACGTGACACCCGGCAACGGCGGTCGGGTCGACGTGCTCGTCCCTGGCGGCGCAAGGCCGCTGCCCGCCACCAACCCCGGGCGGCCGGGAGCGGAATGACTGGCGAACCTGCCGATTCGAGGCGCCGAGCCGGCGTGTAGCGTCGAGGGTGGACAGGTCAGGTCCCCCTGGCGAGAAGGTGAGATCGCTGACCCGGACGCGGCAGGTCGTCATCGTCGGCGCGGGGGTCGGTGGACTGTGCGCCGCGATCGCCCTGCGCAGATTCGGTCTGGGGGTTGTGGTCCTGGAGCGGGCCGCGGAGTTGCGCGAGGTCGGCGCCGGCGTCCTGCTGTGGCCCAACGCGATGCGCGTGCTGCGACGGCTGGAGGTCGGGGCGGCGGTGGAGGAGGCCGGCGCGGTCGCGACCCAGGCGGGCCTGCGCAGCTCGCGCGGCAATCCACTTGGGGCGGACCGGGTGGAGGAGCTTGCCACCCGGTTCGGCGCGCCACTGGTGGTGGTGCACCGCGGCCTGCTCCAGGCGATTCTGCTGGCCGCGCTCGACCAGGGCGTCCTGCGGCTCGGGGCGGAGTGCGTCGGGGTCGCCCAGGATGCCGCGGGGGTGACCGTCCGACTGGCCGATGGGAGCACGGAGCACGGCGATCTCGTGGTGGGTGCCGATGGCCTCCACTCGCAGGTACGGGCGGTGCTGGTGGGGGATGGACCACCCCACTACTCCGGCTACACGGCCTGGCGTGGCATCGTGCCGCTCGACCTGTCGCTGGCCGGTCGTCTCCACCCCGGCGAGTCATGGGGTCGTGGATGCCTGTTCGGCGTCGCCCGGCTCGGTGGGAACCAGGCGTACTGGTGGGCCAGCGCCCGAACCGGTGAGGGTGCGGGCGGGTCGCCGGCCCAGGAGAAGGCGGCGGTGGAGCGCCGCTTCGGCGTCTGGCATGACCCGATCCCGGAGCTGATCGACGCCACGCTGGAGCAGGCGATCGTCCGGAGCGGCCTGTATGACCGGCCGCCGCTCCCGCGTTGGTCGGCGGGCCGGGTTGGCCTGCTCGGCGACGCCGCCCATCCGATGCTGGCCAGCCTCGGCCAGGGCGCCTGCCAGGCGATCGAGGACGCCGCGGCCCTCGGCGACGCCATTGGTGCCGGCCCGGACGTCACGGTGGCCCTGCAGGCCTATGGCGCTGGGCGGGCGCCGCGCGCGGCGGCGGTCGCCCGCCGCGCCCGCCGGGTGGCTCGGCTGGCGCATCTGCGGCATCCGCTGGCCGTGGCGGTTCGCGACGCGTGGCTGCGGGTGACCCCACCCTCGGCGCTGCTGCGAACCGGCGACCAGCGGCCCGGGACCTGAGCGACCAGGCGGACCCCGCCGCTGGCCGGTGCCGCCGGTTGCCGGGCTGTGGCTGATCCCGCGTCCGGTGCGGCTACCATCGGGCCATGCTTCACGGCCGCGATGTGCAGTGCGCAGTGATCGACCGCCTGCTCGCCGATGCGGGCAACCTGCGGAGCGGTGCGCTGGTGGTTCGCGGCGAGGTCGGTGTCGGCAAGTCGGCGCTGCTGGCCTACGCCGCCGACCGTGCCGCGGCCACGATGCGGGTGCTGTGGGGGTTCGGTGTCGAGTCGGAGTCAGAGTTGGCGTTCGCCGCCCTTCACCAGATCGTCCGGCCCGTGCTCGACCACGTCGAGCGACTGCCTGGCCCCCAGGCAGCCGCCCTGCAAGGCGCCTTGGGGCTCGCCACCACCGGCGGCAACGACCGCTTCCTGATCGCGGTCGGCACGCTCAGCCTGCTCGCGGAGGTCGCCGAGGAGCGGCCGCTGGTCTGCTTGGTGGACGATGCGCAGTGGCTGGACCAACCGTCGGCTGACGCGCTCACCTTCGCCGCCCGACGGCTGGAGGCCGAGGGGATCGTGCTGCTGTTTGCCGCCCGGGACGACGACCTCCACCCGTTCAGCGCACCGGGCTTCCACGAGCTTCGCCTCACGGGTCTGGACGCTGACGCCGCCGGCGCGCTGCTGACCGAACGATCACCAGCCGGTCTCGCGCCGGCCGTGCGTGACCGGCTGATCGAGGCCACCCAGGGCAATCCGCTGGCGCTGCTCGAGCTGCCGGCGTCGCTGACCGTCGATCAGCTCGCCGGACGCACGCCGGTTCCCGACCCGTTGCCGGTGAGCGCCGGCGTCGAACAGGTATTCCTTCAACGTGTCCGCCGCCTGCCGGGGTCGACTCAGACGCTGCTGCTGGCGGCAGCGGCCGAGGAGACCGGCGATCCGGCCGTCATCTTCGGTGCGGCGCAGGCGCTTGGGGCAGCCGCGCAGGCGCTCGGGGCGGCGGAGACGGCTGGGCTGGTGCGCATCTCCGAGGGCCGCATCTGGTTCCACCACCCGCTGGTGCGCTCCGCGGTCTACCGGGGGGCGACGTTCAGCCAGCGGCAGGCCATCCACCAGGCACTCGCCGCCGCGCTCCAAGGTGCGGAGCATGCTGACCGTCGCGCCTGGCATCGGGCGGCCGCGGCCATCGCGCCCGACCCCGAGGTGGCCGACGAGCTGGAACGGTCGGCCGAGCGGGCCCGGCGCCGCAGCGGGTATTCGGCGGCTGCACGGGCGCTGGAGCGGTCGGCCGAGCTCACCGCCGCCGAGGAGCTGCGCAGCCGCCGGCTCGCGGGCGCCGCGGACGCCGCCTGGCTCGCCGGGCAGCCCGACCGCGCGCTCGGGCTGCTGGATCGTGCGGCCAGCGGCGGATCGCAGCCACGCCTGCGGGCCGACATCGCGCACCTGCGCGGCGTGATCGAACTGCACCGTGGCGTGCCGGCGGATGCGTTCACGATCCTGGCCGCCGGCTCCGCCGAGGTCGCACCGGTCGATCCTGTCAAGGCGCTCGCCATGCTGCTGCCTGCCAGCGAGGCCGCGTCCTATGCGGGCGATGTCGCCCTGACGATCGAGGCTGCCCGCCGGGCGGCCGCCCTGCCGCGTCGCGAGCAGCGCGTCGACCAGTTCACGCTGGACCTGCTCGTGGGGATCGGCAGCATCCTGGAGGGGGACACCGCCCGAGGCGCGCCCTTGCTGCGCCAGGCCGTTGCGTTGGCGCAGGCGTTCGATGATCCCACCCGGCTCGGCTTTGCGGGCGCAGCGGCCCGCTACCTCGGTGACGACACGGCCACCCATGACTTCTACGCTCGGGCGGTCGCCCGCGCCCGCGCGACCGGCAGGCTGATCATGCTCCCGTACCTGCTGGAGTCCCTCGCCGTCGCGGAGGTGTCAGCCGGCCGCTACACGGCCGCCGCGGCCAGCGCATCGGAGGGGCTGCGTCTGGCCAGGGAGACCGGGCAGGAGAGCAGCCTCTGCCGGAACCTCAGCACCCTGGCACTGCTCGCCGCCACGCAGGGCCGCGAGCACGCCTGCCGGTCGCATGCCGCCGAAGCTCTGGCGCGCGCGGTCCCCCGTGGCCTGCGGCTGCAGGCCGCCAGCGCGACCTGGGCGCTCGCCCTGCTCGATCTCGGCTTGAACCGGTCGGCCGAGGCGCTCGCCCGGCTCGAGACGCTGGCGGCCGGGTCGGAGACCGGCCACCAGATCATCGCGCTGCTGTCGGTGCCAGACCTCGTGGAGGCCGCCGTCCGCGCCAACCAGACCCAACGTGCCCAGACCGCGCTGGCCGGCTTCGAACAATGGGCCAGCCACACCACGCCACCATGGGCGCTTGCGCTGGTGCCCCGCTGCCGCGGGCTGCTGTCGGCCGGTGCCGTCGCCGATCGCCACTTCGCCGAAGCGCTGCGGCTGCACAGCCCGAGCAGCCGGCCGTTCGACCGGGCCCGCACGGAGCTCCTCTACGGCCAGGCCCTCCGCCGCGCCCGCCGGCGGGCCGAGGCCCGCGAGCATCTGCGCGCCGCGCTCACGACCTTCGAGCAGCTCGGCGCCGCTCCCTGGGCAGAGCGGGCACGAACGGAGCTGCGCGTCAGCGGCGAGACCCCGCGCCGGCGCGACCCCAGCGCACTGGACCAGCTCACCCCCCAGGAACTCCAGGTCGTCCGCTTCGTCGGTGAGGGGGCAACCAACCGGGAGGTCGCGGCCCAGCTCTTCCTGAGCCCGCGGACGATCGACTACCACCTGCGTCAGATCTTCACCAAGCTGGGGATCTCCTCCCGTGCCGAACTCATCCGGCTCCGCGCCGACGAGCGCCTGACCAGCGTGCCGGAACCCCACTAGACCGGTCTGACGAGGCGTTCAACCGGGCGGGTGAGGGCCGCTGAGGACTGGCGACTTCACCGATACGAGCCGCCGCGATGGCTGCGACGCTGTTGGCTACACCCTTGGCCTGGAGGTGCCATGGACACCCCCACCGCCCTGACGACGCACGCTGCCGACCATCCGGCCAGGGTCGCAGCCAGCGTTCGCCGGTCGCGGCGGCGGCGGCGCCCCTCCGGCGCGCCACCGCCACTGCCGCGGCACCTGGAGACCACCGGTGTCGGGTGGCTGCTGGCGGCCGTCGCGCTCGTCACCCTGTTCACGGTCAGCTTCGCCGCCAGCCGGCACGGCGCCGCCGTCGCGGTGACCGTCGCCGACGACCGGGTGGTGCGGTGGCTCAGCGGGCTGCGCAGCGGCTGGCTCACCAACGCGATGCAGGTCGCGGCGTTCCCCGGGAGCTGGCTGGCGAGCAAGCTCCTGGCCTGGTGCATCGTCGTCCCGCTGCTGGTGTTCCGGCGCTTCCGCCACCTGATCGTCTACGTGGTCACCCTCTACGTGACCTTCCTGCTGACCATGTTCCTGTCGGCGGCGCTCAAGCGGCCCAGGCCGTTCGAGGTCACCGCCGACGGGAGCTGGAACGGCTATGCGCTGCCGTCGATGCCGGTGGCCATCCTGGCCGCGAGCCTGGTCAGCGCCCTGTACGTGTTGGTGCCCGAGGGCCGCTGGCGGCAGGCAGGCAAGTGGGCGGCGACCGGGATCGTCGCCCTGGTCGGCGTGGCCCGGGTCTCCCTGGGCCTCGACGCGCCGACCGACGTGCTCCTGGGCGCCGTCATCGGCGTCACGATCCCGCTGCTCGCCTACCGCTGGTTCACCCCCAACGAGGTCTTCCCGATCCGCTACCGGCAGGGCCGCACCGCCCACCTGGACGTTGGCGGAGCCCGCGGTCAGGCGATCCGCCGGGCTCTTGGAGACCAGCTCGGCCTCGTCGTCGAGGAGGTCGTACCCTTCGGGCTGGCCGGCTCGGGCGGCTCCACCCCGCTGCGCATCAAGGTCAAGGGCGATCCCGACAGCTACCTGTTCGGCAAGCTGTACGCCAAGAGCCACCTGCGCTCGGACCGCTGGTACAAGCTCGGCCGCGAGCTGCGGTACGGCCGCCTGGAGGACGAGAAGGCGTTCAACTCCGTCGGCCGGCTGGTGCAGCAGGAGGACTACGCGCTGCGGCTGCTGCGCGACGCCGGCCTGCCCACCCCGGCGCCCTACGGGGTCGTCGAGCTGACCCCAGAGCGCGAGTACCTGATCGCCTTCGAGTTCTTCGACAGGGCCAAGGAGCTCGGCGAGGCCGAGGTCGACGAGGCGGTCATCGACCAGGGCCTCGGCATCGTCCGCAAGCTGTGGGACGCCGGGATCGCCCACCGCGACATCAAGCCGGCCAACCTGCTGGTCCGCGACGGCCAGGTGTTGCTGATCGACGTCGCCTTCATCCAGGTCCACCCGAGCCCGTGGCGGCAGGCGGTCGACCTGGCCAACATGATGCTCTGCCTGGCCCTGCGCAGCGATCCGGAACGGGTCTACGCCCGCGCGCTGCGCCTGTTCACCGTCGAGGAGATCACCGAGGGATTCGCGGCCACCCGCGGACTGACCATGCCGTCGCAGCTTCGCAACCTGATGCGGGCGCAGGGGCGCGACCTCCACACCGAGTTCCTCGGGCTCCTGCCGGAGCGGCCCCGCCCGATCGCCATCCAGCGTTGGAGCATCCGCCGGGTCGCACTCGCGGCGCTGGCGCTGCTCGCCGGTGCCGTCCTGGTCAACCTCGCATGGAGCCTCCTCATCAGCGACGACGGAATCGACAACGCATCGATCCAGGCGCAGGGGCTCCGCTGCGCACCCCACGAGCCGCTGCTGCTCATGGCCCAGTCGGTGCCCACCGCCTCGCTGGTGCCCTGCGTGCAGGCGCTCCCGGCCGGCTGGACGCTCGGCGAGGTGCGGGTCGGCGATGGCCGGTCCCGGATCCTGCTCAACAGCGACCGGGGCGGCGTGCTCACGGTGGAGCTCAGCGGCTCCTGCGACCTCGCCGGTGCGCAGGAGCAGGTCAGCACCGACCAGACTGGGACCCGGCTGTTCCAGCCCGCCGACGCTGCCTCCACGGCCACCCGCTGGTACCTGTTCCCGGGCGGCTGCATCACCCAGCGCCTGGACGCCAGCACCAACGCCGGAGGAGGGCTCGTCCAGGACGCGTCGCCCACGCTCGGCTTCACCACCCGCGAGGCCCTGCGGGCCGCCCTGCGGCGCGACTCCGGCGGTCGGCTCCA
>WNGB01019227.1_pt1 | contig 10180 bp, 4 predicted proteins | sample 5400681 | NCBI WGS metagenome assembly WNGB01 (sample SAMN13153367, study PRJNA577476) | soil metagenome | isolation source: 115 cm soil or saprolite under grassland replicate 2 | place: USA:California | collected 2016-06-15
AGGTCGTCGACACTGTCGACCGCGTCCTGGACTTGTAGTTCCTCTACACGACTGAGGCTGTCGACCAGACCCTCCCGGTAAAGGCGGGTATCACAGCCGATGAGGACGCGATTCATCACGAGCCATTGGCGGTCGCCCGCTCGGTGGGAGCGAACCAGCGTAAGGCGTGAGCATCACGCCCGGAGGTGCGTCGGCTACCCTCCCCTCGGGCGTCTGGCACATCCTCCCCCCAAACCGGCCGCCGCGTGGACGTGTGCAAGTAAATACGACGTGGGCTGGGGCGGCCAAGTCCAACACGCGACCTATAGCATTTGGAGTAGGGCTGCTCGTCGCACGCCTCGCCTGCTTCGGAGCCTTCAGCGCGGATCCTCACGCCGGCGGCGACCGACTTTGAGATCACCCGCTTGGGCTGCGACGAGGGCTCGATCTGCATCCGGCCGGCGGCGGGTCGGCCTGTCGCAGGAACCGGGCGGCGAACGCGCGATGACGTCCGACACCTCGTCTACGGTCTGCTCGGGGCCGCGTCGAGTCCTGCGACCGGTCGGCCCAATACATCCTGACCCCACGGCGACGTCGGATGAGAGCCGAACCACCGTGTGGCGATACCGCACAGGACTCAAGGAACCGATCCCTGTAGTGGGCCTCCGCTGGTTCACACCCGCTTCAGGCCGTCTCAGGGTCTCCAGGTTGACCACCGTCTCTGTCCCACCCGACGTGGTGCACGCCCCGGGGATCTAGATCGCCTCGTAGATCTCTTCTGGATCCGTCGATCCATTGCGGCTCGACCGGATCGAACGAAGGATCGACCTGTCCACAGAGGACCTGAGCGAATGCGGGGGGGCAGGTATGGGTGGAAGGCGAAGCCATCGTCCGGGTGGGCGAAGCACGATCTCCCTCCTCGTCCCGCTGATCGTTGCCTCGAACCTTGCCCTCATTGAGGGTGCTTCGGCGCAGACCGGCCCCCCCGACGAGCCGTCCCGACAAGAGCTGCCCGACGAGCGAACGGCCACCAGCCGGACCTTCCGCAACCCGGACGGGTCGTTCACGACCCAGTTCTTCACGGCGCCCATCAACTACGAGCAGCATGGTGAATGGCGGCCGATCAGCTCCGACCTGATCCCCGCCGGCCAACCCGGCTACGCCTGGAGGAACGCGGCCAACTCGTTCGACGTCTTCTTCAAGGATTCCCTGGGGACCGGGTTCATGCGCTTCGGCGTGGGGGCGGACGATTTCGCTCTTAGCCTGCAGGCCGCCGCCGCGGTCGCAGGGCAGCGGGGAGGTGCAGGGGAGCCGGCTTCTCGAGTCGCCTACCCCGGCGTCTTCCCCTCCGTGGACCTCCAGTACGACGTCCTTGCGACCGGGGTCAAGGAGACGGTGGTCCTTGCCGACGCCTCGACCCCAACCCACTACCGGTTCGTGCTCACGCCGCCCCAGGGTGTCCCCGTCGACGCCCGAGAGCAGCCGGACGGCTCGTGGGCGTTTTTCGCCGGCACGAACGCGGGACCAGTGTTCGTGCTGGAGGCGCCGTACGCGGTGGAGGCCACGCCCGAGCGAACGGCGATGCCGGTGGCCGACCCGCATGCGTCCGTGGACGTGAGGAGGGTTGCCGACAACTTCCTGATCGATCTCGCCGTCGACGAGTCGTGGCTTCATGATCCCGCCCGGAAGTTCCCGGTGCGGATCGACCCGAGCATCACCTTCCAGCCCAGCCTGGAGGACGCGAGCTTCGCCGCGAACTGTCCGAATTGCCTCCCGTTCCTCAGCGATCGGCTGTACATCGGTCCGGATAACAACTACAAATGGCGGGCCGCTCTGAAGTTCGACCTGGCGAACGCCCCCACGGCATCGAGCGTCACATCCGCCCGGCTCAGGCTCTACTTCGACAACTGGTGCATGTCGGCAGCGAACCTGTGCTGGAACGTCACCCAGCAGCTCGATGCCCACCGGATGACCGGGGCCTGGACCACGTCCTCCACGTCGTCCCAGCTCTCCTTCGATGCGACCCCCTTGTCCAGCTTCACCCTGGGACCGAACTCTCCCGAGCAGTGGATGAGTTGGGACATCACGACCACGGTGAGGAACTGGCTCACCGGCACCCAGCCGAACCACGGCCTACTGATGAAGCGAAGCACCGAGCCGCTCGGCGCGGGCGGCCCCGTTCCTCCGGGTCGCAGGTTCACCGAGCCGGCGCTCACCCCGCAGCTCGAGGTGACCTACTCCGGAGACGCTGTGGACCTCCTTGCCCCCGACACGCTGCACGCGAACGGGGCGGATCTTGACTGGACCCGGTACACCGGCCCGAGCGGCGCACCCTTCCAGAAGTACGAGGTCCATCGAGGGACCACCCCGAGCTTCACGCCCTCTGCCCAGACGCTCCTTGCGACGATCACCGACATCAACGTGACGTCATACAGGGACACCACCGCCTCGCCCACCAAGACCTTCACGTACAAGGTGGTGGCGAACTCGAGCCCCTCCATCCCCCGGACCGTCACCCTTCCCGCAGACGGGCAGGCAACGAAGCTGCTGCAGCCGGGACCGGCAGACGGGAAGGGGGCGATGTATGCGTACTGGCAGGGAGGCCCCACCTGCCCCAACTACGGGGCCCAGGACACCTTCATCGTCGGCACGAACACCACCTCGATCTGGCGTGCCGCGCTGGGGTTCGATCTCGGCGACATCCCCACCGGGGCCACGATCAACAGCGCGACCCTCTCCCTGTGGCAGTACTACCACGCCGAGGCCCCCATGACGGTGAACGTCCATCGGGTCACCCGGAGCTGGAAGGAGGGGACCGGGATCAACCAATGCACGAACAACGGGGTCACCTGGTACCAGGCCGAGGGCGGGATCAACTGGACGACCCAGGGAGGAGACTTCGATCCCACCCCGGCAGCCCAGGTCTCCAAGGCTGCCAACCAGGGGTCCCACTGGGACAACTTCAACATCACGGGGCTCGTGCAGAAGTGGGTGAGCGGGCAGGCCCCGAACCTGGGGATGATCCTGAAGACGCAGACCGAGAACCTGGGCACGTACAACGACGTGAGCTACCGCTCCGACGACTACACGATCACCCCAGCCCTCCGGCCCAAGCTCGCCGTCACCTACGCCGATGGCAGCCATGCCGTGGCGCCAACGGTGGCCATCTCCTCACCGATGGGTGGGGCCAAGGTTTCCGGCGCCGTGAAGATCACCGCTGCTGCGTCCGATGATCGCCGGGTGGCAAGCGTCCAGTTCCTGAGGGACGGGTTGTCGATCGCGACCGACACGACCGCTCCGTTCGAGGCGACTTGGAGTACCACCGCGGCGAACAACGGCATCCGTTCGCTCACGGCGAAGGCCACGGACGACGCTGGAAACATCACCACCTCGCAGGCCGTGAGCGTCACTGTTCAGAACTCCGCCCCGCCCACGACCAGTATCACGTCTCCGACTGGGGGCTCGACGGTCACAGGAACCACCACGATCTCGGCGAGCGCGAGCGACGACGTGGGGGTCGACCGCGTGGAGTTCTTCTTCGACGGGAACCGAATCGGCCTGCCCGACACCACCTCGCCCTACTCCGTCTCCTGGAACACCCTGGATGCCGCCCAGCCCGCCTTCGACGGGTCCCACGACCTCACCACCAGGGCCTACGACACCCACGGCCAGATGACCGCCTCGGCGAAGGTCTCGGTTAGCGTGGCCAACACGGCGGGGACGAAGTACCGGGCCGGGATCAGCGCCACGACGGCCGTGCCCCCGACGATGGTCTACGACCCGGCGAAAGCCACCCAGGACAAGTACGGGGTCACCCTCAGCATCACGAACAACTCGACGGTGGCGTTCACGCAGGCGGACGTGGTGCTCCGGTACCGGTGGTTCGCGCCGGACGGAACGGCCACCACCAGCGCCGACATCCTGCTTCCCTCCAACCTCGCCGCCGGCGCCACCGCCCAGCTCACGCCTTTGGTCGAACCGCCGACGCTCGCGGTCGGCGTGGACAAGGCGGAGTACACCCTCCGCTTCGACCTCTACGACAAGCCCTCCGCCTCGTACTTCGCGGCGAAGGGGAACCCGCCGCTCGACAACCCCATCATCGTGAACAAGGCGATCTCCGTCGCGGCACTCGGCCTGGAGCGCTACTACCAGTACGAGGGCGAACCCGTTGGCGCGGGGATGGTGGCACTCACCAACGTGGCCTCGGGGAACTCCCTCTTGGCGTGGACGCCGTTCTCATCGCCCGGCCGGGGCCTGTCCACCGTGGTCGGCCTGACCTACAACAGCCTGGAGGACCACTCGGAGTCGCCGATAGGATCGAATTTCTCGCTGTCGATCTCCAGCCTCACCCGGCTCGGTCTTCCCCTCGACGTCCACCCCAACAAGGCCGACGAGATCGCCGGACGGTCGAACAAGTACATCGAGTTCACCGATGGCGACGGGACCACGCACCGGTTCACTCAGAACGCGAACGGCGGATGGGACGAGCCGCCCGGCGTGCATCTGTACCTCCGGGAGTTCTCCACCACCGACTCGGCCAGGAAATGGGCCCTCACCCGCCCCGACCGAGTCACGTTCTTCTACAGCGACCAGGGGTTCCCCACCTTCGTCCAGGACAAGAACGGGAACGAGATCAAGTTCACCCTGGAGGACATCCCGCCGGCCGAGGATCCCGGCGGGGCGAAGAAACGCGTCACCCAGATCACCGACGCCGCGGGACTGGGAGGAACCCCCGCTCCCAACCGCACGTTCACCATCGACTACTACTCCAAGGACGAGGCCAAGAAGCCTCAGGTGAGGGGGAAGATCGAGAAGATCATCGACCACAACGGAAGCGCCCTGGTCTTCGACTACTACGAGGACGGGAACCTGCTTCGGATCACCCAGAAGGGCGGGACGAACGCCGACGGCACGCCGCTCGCGGACCGAAGTTTCGTGTTCACCTACACGACCTCCGACGGCTCGGGTCCGGCGATCTCTGATCCGGCCCTCCGGGTCAACCCCGATCCGAAGACGGCGAACCAATCGGCCAGGCTGTTCAGCGTTCGCGACCCGAACGGCAAAGAGACCACCTTCACCTACTTCGGGCCCACCTCGGGACAGCTTCGATGGAAGCTGCAGTCGCGGACCAACCGCACCGGCAACACCACGTCATTCGCTTACGACCTGACCACCCGCCTCACCACGGTCACCGCACCGCTGTCGCGCGTCTCGAAGTACGCCTACGACACCGACGGCAAGGTCACGGGGATCACCAACCCCAAGGACGAGACCACCACGGTGCAGTGGAACACCGATCGCCATGTGACCAAGGTGATCGAGCCTACGCAGGCCTTCACCGAGTTCGCTTACAACGACAACGGGTACCTCACCGACGTCTGGGACCAGCTCCGCAACCACACCACCCTCGAGTACGAGAACGTGGCCGTGGACGCGAACGACGTGGCCTCCAAGTGGAAGGCCGGCCGAACGATTCCCCACATCAGCCAGCTGGTGAAGAAGACCAACCCCAGGGGAACGGCCACGGCCACCCCGACGGACGACTTCCAGTGGACCTTCGGCTACGACCCGAAGGGCAACCTCACCTCCGTCACGGAGCCGGAGGGGAGCCCACGGTTCACCACGATCTACGCGTACAACGCGAACGGGACGCTGGCCTCGATCACTGACGCGAACAATCACCAGACGACCTTCAATACCTACGACGCGAACGGCCTGGTGACCAGGATCACCGACGCCAAGAGCCAGGTGACCCAGTTCGGGTACGACGACGACGGGCTGCTCCGGTTCATACAGGATCCCCTCCACGCATCGTACACGGGCGGGGACCCCCGGACCTATCGGACGTACTTCGACTACGACAGCTTCCACCGGATGGGGCGGCAGTCAGCGCCCAAGTCGACCGCGGAGACCGCTCCGTTGATCTGGACGGCCGTGACCTACGACGCCAACGACAACGTGCTGTCCCAGTTCGCGCCCGAGTACGGCGGGGAGTTCGTCAAGGGCCCCGAGACGAAGCTGACCTACGACGACATGGACAGGGTCCTCAGCTCGAGCAACCCGCAGAACGAAAAGACCGAGTACCTCTACGACGCGGCCGGACGACCGACCAGGGTCACCTCGCCCAAGGGCGTGGCCACCACCGGGACCAACCAGGACTTCGCCCTCTTCTACGACTACGATCCGGTGGATCGAGTCATCAGGGAGACCCGCTACGACACCGGCCAGTCGCCGGTCAAGGCGCTGATCACCCACTTCTGCTACGACCTGGCGGGCGACCTTCGCACGGTGACCGCCCCGAAGGCCGACGTGGCTTCGGTGACCTGCGCGACCCCGCCCGGCTTCACCACCTCCTACGACTACGACGCCGCCCATCGGCTGAAGAAGGAGACCGATCCGCTCGGTCACGCCATCAGTTATGGGCACGACGGGGACGGGAACCTGGACTCCATCACCAACGCCTCCAACGACACCACCACCCGGACGTTCGACCAGAGAGGGCTGCTCTCGAAGATCGTCGAGCCGCTCACGGCCTCCCGGACGATTACCACGCTGTACCGCTACGACGGGGTCGGGAACCTGACCAAGCTCATGAGCCCCCGCGCCTACGATGCGTCATCGGACAAGGTGACCTTCACGGAGTACGTGACCACCAACACCTACGACGTGGTGAACCAGCTCACCACGACCGAGCTGCCTTCGAAGGCCGGCGAGACCAAGGCCTACGTGCACCGGAGCTACGACGCGAACGGGAACCTCCTGGTCACCACGCTCCCCGACGCCTCATCCACCCTCGCCGGCGTGCCCGCCGACAGCAAGGTGACCTCGACCTATTTCGACACCGGATGGGTGAAGAGCACCGACGACCACGTGAACCCTCCGGTCTCCTACGAGTACAACGCCAGGGGCCAGCAGTCCTTCCGCCGGTCCGGATCCTCCACCCCCGAGCTCTGGCTGTACGCGTCCGACGGGATGCTCGATGAGCACAAAGACCGGGGGACCCAGGGAGTGGTCTACACCTACGACGCCAACAACAACCTGGCAACGGCGATCGACCGAGCCGGGATCACCACCCCTGGCCGGAAGCCGATCGAGGTCAGGGTGGCCTACGACGCGCTGGATCGGGTATCCAAGGTCCGCAACCGGAACGAGGGCGACACCAACACCAACTTCCAATTCACCACGTTCTCCTACGACCTGAACTCCAACGTGACCGAGCGGGCAGACAACGGGGTGGAGACGGAGGGAGGCAGCCTCGTCACCGCCCCCAAGCGTCACACGTTCACCTACGACCAGGCCGACTGGCTCACCACCCAGCTGGACTACCTGGCCTCCGGGTGCCAGAAGGTGGAAAACACGTTCACCCCGACCGAATGGGAGGCGACCAGGGTTGTGTCCAAGGCCTCCCAGGCCTGTGATGCCTCGCCGTCCTTCTCGGTGAAGCAGTCCACCCAGTGGACGTACTTCAAGAACGGCAAGCTGGATACCCTGACCACGAGGAGTGGGCCGGTCGGGACAGGGGCCATCGTCGAGTCCCACGACGTGGACTACGTCGACCCCGCCGGGATCTACGTGAACGGCAATCGGGTGAGCGATGTCTTCACCAAGAAGGGCCCCAACGCAGACTGCAACGCTTCCTCCTGTACCGAGACGTACGTCTACGACGGCAGGGACAGGCTGACACAGGAGAAGCGGACCCCGGGGCCCACCATCACCTACACCATGGACGCCCCCGGCAACGTGACCCAGAAGACCACCCCATCGGGAACGACCTTCTTCACCTACTCGGGCCAGCGCCTGGACAAGGTGGCCACCGGCACGGCCACGAACTTCGTGGCCCGCTACGTCTACGACCCCGAGGGGAACCAGGACTGCGTGGTCGTCCCTTCCTACGCGGGCTCCTGCGCTGCCGCGAGCCCCACCCAGCTGATCAAGGACTACGCATACGACTACCTGAACCGCCTGGCCGCCTACCAGTCCTACACAGCGGGCGCGGTCCAGGACCAGGCCACCTACGACTACGACCCCCTGGACCGGGTCCTGCAGGAGACCGAGAAGCACGGGTCATCTCCCACCAGGACCACGGATCTTTCCTACGTCGGGCTCACCAACCTGGTGACCCAGGAGACTCAGTCGGGAGACGCCAACAAGGACGCCACCAAGTCCTACTCCTACGACGCCTACGGGCACCGGATCTCGCTCCGAAACGACCCCGTGGACCCGGCAAAGCCCACCAAGGACTACACGTACGCCTACGACGTGCACGGCTCGGTTTCGGCGCTCATCGACGAGGCGGGATCGGTGGCAGCCTCCTACGGCTACGACGCCTACGGGGAGAAGGACGCCGGCCTTTCGGGGGGCGACCCCGAGGACACCAACCCGCTGAACCCGTACCGGTACTCGGCACGGCGCTTGGACTCGGGGTCGGCGACCATCGACATGGGGGCCAGGCGGTTCGGACCCGATGTGGCCCGGTTCCTCCAGCCGGACCTGTTCCTTGGAGCTGTAGCCGACCTCGGCCTGTCTACCGATCCCCTGACCGCCAACCGTTACGCCCTTGCCGCCGGCAACCCGCTGTCGTTCCTGGAGTGGGACGGTCACATGCCGATCAACGACGGGTACGGGGGAGCCGGGCCGAGCCCGAACCCGAGTGCCACTGTCTTGCGTTCGACGTACACGGCGATCCGTGAAGGCGGTACCTACGCAGGGAATCCCACCCCGCAACCCACCATCACACCGCAGATCGGACCGGCACCGCCCGGCCAGGAGGTCCTGAGGGAGCCAGCCGATTCGCCTGTGGCTGGACGCTTGACCCGGTTCGCAAAGGGCACGGTATTCAAGGCCCTGGGACTTGCGGGAATCGCCGTGAGCGGCTACTTCGCATACCGGGAGAACGTGGAGCAAGGACAGTCGACGTCGGAGGCTGTGGTCAGGACCGGGCTCGAGGTGGGCGGCGGCGTCGCGGGCGGCGCATTCGCGACGGCAGCTGTGTGCGGCGCTGCGGCTATCGCCACAGCCGGGGCTGGTGGGGTGGTCTGTGTGGGAGCCGTCATCGTGGGAGGCGTGGCGGGAGGATGGATTGGACGCAAAGTGGGCGAGGTTTTCTTCGAAGATGTTCCACAGGCCTACGAGACAACCAAGCACGCCCTCGGCCAAGCGGTGGACATCTTGAGCTTCTGGAACTAGGTTGGGAACAGGATGATAAGCGTGGTGAGCATCTGGGACTGGCTCGCGTTTGCGATCTTCATTACGCTTGCCATCGCTGCGACGTACAGACTTCCGCGCTATTGGCGGGACGAGATTTCCGTTGTACCTGCGATGAGCCGATGGTGGCCATTCGGAGACCCCCTTCTCCGAGGATGGGAACGCTCCATGCCAGCGGCGTTCGCTGCTGGATGGTCCCTAGTCGTCGCTTTCGTGACGGGATGGCTTGCGACAGTGGGCAAGCGCACCGACTCTCAAACTCTACACGACCTAGCCTATGTCGGCTTCGCCGCGATAGGGGTCTTCTTCCTGTCGCTCTTCGTGCTGGCGACAGTGGTCCTCTTCAACAGACCGAAGTTCATTGTCCCGCCGCACCTTCGCCTGCAGCCGGGAGCCGTGCAGGAGTGGTTCCGAGCCATACGCAAGAGGCGAGGCTCGCGTCGCGCCCATTAGGATCGATGTCGACCTCGTAACGGAAGCGGCATTGCTGATGGCACGACCCGGCCGGAACGGCGGGCCGGGCGGGTCGCTGACCGCCGGAAACGCCATTCACGACGCCAGGGGATGCCCCGTTTGGCGGTGCATCCCCAACCTACCCCGCGTCGTTCGGGCCATGCCCTCGCTGCCCGAAGGGAGGTTCCCACCCCTCGGCCTCGACCATGTCGATGTAGCGTCGGACTATGGCGTACGCGGCGGGACCGGCTGCACGCTCGTCGTCCACGCCTTCCACGTAGGCGAGCACAAAGGCGAGCGCGAACCTGGAGTTCTGGACCTCTATGACGTGTCCCGCCTGTTCGGGGATCGAGGGCATCCTCTTGAGCGTGTAGGGCGCAGAAAGTCGAGTTCGCCAAAGGTCCGGTTGATGCGTAGCATCCGCCGGTGCTCTTCTTCCTGATCTACGCCGTCGCCCGGAGGCTCCTTCAAGCCTTCGCGGGAAGCTCGTCGATCTCAGCGCTCCAGATCGAGAATGCGGTGCTCCGTCATCAGCTCGCCGTCC
>WNGB01022154.1_pt1 | contig 10180 bp, 7 predicted proteins | sample 5400681 | NCBI WGS metagenome assembly WNGB01 (sample SAMN13153367, study PRJNA577476) | soil metagenome | isolation source: 115 cm soil or saprolite under grassland replicate 2 | place: USA:California | collected 2016-06-15
TGGGCGGCATCGCCGTGCGGACAACCAGCCCGACGGACTGATTCGGAGTCGCGGGCTTGTGCAGATAGGGGCGCGACTGCTCGCCCACCGATCGCACCTTGTGGTCGCGCGCGACGCCAACGATTTCCCATGGGTCCGACTCGTAACTGCCGGTGTAGATCTGCCGGCCGACGGCGGTGCCGTCGGGCCAGTATTGCCTTGCCAGCGTCTCGTTGACGATGGCCACCTTGCGTGCCTGTGCGATGTCGTCCGGTGTGAAGGCTCGGCCCGCGACGATCGGCACCCCGACGGTCGTGAAGTAGTCGGCACCGACCTGCACGGTGTCGACGGGCGTTTCTTGCTCCGTTGGAGCGTGGCGGCCTGGAACGCGGAGGCCATCCATGTTGATGTCCGGCGCCAACGGCAGGCGCGACGCCGTGGAGACGGCGAGCACGCCGGGAAGAGCACGCAGGGCAACGATGGCGCGGTCGCGCAGGGCGGTTGCGCGCGGCGTGTCATAGCCGTTCATGCGGAGATTGAACGACAGCGACGACAGCGGACCAGGGTCGTAACCAAGATCCGCGGCGTGGGCCGCCCAGAGCCCGCGCGCAAGCAGCGCACCTGCGGCGAGGAGCACGAGCGAGACCGCGAGCTGACCAATGACGAGTACGTCACGTGTGGAGAAACGTGCGCGCACGTCGCCTTCGGCCGATGCCTTGAGTGCGGGAACCAGCTCTGGCCGAGACGATGACCACGCCGGCGCCAGCCCGAAGATCAACGCTGTCGCCGCCGAGGCCGCCAACGCAAATATCAAGACTGTCGAGTCGATCGCAACGTCGAATCTGACCTCGATAGGAAAGACGTTGGTCGCACTTTGTGTTTGTAGCGCTTGTCCTGCCCACCACGCCAACAGGACGCCGAGCGCGCCGCCTGCTATGGCCAGGATCAGCCCCTCAGTTAGGAGTTGGCGAACAAGGCGTCCGCGACTGGCGCCAATGGCGACGCGAATGGCGAGCTCCCGCCGCCGCACGCTGGCTCGCGCCAGCAGCAGGCTCGCGACGTTCCCGCACGCGATGAGCAGGACCAGCGCGACGGCGCCAAGCAGTCCAGCGCTCGCCGCGCGAAAATAGCCGTCGAGCATGGGATGAAAGCGAACGGTCGATGCGGGAACGACGCTGGCGGTGACGTCCTTGTTGGTGATGGGGTACTCAGCGCGAAGGCGGGCATAGATCGTCTCGATCTGCGCGCGCGCTTCCTCAATCGTGCGGCCGTCCTTCAGACGTCCCTTGACCAGAAGCCAGCGGCTCCCTCGTCGGGTGAGGCGCGTCGTGCCGGGGTCCATGTCTGTCGTCGCCTGTACGCCCGAGAACACGAATTGCTCGACCATCACCAGCGGAACCCAAAAATCGGCCGGTAGCCCTGGGACGATTCCCGTGAAGTTCCGCGGCGCGACGCCGATGACCGTGTAGTCGAATCCGGAAATCTCGAGCGTCTTGCCGATGACGTCGAGCGAGCCACCGAACCTGTTCTGCCACAGTCGGTGGCTGACGACGATGACTGGGGCGGCGTTGGGCGTCAGGTTCTCATCGCCGCGAAACGCGCGGCCGCGCGGGACTGGTATGCCCAGCAAGTCGAAGTAATTCGCCGTGACCGACTCGCCGGTGACCAGCGATCCTTTGCCGCCACCCGACAGGATGCCGCGCACGTAACTGCTACCGGCCAGGCCGGCCAGCGCATCGGCGCCCCGCTCGATGTCCTGGAAATCCGGATAGGACGTCGTCAGTTGCGGATAGTCCTTGCTGAGGCCGCTGTAGATCTCGACGAGGCGATCGGGCCGTTCCAGCGGGAGACCGCGCAGAAGCACGGCGTTGACCACCGAGAAGATGGTGATGTTGAGGCCGATGCCGAGGGCGAGGGATCCAATGGCTGCCGCGGCGAACGCGGGATGCTGCAGCAACTGTCGAACCCCATGACGCACGTCGCGAAACATTGCCTGCTCGCGGACCTCCTCGCCGTACTACGATAACCGACGTGGTCAGGTTCACGCGCAACGTGTCGCGAGCAGCACTCTGCATGACGGTTCGATGTGTGTGTTAGTGTCTCCGTCACTTTGACCACGGCGTCGCGCGGCGCGTCGACTGAAGCGGCGCTCCATCGATCTATCGGCACCTTCGCGCTCGCCGCGAGCATCGTCAACGTCACGATTGGCGCCGGCATCTTCAGGCTGCCGGCAGACACCACGCTCGGCGCGACCGCGCCGGTGGCCTACCTGCTTTGCGCCATTGCCATGGGCCTGATCGTGATCTGCATGGCGGAGGCGGGGAGCCGTGTGGCGTTGACGGGTGGGCCATATGCGTATGTCGAAGTTGCGTTCGGCCCGTTCGCGGGATTTCTTGCCGGATTCCTGCTCTGGATGCTGTCGACGTTCGTGATGGCGGCTGTCGCCACCGTGCTCGTCGCAAATCTGGGGGCAGTCGTGCCGGTGCTGGCTTCACGCGCCGGGTCGATCGCGGTGCTCGTCGCAATTTATGTAGTGTTCGCCGCGGTGAACATCCTGGGCGTCGAGCGCGGTGCACGTCTCAATAGCGCCTTGACGATCGCAAAGATTCTGCCGCTGCTGGTGCTGATCGGCGGGGGCATGTTCGCGATTACGGCGGCCAACCTCGCGATCGACGCGCCGCCCGATGTGAAGACGCTCGCGCGCAGCAGCATCCTGCTGATCTTCGCATTTGCTGGTGTCGAAGCCGCACTGGTGCCCGGTGGAGAAGTGAGAGACCCTGCCCGTACGGTTCCGCGAGCGATCTTCATCGCGATGGTTTCCACGACCGCGCTGTACGCCGGCTTGCAGTTCGTGGCGCAGGGCGTGCTGGGTCGGGCGCTCGCCACTTCCACGTCTGCGCCGCTCGCCGAGGCAGCCGGCGTGGCGCTCGGCGCATGGGCGAGAACCTTGATTCTCGTTGGCGCCATCGTCTCGATGCTTGGCCATGCGGGAGCGATGATTCTGGCGACACCGCGCACGCTCTTCGCGTTTGCGCGCGACGGGTTGCTGCCGTCGGCCCTCGTCCGCCTGCATCCCGTGCATCGATCCCCGGTCAACGCGATCGTCCTGCAATGCGCGATCGTGCTCGTCCTTGCGATCACCGGCACGTTCGAGCGCCTGGCGATTCTCGCGAACATCTCGATCCTGATGTTGTACGGCACGTGCTGTGTCGCGACGTGGCAACTTCGCCGTCGCGACGTGCGCGCCGGCGGCACGGCATTCCGAGTTCCGGCGCCGGCCGTCGTGATCGTGCTCGCGTGCGTGATGATTGGCTGGATGCTGACGAGCGTCACCGCTGCTGAGTGGATGGCCATTGCCATCGGCCTCGGCATCGCGGCGTCGATCTATGTATTTCGACGGAAGCGTTGATGCCTGTGCGATACTGCGCAGCCAGGCGGAGCAGTGCCATGTCCGACAACACGAATGTCGCCCCCCGTTGACGGTCACGACGGTATCTTCAGCGTGCGCGGCGGAGGTCAGGCGCGCGCCTGGAACGGCATCCAGTACAAGGGCGGGTTGTCGGCCAAGAACGTGGCAGCCCGGCAGCTCTCGATGAACGTTGCGACGATTCCAGCGGGTGGCGTCGCTCGGGCCCACATCCACGTCGGGTTCGAAGTGATGCTGTATATCCTGCAGGGCCGCGTCAGACACGAATTCGGGTCAGCGCTGCAGTACTCCATCGACAACGAGGCCGGCGATTTCATCTTCATCGCGCCCGGCGTACCGCACGAAGTGTTCAACGTCAGCGACAGCGAGCCTGTCGTCGCCGTGGTCGCGCGATCGGATGCAAGCGAGTGGGAACACATCATTCCGTTCGAGCGTCCGGCGAGCGGGTGAGGTCGAACTCGGAGGAGCGCGTTTCCCGCGCGCGTCATGATCTGGGATATCTCGCCGCCGCTTCACCGCAACACGCCCGTGTTTCCCGGTGACACGCCCTACGATCAGGCGTGGGTTGCGACAATTGGCCCGAGCTGTCCTGTGAACGTCGCGCGGCTCACGATGACCGCGCATCTGGGCGCGCATGCCGATGCGCCGCTCCATTATGATCCACACGGTGCCGCAGTTGGCGCGCTCGACTTGGAGCCGTACATTGGCCCGTGCCGGGTCGTGCATTGCATCGCGTCCGGGCGACTGGTGCAGTGGAGTCAGCTCGAGCGCGCGTGCCGTGAACGCCTGCCCGCGCGCTTGCTGGTTCGGACCTACGAACGCGCGCCGATCGACCGCTGGGATCCGGAGCTCACCGCGTTTGCGCCCGATACGATCGATCGCCTTGCCGAACGCGGCGTGCGGTTGGTCGGCATCGACACGGCCAGCATCGATCCGGCAGCAAGCAAGACGCTGGACAGCCATCAGGCAATCCGTCGTCATGACATGCGAGTTCTCGAGAATCTCGTGCTGGACGATGTGCCCGAAGGCGACTACGAGTTGATCGCGCTGCCGCTGCGGCTCACGACAGCAGACGCGTCGCCCGTGCGCGCCATCCTGCGGGCGTTGAGGTGACGACGCTCGACGATTGCCAGGCTCTCGACGCACGCGATTCGCTGCGTCCGTTGCGAGATCTGTTCGTGCTTCCTTCCGGCGTGATCTATCTCGATGGCAACTCGCTTGGACCCCTCCCGAAGACCGCCGCTGCTCGCGTCTCACAGGTGGTGACCGACGAATGGGGACGCGGACTGATCCGCAGCTGGAACGAAGCCGGCTGGTTCACGCTGCCCGCTCGCGTGGGCGACAAGATTGCGCGTCTAATTGGCGCGTGCGCCGGCGAGGTGGTCGCGACCGACAGCACGTCGATCAATCTCTACAAAGTGTTGAGCGCGGCGCTGAGTATTGCGGCCGCTGACACACCGTTGCGCCGCGAAGTGGTCAGCGAGCGCAGCAACTTCCCGACCGACCTTTACATCATGGACGCTCTTTGTCGCGAGAGACGGCGCGACCTGCATCTCGTCAAACACGAAGACGTGACCGCAGCCCTGACACCACAGACGGCCGTTCTCGCGCTTACGCACGTGAATTATCGAACCGGCGCCATGCACGACATGGCTGCGGTGACTGCTGCGGCGCATGACGCCGGCGCGCTAATGGTCTGGGATCTGGCCCACAGTGCGGGCGCAATGGCGGTGGACGTCCATACTGTCGGCGCCGACTTTGCCGTGGGGTGCGGTTACAAGTACCTCAACGGCGGTCCTGGCGCGCCGGCGTTCGTGTGGGTGCACCCGCGTCATGCCGATCGATTCTGGCAGCCGCTCGCGGGCTGGTGGGGGCACGCGGCGCCGTTTCAGTTCGCACCCGACTATCGCCCAGCGGCTGGCATTGCGCGATACCTATGCGGCACGCCTCCGGTGATCAGTCTCGCGGCGCTCGAATGCGGCGTCGACACAGTTCTGGCGGCAGAGTCGTTCGGAGGACTGTCTGCGCTGCGTGAGAAATCTGTGGCCCTCACCGAGCTCTTCACGTTGCTCGTCGACGAACGCTGCGCGGGCCACGGTCTTCAAGTCGTCAGCCCGCGAGATGCGGCGAGCCGCGGCTCTCAGGTCTGTCTCACGCGCGTTGATGCGGCATCACCACATCACTCCGGCGGCTACGCCATCGTCCAGGCACTCATCGCGCGCGGAGTCATCGGCGACTTTCGTGCCGGCGACGACGGCGATCATCCCGACATCCTGAGGTTCGGCTTCGCGCCGCTCTACATTCGATTCGAGGATGTCTGGCAGGCAGTCGAGCAGTTGCGCCAAGTACTCGAGTCGGGAGAATGGCGCAGAGATGAATTCGCTCGCGTGCATGCAGTGACGTAGAGTCACACACAGAGCGTACTCCTGAGGGAACGTCGATGCGACTGCAGACGAAATTCAACCTGGGGTTCGTCATTTTGATGATCGTTGCGTCGGCACAGACTGCCGGCTCGCAGGCGACAGTGAAGAAAGGCGGCGACGAGCGGACCGGCGAGTACGACGCCGTCGCGAACTGGTGGAATCCGGCGCCCGAACACGATGCGACGTGGACGTGGGGCGAGGTATCGGGCGTGGCGGTAGACAATCCGAATCGCATCATCGTCGCCGTTTGGGGAGACCGCGATCGTCAAGGACGCGAGAGGCCGGAACACGGCACGAATTACCTCGTCGTGGTCGATCGCCACGGAAACATCATCGAACGATGGCAGCAGTGGGATGCGATCCTCAACAAACCCCACCAGGTCTACATCAGTCCTTACGATCCCGAGCGGCACGTCTGGGTCGTCGAGCGCGGCGGCGGCCGGGGCGCGCACATGGAGATTCTCGAATTCTCCAACGACGGCAAGCGTCTTGTGATGCGTCTTGGCGATCACAACGATCCGAAGAACCGCGCGGAGGCGCGCGCGAATCCGCATCCTGGTCCGTATCACTACGGTGATCCAGCGTGCCTCACGTTTCTTCCCGATGGCAGCTTCTACCTCGCCGACGGCTACTGGAACTCGCGCATTGTGAAGTACGACGCGAGTGGAAAGTTCTTGTACGAATGGGGGGAACTCGGAACAGGACCGGGCCAGTTCGATCTCGTTCATGGCGTTGCCGTCGATCGCGAGCATCGAGTGTACGTCGCGGATCGCACGAACAATCGCATTCAGGTCTTCACCGAAAACGGAAAGTTCATCGAGCAGTGGGCGGACATCACGGATCCGGTCGGGATCTTCATCGATGAGCGCGATGCAGTCTGGGTAGTTTCCGCTGCGCTGAACCGCATCCTCAAGTACAACCGCAACGGCGTCCTGCAATATTACTGGGGCGCGTACGGTGGAACGCGCGGCGGGTTTCCGGGCGGGCTGTCGCGGCCGCACCAGATCGACGTCGATCAGGAAGGCAACGTCTATATCGCCAGCTGGGACGGCGGCTGGGTCAACAAATTCATTCCCAAGCCGGGCGCGGATCCGAAGAAACTCGCCGGCCGTGCGCTCATCCTGAAGAAATGACACTTGGAACTAGTTGCGGCACGTGTGATCCGCAAAAAATTCATGCCGCCACGGGTGAGAGGTCCAATATATGTCCGCTCACCCACAAACTCAACGAGAGGAAATCCCCAGTCAGGCCCGCGCGGAACTCGATACGATCAATCAGCGCCTCCAAGCGGCCGATCCGGCAACGGATCGCGATGTGACCATCGCCCTACACACGTACTCCCAGGCGTAGGCAGAGTCTTGCCTCGATTGCCGCCGCCGCACGCGATTGCCGGAGCCACCAGCATCAGGCTGAGGATTCACCTCAGCGTCGTCATGCCGTCATCGCGCGGCATCACGATACTTTCGTGATGTCGATCGTGTTGGCGCCACACCCGGTCGTGAACGTCCCCGAGAGACGCGTCGTCCCCTGCGCCGTCAACCCACCCTGTTTGCTCTCACATCCGGAAGTGTCACCGGGCACGTAAAGGATGCCGTCGTAGCGTGACGGGTCGCTAGCGCTCTGGGTGAGATCGAGTGTCACCTGTCGGCCGCCCCGGACCAAACCCGTGAGGCGAGTGCCGCTGTGCGTCACGTCGACCTCAATCTCCTGCGTTGTCGTCGAGGAGCCTTCGACGACGGTTACCGTACCGCGCCAGAACCCGGTGAGCGAGCCGGCGGGTGGCGTCGAGCCACCGACGGTGAGCGCGACCTCATTCGATGCCGCGCTGAGGCCACACGCGGTCCGAACGCGCACACGGAGGAAATAGGTGCTGTTCGGCGCGTTGCCGCTGAACGACGTGGCAGTGCTGTTGGTGTCGAATGTGAAGATGTTGCCGGCGCCACTCGCGCTGCCCGCCTCGATCACGTACGACAGCGCGCCGGCAACCGCGTTCCACGTCAGCGTCACGGTGTTCCCGGTTGCGGACGCGCCGAATCCGGCCGGTGCCGCCGGTGCCGGACAGGAGCCGCCTCCGCCATCGACAACAATCGTGACCTCATTCGACGGGCCGCTGGTGCCGTCCGCGTTCCGCGCGCGCACGCGAACGAGGTAGGTTCCTGCCGGCACGCTGGTCACCGGCAGCGTCGTCGCCGTGCTGCCGGTATTGAAACTGACGATGTCGCTGAGACCCGACGCCGATCCCGCTTCGATGATGTAGCTCGAGGTGGCGCCGCCGGATCCCGGTGGGCTCCAAGTGAAAATCACCGTCGTGCCGCTGACAGTAAACGCGAGGTTCGATGGCGCACCAGGCGCGTCGAAGCCTACATCCTGTGGTACCACAGGGCGCTGGGTGTGCGATGTCAGCAACGACCAATCGACAACACCGCTGGCTGTCTGCGTTGGAAATGGTGCAGGCGATGATGCTCCCTCGCGCAGCGCGGCAGGCGACGCTGCTGTGACGCTCGAGGGGCTCGTCGGATTCTGCGCGCGGCCGCACGCACTGAGCAAAGCCACAGTGGCGACGACGAATGTGAGACGACGCATCTGTCCTCCTGGAAGTCGCATTCGATCGAGGGGCTCAACGTGCAGCATCGAGACTGGTATCGGTGGAGACAACGATAGGCTGTAGTCGAGGGAAAGACCGGCGCGTGGCTCGGCGAAAATCTTCCACGCGAGGTCGTTGGGCTTTTCACTTGTCGAGACTGGCTGGTTCGCACGGATCGCAGCAGTTGTTGTCCGGGAGAATCGCCTCCTGACAATGCCAACGATTTTTCAGCTCTTGGATTGTCGTTGGGCCGCCGCGGCTTTCGAGATAGCGGGCGAGGGCAAACGCGGCGCGAACAGGACTCGATTCGCGTTGCAGCGATCAATTCAGCGGAGCTGGGGTGGACCCCGGCGCGCGGCAGATGCGAGATCGACGCTCAATTCGTCTTCGGTGGATGGTAGGGATCGGGGGCGTTGGGCGGCACGTGAGGGTATTTCTTTGCACTAGCGTTGAACTCGTCAACGATCTTGTCGATTAAGAGCTGTGCCCACGGGTTCGCATCTTTCACATCGGTCTCTTCTTTTGGGTCCGCGCGGAGGTTGAAGAGGCGCATCAGCGGGGGCTGCGGAGGTGCACCTGCGTCCGGTGCGAATACGTAGTGCAGCTTCCATTGGTGCCACTTGACCGCGCGAAGCTGATTGTTGGCAAAGAAAATCACACTATCGCGATTCGATCGTTCCTGTTTCCCTTCGAGGAATGGCAACTGATTCACGCCATCGATGGCGCGATCGTGTGGAACGATATCCGCCCCAGCCGCCGCGGCTAGTGTTGGAAACAGATCCACCTCGTGAACGATTTGATCGGACACGCGGCCGGCAGGTATACGGCCGGGCCATCGAATGAGGCACGGCGTGCGGATTCCACCCTCCATCACCGTGTTGTAGAAACCCGACCACGGTCCCGACGAGCCGCGCCATGGGCGGCGTTGCTCGGCGCCGTTGTCCGTGCACCAGAGGACAATCGTATTTTGACGAATCCCAAGTCGATCGATCGCGTCGAGAACTCGACTGACATTGAAGTCCAGTTCCGCCATCGCGTCGCCCACATCGCCCGCGCCCGTCTTACCAGCAAAGTCGTGATGCGGCAATGTCGGAAAGTGAATCTGCGTCATCGGATAGTAGAGAAAGAAGGGCGTACGCTGGCGCACATTGCGCTCCATAAAGGCAATGCTGCGATCGGCGGACTCGCGATCAACCGTTCGCCGCGCTTGCGCGTCGAACGGCTTGACGTTCCGTGTTTGCTCGCCCACTTTTCCTTCCCAGATGAAGGACGTTCCGGGTGACTTCTGCCCCTGCGCGACTGTCGTCTGGGCCTCGTTGCTCGTGCGTGGAATTCCATAAAACTCGTCGAACCCCTGGTGCGTGGGCTCGCGGCGGCCTTCGGGGAAGTCTCCGCCGAGGTGCCATTTGCCGAACAAAGCCGTCGCATACCCGATCGACTTCAGCGCTTCGGCCAACGTGACCTCCCATAACGTGATTCCGCCAGGCTGAGTGGCGCCCGATCGAATCGCGTAGCGTGCGGTCATCAGCGCCGCACGCGAGACGGTGCAGGAGTATTCGACGTTGAAATTGTTGAGCCGAACGCCTTCGGACGCGAGTTTGTCCAGCCGCGGGGTCAAGTTTCCGCGAACGCCACCGTATGCACCCACTTCCCCCCAACCCAGATTGTCCGGGAACATCAGCACGATGTTCGGTCGCTCGGATTGCGCGGCAAGCTCCGGCTTGCTCCACGGAAGCGCAAGAAGAAACATCACCCAGCAGACAAATG
>WNGB01015279.1_pt1 | contig 10178 bp, 11 predicted proteins | sample 5400681 | NCBI WGS metagenome assembly WNGB01 (sample SAMN13153367, study PRJNA577476) | soil metagenome | isolation source: 115 cm soil or saprolite under grassland replicate 2 | place: USA:California | collected 2016-06-15
CCCCGAGAAGCTCGGAGACGCATAGCACCGTCGTTTTAAAACCTTCCACGGTGCGCACAGGCGTGCTGTTCGTGGTTACTAATTCCGCGATTTTCGATTTTTGCAAACGCTCGATCGCCATATCGACAAGGACAGCGTGGGAAACGCCTGCATAAATCTTCTGGGCGCCGCGCTTTTTCATAAGCTCAGCCGCGGAAGTCAGCGTGCCGGCCGTCTCGGTAAGATCGTCGATCAGGAGCACGTCGTGGTCTTCCACCTCTCCGATGAGGTACAATGCCTCAGTCTCGGTAGCGCTGCGGCGTTCCTTTGCCACGATGGCGAGATTGGCGCCGAGCGCCTCCGCGTAGGCCGAAGCCATTTTGAGTCCGCCGAGGTCGGGCGAAACAACTACGGTTTTTCCTGTGAGCTCTTGGCGCAGATATTTAATCAATACCGGGAGCGAATAGAGATGATCCACCGGAATGTCGAAAAAGCCCTGCACTTGCTGTGCATGCAGATCCATCGTCAGCACCCGGCTCACACCGGCGGCGTAGAGCAAATTCGCGACGAGTTTGGCCGTAATCGGGACACGCGGCTGGTCTTTCCGGTCCTGGCGCGCATATCCAAAAAATGGAATGACTGCCGTGATCCGATCCGCGCTGGCGCGCCGCGCCGCGTCCACCATGATGAGCAACTCCATCAAGTGCTGATTGGTCGGCGGACAGGTCGGTTGAATAATGAAAACATCGTGGCCCCGAATGTTTTCCTCGATTCTGACGTAAGTTTCGCCATCGGGAAACGAGCTGATTGTCGCCTGACCGAGCGGCACCCCAATGTATTTGCAAATTCGCTCGGCCAAATCGCGGTTGGCGGAACCGGTGAAGACTTTTAGCTCTGGCTGAAGCGCGAACATCGAGCGGTTAAGTTAGACGCGCAGAAACGGCCTTGGCAATCTTCAAAACTTGCCGGTAGTGCATCAGTTGGAAATTAAATGTTGCTCGTTCGGAAAGGACCCACTACGTAATTTTGGGCAGCGGCTTAAATGCGGGGAGCATAGGTGCCGAAGTTGACGTAATCAAGCCGACCCCGCCTGCCCTAGATTTTTCAAAATGATACACTACCAATGACCACCGACGCCATCCGAACAGACCGTCCTACGACGGACTCAAAGCTCTTCGCGCATACGCGCTGGGATGCGGTTCCAGCTGCGGCGGGCCTGTTTCATCTCGGTTATTTCCTGGGACTCTTCTTCCTTTACCCGCATGCGCCGCTCTGGGTAATGCTGATCCTTGGATTCGTTTACTCGTTGATGGTCAACGCGAACATCAACGGCATTGGGCACAATTTTATTCATAACCCGTTCTTTCGCTCTAAATTGCTCAATCGGCTCTTTGGAGTCACTCAGTCTATCGCGTGTTGTTTTTCGCAGACCTACTACAACGCCGTCCACATGCAGCATCACAAGGGGAATGCCGACCGGCCAAACGAAAATGGAGACACGATCGATTGGATCTCCATTTACAAACATGGCCACGACGGCGAAGCGGAAAATCCGTGGAGCTACGTTTTCCTAAGTTTCTTTCGCGACGATATCGGCGCGATTCGCAGGGAACTTGGCAAACGCAAGAATGGCGACCTGTTTTGGGGCAACATCGAATTGGCCGCGTTCGCTACGACGCTTCTGGTGATGTTCCTGTTTAACTGGCGTTACGTGATCTTCTATTTCCTGCCTTTTTTCTATCTCGGCCACTGTTTCAGTTATTTGAACGGTTATTATCGCCATTACGGCGCGAACCCTGATAAGCCGATCGCATGGGGAGTGAGCAGCTACGGCAAAATCTATAACTGGCTCTTCTTCTATAACGGGTATCACGCCGAGCATCATTTCCGGCCCAAAGTGCACTGGACAAAAATGGAAGCGTTCCGGCAGAGCATTACCGATCTGCAAAAACAGGAAGGCGTCCGCACGATCAAGCGCGCGCATATGCTCGGTTTTCTCGATCCGGATCTGCCGAAGCGTGGTGAACGCGAGGCACATGTGGAAGGCGCCGAGCCATCGATTTCCGGGTAGCGCACGCGTCTCGCGTGCTGGCGATGGTGTCTCGCCATCGCGAACTTTTCTTGAATTGAAATCGCAACGAAAGCCTGTTTCGGCGCGACGCCGAAACCAACACGCGAGACGCGTGCGCTACCCAGCGAAACTGGCGCGCAGCTTCTTTTTCTTTGTCTCGCAGTCTTCCTGTAACCGGCGGATCTCCAAGGCAAGCTGCTTTTCGAGTGATTCCGCCTCTTCAAGATTGCCAGCGCCTTGTGCTTTGCGAATCTGGTCTTTCAAGAAAACCTCTTTCTCGGCGATCTTCGCCCGATAAACGGAATCAACTTCCGCAATTTCCTTTTTCTGGTCCTCAGTGAGCGAAATCGACGGCGACGCTTTTTCCAGCCGTTCCATCGCCAGTTCGTAAGCTGATTTCATGTTCACATCTTTACTCTTACCGGCGCGCCCGGCGGTCGCGCCCTACCAATTCGCCGGCCAAAAACCGTCGCGGATTGCGTTCACGAAATCAATTCCTAAGTTAGTTAATCAATGCATTCACGCGTTCAACTTCTAAGCCTCGATTTTGATGGCACACTCGTTTCGCGCGTCAGCGAACCGGTTCTCGATACCCAATGCATGGAATTGATTCGCGAATTGCAAGATACCGGCACGATGTGGGCAATCAATACTGGTCGCTCCGTCGGTCTGCTCGAATCCGGTTTGGCCGATTTTTCATTCCCGATTCGCCCCGATTTCATTCTAACGACCGAACGCGACGTTTTTCGTCCCGGGCAAAATGGCGACAAATGGGAAGCGTTCGGTGATTGGAACGAGCGCTGTGCGCAGGATCACACCGAGCTGTTCTCTTCGACCCAGTCGGTCCTCGCTGAGGTGGTCGACTTCGTTACCCAAAAAACAAAGGCACGTCTTATCTACGATTCTGAGCGCCTCGAAGGTCTCGTCGCGGAGAACGACGAGGAAATGGAGCGCATAACGGAATTTATCGAGGAAGCGGGCGCCGGGCACCCGAAGCTAGACTACCAGCGGAACACGGTTTACCTGCGTTTTTGCCATGCCGATTATCATAAAGGGGCGGCGCTTGCGGAGCTGGCGCGTTTGATCAAAGTCCCGCGCGAAAACATCTTTGCGGCCGGCGATCATCACAACGACATCTCGATGCTGGATGGGAAGGTTGCTGCGATGCCGTCCTGTCCTGCAAATGCAATCGATAAAGTCAAAGCCGCCGTCCGCGCGGCTGGCGGTTACGTCGCCCGAAAGCAACACGGCGCCGGCGTTTACGAAGCATTGATCCATTTTGCGAGCCGGTAGGGCGACGCTCTGCCGAGCCGACTTATTTCACTCACAGGCTATTCGTCGGCTCCCATTCGACAAGCTCAGGGCAGCTGAGTCTCGCCCTACCGGTTAATCGGCAACCGCCAGCGCCAGCGGCGCGTCGGCTTCAATTTTTCCGGCAAAACGGTTGGTCATGTAAGTCAGAAGCAGCACCCAAAATGAGAGCGCGAGCCCGAATAGCGGAAATTGGAGGGCGAGGGGCAAGGAATAGATGATCGCCATCAGCGGAATCCAGACCGCCCATGTCGCCAGCAATGTCGGAAGAATCTTGTCCCGGTAATGAGCGAGGGTGAACAGCTGCCGCAATGGCCCCAGCGAGATCCCATTATTTTTCCATTCGTAGGTCAGCACACCGAATGGGGCGGCGAAAAACGGATTGTAACCAAACTGGTCCACACAAATCTTCGCGCAAACGACGGGCAGCGTGACGACGTCGCCGAACCAGGCTGCTTCACTTCGGTACAAAAGATCGACGAGCGAGCCATCAAGGCCCCAGACCGGAACCGTAAAAAGCAAATTGCGAAGGTTCCGCCAATTGGGCCGTCCGCGTTGAAAGAAAAGAATCAAAAAAATCTCCGGAATGATCGCGCCCGCCGTGATCGAAGCGACGATCACAAAGGTTAAGCCGTGCGCACTCTTGTAATCGGCCAGTTGATTCAGCCCCGAAAATACGCTGTGATTTGTGTAATAAGCGACCAGCAAAGCAAGCATGATCGCTTGAATGATGAGCGCCGGGACCGCATTCGCGCGCGCAGCCTCCCAACCGAGAGTGAGGGGAGTCCGCAGTTTCGCCATCGGCGCTGATACTTCCCGGCATCACCGGGCGATCAAGCAGAATCGCTTGCACTTTGTAGACGCTTCGCTCGCGCCGCCGCCGAAGCGCTTGGGCGCACAGGAGGCTGCGAAGCGCGGCCCTGAAATGATTGAAACCGGAGCGTCGCGCCGCCCATGGGCCAGCGTCTACACCGGGAATTACCAATGAATGTTTGCGCTGGAGCCACCGGTCCCGGGAGTAACGGTTCCCTCGTCAGGAAGTCTTTCGCCCGGCACAGCGGCGCGGCTTGAGGAACTGGGCTGCTCCGTCATGACTTCGCTGGGGGAGGCACAAGCGGAGAGCAAAAAGGCGACTGCCAAAAACGAAGCAGCCGGAAGGGCAACGCGCTTGATCATGGGGACGAACCTAATCAGGGGAAAGTTTGATGCAAGGTCTGCCCTCCAGTAAGCTTTGCGGTGGCCGCTGCCGACAAGATCGAGGTAAAATCCCTCCTGCTTAACGAGCTTCAAGAGGAGCTTCACAAACTTGGCGAGCCCTCTTATCGCACCGGACAGATCGCAGACTGGCTTTACGAAAAGCGAGTAAACTCGTTCGATGAGATGACCGATTTGTCGCGCGGCTTGCGCGCGCGACTCGCAAATCAATTCGCGTTCAGCAAGATCAACGTCGTGCGCGTGCTCGGATCGCACGACACCACCCGCAAGTTTCTATTCCGTTTGAGTGATGGAAATTTAATCGAATCCGTTTTGATTCCAGCGTCGCCGGCGCTTTATGGAGGAAGCTCGGATCGGCGGACGATTTGCATATCCACGCAAGTCGGGTGCGCTTACGGCTGCAAATTTTGCGCCAGCGGTTTAGAAGGTTTTTCCCGCAATCTGCGACCGAATGAAATCATCGATCAAATCATCGCGATCGAGAGCGCAACCGGGGAGAAGATCGACAATATCGTTTTCATGGGGATGGGCGAACCGCTTGCCAACCTCAGCAATATGATGCGCGCGATTCGAATCATTAACGCGCCCTGGGCCCTCGGCATCGGGGCGCGACACATTACCGTCTCGACAAGCGGTTTGGCGCTCCAAATCAAAAAACTTGCCGACGAACCATTGCAAATTCGTCTCGCGATTTCGTTGCACGCCGCGACCGATGAAGTGCGCAACCAAATCATGCCGATCAATCGCAAGTACAACATCGAGACGTTGCTTTCCGCTTGCGACTACTACGCCGCTCGCAGAAAACAGCGGCTCACGTTTGAATACATCCTGATCGCGAATGTGAACGATTCTGACGAGCAAGCGCACCTTCTCGTGCGGCACGCCAGAAGGCTTTCCGCAAAGGTGAATTTGATTCCTTATAACACGGTTGAGGGTTTGCCGTGGTCGCGACCATCGCGCGATCGACAGGAAAAGTTCCTTTCGATCTTACGCGCGCACAAAATCCCTGCGACGCTTCGTAGAGAGAAAGGTCATGACATCGACGCCGCGTGCGGGCAACTGCGATTACAAAGCAAACGAGAGGTCGAAGCCGGTGTCCTGTAGTCGCTCCGCTCTGTCTGGAGCGTAGCTTTCTTGCAGTCACCCGTCGCCATCAAAATGACTAGGAGCCTGATAGCGACGAACAACGTTCCATTCGGAATTAAGGGATTTTCAGAATAAACACGTCCTTACGACCGCCCTCAAGGCCCCAGTTACTTGTAAATGCGACCAAATGGCCGTCGCGACTAATGTCCGCACGCGGACTCGCATAATAATCGCCCCCATAAATTGAAAAGTGATGCGCCACTCGGCGCACCGACCCACTCCCGTCTGTAGCTACCTGGTAAATTTCATCATGAAATGGACCATCCGGCGTCCCATCTGTAGGTGAATAACTGCTGAGTAAGACCCACTTTTCATTATTCGCTAACATGGAGACATGGTAATCCTGGGTCCAGTCATCTCGATAATTAATGAGTGGATAAAACGAATGTGGATTTGCCAGAGTTCGATAAGTAACCTGGTTGTTCCAATTGTCAGCGCCGATGACGATCTTGTTTCCATTATCGGAATGCCCAGGCGCATAGTCAGGGCCGTTGTCTGTTAGATTTTCAACTGTTAAGGTTCTCAAATCCACTACTTGAACCTCAATAGCTCCAGCTCCCTGTTGGCCTGTTTTTACAACCAGATATCTTCCTGATTTATCAACCTGAACTTCGTCCAGCTGAGTCGTGTTCACATTATAAATCACTTGATTGGTATCCCGTTTCCAAACCAGATAACCTACGACGTTGTATCTCCTATCGCGACGAGTAAAAGCGAAAACATTATCGTTCTTAATGCTTTTACTCATCTGCCACAGGTAATCACCAGGATTATACTGGGAAGTAAAGTCAACGATCAGGGTGTAAGTCTGTGTAGCTGCGTTGTAAGCCCATAAGTGCATTCCAATATTGTCATGCGCATAAATGAGATCGGGATCAGACCCACTCCAGATCGCATCCTCCCAACCAACGCTTCCCCCTATCGGAGTAGGAGTGTCCCAGACAGCTTTGTCGATGATTGTGAAATTGACGGGATCGAATCGATAGAGCAGTGGAGCGATGCCACTATGAACCAAAAGCCGCGTATTGTTGACATTGAACGTTGGCCAATAGGAATAGGCATTCACACAGTCAGGGCCATCATTGGCATCCGTCAGCCGCATAATTGTGGTCTCAAAGGTAGGGTCAATAATCGTTCCTCCAGCCGCAGGCAGAGGAGGAGCTGGAGGCACAGGATACGTACCGTAATCTCGCTTGATCTCCGCAAGAACATTTATTGATAAAACGATTTGAAAAATCGACGCTGATCCGATTAATCGAAATAAAGAGGAGTGATGTTTCTTCATAGTTTTTGACACGATATAAGAGGCGAATTTTTTCTCACGTTCAGGAGGTTTGTGAGCTCTTCTGGAATGACGGCAGCGAATCGTCGATTGTGACCCAGGGCAATTTGTCTTCGAGCCAGATCGCTTTCTGTGGCCCAAACGGCGTGGGGTCGTCAAGCGACGCGATCGTGACATCGACCGTTTCTGAATCTTTCGTGTCCTCGAAAAACAAGTGCGTGCCGCAACACGCGGCAAAGGAGCGAATCCGATTCGCATACGAAATTTTGCGCGGCTCACCTTTTGTGACGACGAGGTCTTCCCGGAGCACAGATCCCCAGGTGACATAGGGCGCTCCGGCGCTTCGCCGGCAATCGATGCAATGACAATCGCCCAGAGAAAAAGGCCGGCTCTTCAACACGTATCGTGTCCCACCACAAACGCATCCACCAGTGAACTCCATATGATTTGCTTAAACTAAGAGCCGCCAAATGCAGCGGACGCAGATCTCTGAAGTTGCGCCAACGCCTCGGCAGTAAAAGGGGGCGCACCACGAAGCAGGATCGCGGCGTGCGCTGCTAAAGTGATGGGGATTACTACTTGAGAGTGATTTCCCGCATCAGCTTGCTGCCCATGATTTCGCGAATTTCCAGGCGCTTGGTCGCGGTCGCACGCTGTTGATCGGGAGAGCCCTCGATCTTTTTGGCGATCGGGTCGAATTTTTCACGCGCATTATCAAGCGCGGCCATATTTTTGGATTCGACCATGAGCAGGATGTCGAAGTCCTGCGGGTTAGCGGCGTCTCCGATGAGGATCTTGTAATCGAGAACAAGGCCCTGCTTTTTGGCTTCGTCTAATCCCCCTTTGAAGGTCTTGGCCAGACCTTTGAGGTACTCGTCGGTCATGCCGTATTTGGCCTTAACCAGGGTGACGTTCCAAACGGTGCCTTCCGTATATGGAGCCTCGCTTTGGGCGAAACTAATGGCTGACCACGTAGTGAGGAAGGCGGCGCTAACCGCGAGAGTAAGATATTTTTTCATGCAGCGTCTTTCTTTCTATTGGTTCGACCGGCTCGTAATTAAGCCGTTCGGTTTGACTGTGAAGCGGTGTTAACGCGAGTCAACGCAATTCTCTGCGTCTGGGTAGCGCATTGCCTGCCCGCCGTGGCGGGCGTCTCGCGACCTGGTTGCGGTATCCCGTCGCAAGGACTTCCCAAAATAAACGAATCAGGAAATCAGGAAAATCTGTAACCGCCGGTCGATGAGCACAGCCCTGTATCATTCGGCGTTCGATGTAGATCGCAACAGCCGGCGAATCCCCGGCGGCTATTCCTTCCCAGTTGTTTCGTTTCTTATTGCGCGGGTGTGAGCAGAAACGCGTGTTGCTGGCCTTGCACTGTGCCGTAGCCCGCGATTTGTCCCAGGTCGTTAATGGCCGTGGCTTCGCCAAGCACCCATCCGCTTCCCGCTTGGATCATGCTGTTCAAGTCCTGCATTCGGCCGCCATTGGTGGAGATGAATGCGTGCTGGGAGCCATCTCGAATATCCGATCGACCAACAACTGTGCCGCCGTTGTTAATTGCAAGACCCCATGAGTAGTTGCCGCCCAGCGTGCCGAGGTCAGCCATTGTGCCGTTGGCGAGCCGGAAGGCGTGTGCGGCGAAGTTATTCCGGGTATAACCTTGACCGGTAATCTGGTTGCTGTCGTTGATCGCGTTGGCAATGCTCCACGTGCCGCCGAGGGTGCCGAGCGCACTCATCCTCCCATTGCGATAGACAAAGCCGAGAAAGTTGCCAACCGCGTTGTAGGCATAGCCTACGATCGCTCCTCGATTATTGATCCCAGAGGCGGTGCTCGTGTCTCCGCCGAGTGTTCCCAGGTCGGTCATCTGGCCATTGCTGTAGAGGAACGCGTGCTCGTCTCCGTTGGCATTCACCGACACGCCGACCACTTGACCGGCGTCGTTCAGTGCGTAAGCCGCGCTGTAATCTTCGCCCAACGTTCCGATATCGGTCATTTGCCCGCCGGTGTAGAGGAAGGCGTGATAAGATCCGCTGCGAAGGGTCGAATAGCCGGCAATTTGCCCGGAGAAGTTGATGCCCCGCGCCGACCCGTACTCGCCACCTAGTGATCCGATTGAGTTCATCCCCCCATTGCTGTAGAGAAACGCCGGGTCTGTGAGCCCACGCACCGAGGAACTGGATTGGCCGCCTACCTGGCCGCTCGAGTTAATGCAATAAGCCGCGCTGTAGCTTCCCAGCCTGTTGCTGCCGAGCGTGCCCAGGTCAGTGACCGTGTAAGTCTGCGCCGTTGCCGAAGCGGCTAAAGCCAGGGCCGCAAAGCCAACCGCAAGCCGCTCTGCATGGTTGATTATTCCGGTGAGGAAATTTGATAAGTTGGGTGTCATGTGAATTTTCCCGTTCAGTTGATGTTGGCTTCTGCTCAGTTTCAACCTTTGATGGCAGTCTATAACCATTCGAGGTTAAAGAAAGCTGTGCTCTTGAAGATTAGGTAACGAAATAGTTACTTTTGCAGGGACTCCAAGAGTCGGTGGAACATTTTGAAGCAACGCCACAAACGCTTCATCACTTCATCGCTTCACAAAGAGTTTCAGCCCGCCGATTCCTGTTTGCCGTCAATACCGGCAGCAATCAGATCTCAACAATAGCAGTCGTTTCCTATACCTCCTTGCGGTCGGTTCTCAGGCGGTTATTGCTTTCCGCGTGAACCAAGACGGCGCCCTGACCATGATTGACCCCGACGGAGGACTACCCCTCGGGGCACAGGGTATTGCCGCCAAATAGCTTGGTCTTTCTGTCTCCGAGTAGCGCATGCGTCTCGCGTGCTGGTTGCGGCGTCCCCGTCGCAACGACCTTTTCTTGTCTCCGCGTCCGTTCCTCAGAAAATCAGAATCATTCCACGAACCAGTCGCCCGCCCGGACCGCGGCGACACCGACTCGTCGCGTGGCAAACTCGAACCACCGGCTGATCCTTTTCTCGTTCGAGAAAAGTCTGGTCACTTGTGAAACACCTGGCCATACTCGGCCACTTTCTGAAGGCAAACGACGGAGGAAAAATTATGATTCACTTAATCTGGTACATTGTTGTTGGGTTGATCGCGGGCGTGATCGCGAAATCGGTGATGCACGTGCACATGACGATTTTCTGGACAATCGTGCTCGGCATCATCGGATC
>WNGB01015280.1_pt1 | contig 10178 bp, 11 predicted proteins | sample 5400681 | NCBI WGS metagenome assembly WNGB01 (sample SAMN13153367, study PRJNA577476) | soil metagenome | isolation source: 115 cm soil or saprolite under grassland replicate 2 | place: USA:California | collected 2016-06-15
AGGCGACGCTGGCAAACGAGTTCGGCCTCGACGTCACATTCCGCGAAACGACGCCGATCTACATCGAGCGACCCATCGGCACCGGCGAGGCCATCGAGATCCTCCACGCGGAATCGAATCCGTTTCTCGCCACGATCGGACTGCGCATCGATCCTGGCCCGAACGGCTCCGGGATCGATTTCCGACTGCAGGTCGATCCCCGCACAGTCCCGCTGTATCTCTACAAGACGCTCGAAAGCTTCACGGAGCACATGGGCCGGTACGTCTGCCAGACGCTGCGGGAAGGGCTCTTCGGTTGGCAAGTCACAGACTGCATCGTGACCATGTCCAAATGCACCTACAGCATCCCTGACGGTCCTCCATCAAGACGGGGACCGCCCAGCACGGCAGCCGACTTCCGAAAGCTCACGCCGCTCGTCCTCATGCAAGCACTCGAGTGCGCAGGGACGGCGGTCTGCGAGCCAATCGTCCGAGTCAGCATCGAAACGCCGTCGGAAAGCGTCGGCGCCGTTCTGGCGTCGGTGGCGCGGCTCGGCGGCGCCATGGAGCCCTTGTCGCTGCTCGGGGATCTCTCCACGATCGAGACGGTGATGCCCGCGGCTCGGGCACGTGACCTTCAGCGGCAGCTGTCGGCGCTGACGGGCGGCGAAGGCGTGCTCGAATCGGACTTCAGCGGTTACCAGCCGGTGAGCGGCACTGCACCGATCCGGCGCCGGACGTCCGCCAATCCGCTCAACCGCCCGGAGTACCTGTCGCGCGTCGCGCGAGGCGCACGACTTGGCTGACCTGAAGATCGGCGAGCCCGCCGACGGCTACTCCTTCAGGTGGTCCGTCTATCCGTGGCTCGAAGGTGAGACGGCAACTCTTGAGCGCATCGCCGATCTCGGCCGGGCAGCGACCGACCTGGCGCAGTTCGTCGCCGCCTTGCAGCACGCTGGAGACGAACCCGTTGCTCGTCCGCGAGGCTGAACGCTGGCTGGCGGAGGTATTCGCCGATCACTGATCGACGTTCGGCTCGCCTGGAGCTGTGTTATGCCCGGAAAAACCGGGCTATGCTGCGCCTCCTTCACGCGGGGAAGCCGGGTTCTCTTTCGGGTCAGTTACGGGGTCTTTAGTGCGCAGATGTCTTCTTCTCGGTCTGCTGTGCCTTGTCGGCAGCCTGGCTCGAGCCGTGCCGGTCGCTCTCGCGGCGAACGGACCGGGCCTCAACGCCGGCAGCGAGTACGAGGAGCTCGTGGCTCAGCCGGTCGGCTACGGCGACCAGGGCTCGATCACGATCACCAACGTCCAGTGCAACCCGGGTGGTATCTCGAGTTTCGGTGTCGCCACCAGCGGCACCGCTTACGACCCTTATCCCGGCGTGTTCGACGAGACCGCCACGGTCACGATCGGGCCGAGCGGTGAGCTACAGAGCTACGAAGCCAGCTTCACGATCTACTCCGACGCCACGACGGTTCAGGGAACAAAGACGCTGTATCCGGACGATCCCGACCGCTACAGCTCGGGCTCCTGCTCTGGCACCTACTCCCCGGAGCCGGGCTCCTGTGATTCCTTCCAGCAGCTCACTGCATCGACGAAGTACGAAGCGACGGTCACGCGGGCGAGCGGTTCCTTCACGGATTACGGCGTGGCAAGAGTGGCGCTCGATGCATCGCAGCCGAGCTGTGGTAGCGCGAGTGTCGGCAACTTCATCGAGACCTTCGTCGCCTCCTCGATCACGCTCCCCGTTCCGGGGTATCTCGCGCTGCGCCAAAGCTCGGACGTCAACGACGTGGGAACCGACCACACGGTCACGGCCTACGTCGCGACCGAGGGCGAGACCGAGGCGGTCGGCGAAGCGACCGTCCATTTCAGCGTCGCGGGCTCCGAGACCGCCTCGGGCGTCTGCACTACGGACTCCTACGGTCTCTGCGACTTCACCTACCAAGGTCCGACGTTCCCGGGCACCGACCTGATCAGCGCGTACGTCGACGTCAACAACAATGGGGTGCAGGACGCTGGCGAGCCGACCGCGTCGGTGACGAAGGAGTGGGTATTCCCTGCCTCCACCTCCGGCCAGGCGTCAGGAAGCGGCCAGATCGGCGCGATCGCCTTCGATTTCAGCGCCAAGAGCGACAAGGGCGTGCTCAAGGGCACGTGCTCGGTCGTCCTTGGGAAAACGACGATCAAGTGCCTTGACGCCATCTCGTACGTCCAAAGCGGGAACACCGCTGCGATCTATGGACACGCGACCATCAACGGTCAGCCCACCTTTTACAAGATCACGGCGATCGACAACGGGCGACCGGGAGCGAAAAGGGACGTCTTCGAGATCGAGACTTCAAGCGGTTTTACCGGTGGTGGCGTGTTGACGGCGGGCAACCTCCAAGTGATCTAGGCCCCTCTTGCGCAAACACCCGGCGCGCGCGCCACACGAACGCAGCCTCACCGCCAGGAAGGCTATGGGTGTGGCGGGCGGCTTCGGTCAGCCTCGCCGCCGGGCCTTCCAGGAGGCGACCAGCACCTCGTCCATCCGTTCCGGTGAGAGGGCGGGAGGTGCGAGCGGCGCAGGCGGCCCGGGGTTCGCGCGCAGGCCTTGGAGGACGATGGCGAGGTAGCGGCGCCAGAGCTCGGGCTCGACGTCGTGGGCTGTGTCGATCACCAAGCCGAGCATGAGTTGCAGGATGGCGGTGTCTTGCGCTTCGCAGTCGGCGCGTAGCTCTCCGGCCTCGCGCGCCCGCTGGACGAGCCGTTCACCAAGCGGATAGAGCTGGGCGCGCAATTGGGCTATCCGCTCGTGCCCACCCGGTGCGCCGAGAACGAGCTCCCGCAGTCCGCGGTCTGCGGCCTGCAACTCGAGCGCGCGCTCGAGGAAGCCGGCGAAGCCCTGCCACGGGTCGGGATCGTCGAGCGCCGCGTTCATGAGGCCGACGAATTCTTCGAGCCGCTGCTCGAAGAGGGCGTCGATCAGCGGCGCCTTGTCGGGGAAACGCCGGTAAACGGTGCCGACACCGACACCGGCGTGATGGGCGATGTCGTTGAGCGTGACGCCGAGGCCGCGTTCGGCGAACAGCTCCCGCGCGGCGTCGAGGATCCGCTGCCTGTTTCGCTCGGCGTCCCGGCGCAAAGGGCGTTCGCTCACTGGCATGGACAGAGCGTATCAGAAATGGATTGACTTTATCCGTTTTTCTGCTAGGCTGCCGCGATAACCGGATGACAGCTATCCACTTAAGGAGGAAATGCGCCATGAATCCCGACACCACCCGCCAAGCACCTGGCCGGACGCTGCTCGTCCTTGGCTTCGGCACCCTCGCCTTCGTCCTCGCGCAGACGACGGTCATCCCCGCCCTGAGCGACCTGCAGGGCGAGCTCGGCGCGTCGGCCAGCGGCATCGCCTGGATGGTCACCGCGTATCTGCTCGTCGCGTCGATCGCGACGCCGATCTTCGGCCGCCTCGGCGACATGTTCGGCAAGCAGCGGTTGCTCGCGATCTCGCTCGCGCTCTTCGCGGTTGGATCGGTCGTCGCCGGCTTGGCCGACTCGCTCCCCTTGATGATTGCCGGGCGCGGCCTGCAGGGTCTCGGCGGCGGCGTCTTCCCCCTCTCGTTCGGAATCATCCGCGACGAGTTCCCCGAGCACAAAGTGCCGACCGGCATCGCGCTGCTCGGAGCGATCGCCGCGATCGGCAGCAGCATCGGCCTGCCGCTCGGCGGCGTCCTGGTAGACCAGGCCAACTACCACTGGATCTTCTGGGTCGCCGCATCGATGGGCGTGCTCGCCACGCTCACGACCCATCTCTTCGTCCCCGCGTCGCCGGTGCGGACGCCGGGTCGTGTCGACCTCGCAGGCGCCGCGATCCTCGGCATCGGCCTCACCGCCCTGCTGATCGGCATCTCACGCGCCGCCGACTGGGGCTGGCACTCCGCACCGACTCTGGGGCTCAGCGCCGTCGGACTGGTCGTGCTCGTCCTCTTCGGCCTCTTCGAGCGCCGCACGCCTCAGCCGCTGGTCAACATGCGCACGTTCGTCCGTCGCTCCGTGCTGACCACGAACGTCTCCACCGTCCTGATCGGCTCGGCCATGATCAGCACGTTCATGCTCGTCCCGCTGCTCGCCCAACTCCCCGCGGGCGGCAAGACGGGCTTCGGGCTGTCGGCCACCGAGGCAGGCCTGCTCCTGGCCCCCGGCGGCCTGCTCTCCCTCCTCGTCGCCCCGACCGTCGGCCGAATCGGCGAGCGCAGCGGCTCCAAGACCCCGTTCTTCGCCGGCTGCCTCTTCACCGCGAGCGCCCTCCTCGGCATGGCCCTCGCCCACGACTCGGTCGGACTCGTCATCCTCTGGAGCTGCATCGCGAGCGTCGGTGTCGGCGCCGCCTTCGCCGCGATCCCCAACCTCATCGTCGGCGCAGTCGACGAGCACCAGACCGGCGAAGCCACCGGCGTCAACACCGTCATGCGCAACATCGGCTCGGCCGTCGGGGCGCAGGTCGCCGGCACCATCATCGCCACGCACGTCCTCGCCAGCGGGCTGACCGCGAACGCCGGCTTCACGATCGCCTTCCTCGTCAGCGCAATCGGAGCCGTCATCGCAGGGCTGTCCGTGCTGCTCATCCCCGGCCGCCGCAGCCGGCCGTCGGCCGCGGAACTCGACGTGCAACCGGCCCTCGCGGCCTGAGCCGATCGCAGACCAACGACGTCTTTCCCAGCGCCGCGCCACTCAGGCCTCCACACGCGCAAGCTCCCAACAACCAGAAAGCGAGATTCCAATGCCAGATTCGAAAGGAAACACCACGAAGTCGTTGCTCTCCTCCACGCCGGTGCTCTGGTTCCTGTTCCTGTTCAACCTCGCCGTGGCCGTGGCCGCCGCTTTCGGCCTTCACGGCACCCAGCAGATCATGACCAGTGCCGGAATGGGTGTCGTCGCGCTCGGCGCAGGCGCCGGCCTCGTCCAGCGCCGCGCGACTCACGCCTGACACATCCCAGCTCCCAGTAGAAGGTGAGAGTCCCATGGCCATGATGAAGACCGTCCAGACCGGCGAGCAGAAATAACGCGACGTCGTCTGGTCCGGCGCGTGCTCAAGCGGCGGCAACAAGACGAAGACCTGCACGTTCACGCTGAGCGGAAACGCCTCGGTCACCGCCAACGTGCAGTGACACAGCGCGACCGGCTCACTCGATCCGAACCCACACGCTATCTCGGCGCGTGGTAATGGACGCACTCGATCCCACACGGAGAGGGGGAACGGAAATGAAGAGGTTCGTCGTCGCGGTCGCCCTCGCGTTCACACTTCGGCACCGCCTGCACTCGCGGTGAACGATCCGTTCGTACCCGCGGAGAACTGCGCGCCCGACAACGCACAGGGCCGTGGGCCATCCGGCCTCGACGAACAACCAGACACCGCCGACGGCGGCGAACCCGCCGTTCTCGCGGAACAACCCCGGCGAGTCAATCGGGGCGCAAGGGCAGGCGAACTCGCAGGCAACGGCCCACTGCCCCGGCGCTCAACCGTAGGCGACAGCAGATAGCTCCGACGAACCTGGTCTGGGGCCCACGTTCGAGGTCGGACGAGCCCGATGCACTGCTAGGGGGTGTACAGCTCGGCGTCGACCAAGGGCTCGTCGCAGTAGTACTGGCCGCAATACTTGACTCGCCGGCCGCCGGCGTAGAGGACCTGTCCGTTGGGAAGCAGCGCGGCGGCGGCGGAGGCGTAGGGGTAGACCATCGGGCCGGTCGCCGTCCAGGTGCCGCTGGCGGGTGAGTAGACGTCGCCTGTGTCGCCGTCGGCGACGAGCACGCGTCCGTCTTGGAGGAGCGCAGCGGCACCGCTGTGGGGGGCGTTCATGCTGCCGGTAGCGCTCCAGCTGCCCGAGGTCGGGTCGTAGAGCTCGGCGGAGGCGAGCGCGCTCGGGTTGCGGCCGCCGGCGAGCAACACGCGGCCGTTGCCGAGCAGGGTCGCGGTGGCGCCCTCACGGCCGGTTGTCATCGTGCCTGCGCGCCTCCAGCGTCCCGTGCTGGGGTCGTACAGCTCTGCGTTTCGCGGCCAGCCAGTCGAGTTGGCGCCGCCCGCGACCAGGACGGTGCCGTCCACCAGCAGCGTCGTCGTGTGATCCCGGCGAGGGGTCCGTAGGCTGCCCGTCAGCGTCCAGCGGCCGGTCTCCGGGTCGTACAGCTCGGCGCTCGCTTGCAGACCGTTGAGGGAGTTCCCGCCGACGACGAGGACGCGCCCGTCGGTGAGCAGCGTCCCGGTGAAGGAGATCCGACCGACGTTCATGCTCCCGGTCGGCGTCCAACCGTTCGTCGCCGGGTCGTACAGCTCCGCGCTCGTGCTGTACTGGCCGCCGGCGACGAGCACACGCCCGTCGGCGAGACGCACGGCGACGTGCAGAGCGCGCCACTGACTCAGCGTGCCGGCCGGAATCCAGGTGTTGGTGGGCGCGTCGTACAGCTCGGCCGTGGAGTTATGAGCGGAGTCATATTCTCCACCGACCACGAGAACGCGTCCGTTACCGAGCCGCGTCGCGGTCAGGCTCGCCCGCGCGGTCGACATGCTTGCCGCCGCCGCCCAGTTGCCGGCGGGCGTGGTCTGGAGCGACCACGATGCCGAACCCGACCCGAGTCCTGGCGCCGCGAGTGCGAGCAGAGCGCAAGCAGCCGGCGCGAGGTACCTCATGCTCACCACGAACACCCTCTCTTCTCGCCTGGATGAACGCGGCAAGGTTAGAGGGCAAACCTTGCGCCTGCCTTAAGCAGGGCCTACGAGAGCCTTAAATCATCAGAGCGAGTGACCGGCCGACCGCCCCGGCTCCGTCACCTACCGCGGCCATGGGTGTTGCCACAAAGAACCCTTTGTTGTCTAGGTCAACAACGAGCAGTCCAGTTTTGCAGCGACTTTCGATGGAGCGCGACCGACGCGACCACGAGCTCGTGGCGCCGACGCTGTCGGTGTAGGCGGCGAGGCCGCTAACGCCCCGTGACGTCTCGCATCGAGCGCGGGAAGAACGTCCGCGAGAACGACATCGCGCCGGCCGGGATCCGCCAGGGCAGCACCCGAACCGAGAAGACGCCTGCGCGCACCGCCTCGTCCGCTTCCTTCAGCCGTCGGGCCTCGTCGACCGGCACGCTGAGGATGCTCAGCCCGCGCAGCTCGCCGGCCGGGTCGCTGAGCGGCCCGGCGGCGAGCAGCGAGCCCGCGTCGTGGAGCGACGCGAGGTGCGCGAGGTGCGCGTCCTGGAATGCGTCCGAGTTCGGCGTCGACCCGCTGACGAGCAGCGCGATCGTGAACTCGTCGAACTCCATCTCAGGCAAGCGGCTTGCCCGTCTCGAGGAGCGTCTTCAGGCCGCTGAGCACGGTCATCCAGCCGTCACCGGCGACGGAGGCTGCCGTCTTCGGTGCGCCTTCGAGCCGGTCGTGGACGAGCGTGAGCAGGCACGTTCCGTTGTCCTGCGGCTCGATCTCCCACGTGACGCGGCTCTCGTCCTCCTCTGCGAGCTCGGGGCTGTAGCGCGAGCGCCAGCCGTGCACGAGCTTGCGCGGCGGGTCGTACTCGTGGACCGCCTCGTCGCCCCAGACGTCGCCGCCGGGGCTGAGCGACGAGTAGTGGTCCGGGGCGACCGTGATGCGCGCGCCGTAGAAGTAGCGCTCGGTGAACTCCGGCTTGGTAATCGCCTCCCAGACCGCCTCGGGCGTCGCCGTGATGACGCTGTTGTGGACCTGCGTCGTCTGCACTTCTGTGGCCGTCGTCACGCCGTCTGCTCCAGTTTGCGCTCGAGGTGTGCGAGCGCCGACATGTGGCGCTCCGTGTATTTGTCGATCCAGCGGTCGTGGATCAGCCGGATCGGCACGGGATTAGCCTCCGCGTCGGGTCGGCGAGCGCCTTGAAGACGTGGTCGTCGTCGGTCACAGGAGCAGAATATGTGACCAAAAAGTCACCTGTCAAGCGGGTGCGTCGGCTGCTCCCGCCCGGAGGCACGCGAGCGCGTACACGGGCTGCTGGAGGCGGTAGTTGCGCTCGACGCTGCGAGACAAAGCCCGACGCTGGCTTCGAGCGGCCGAATCGCTCATCAAGGAGATCCGGGTGCACAACCGCGCCGGATCTTCCTATCGGGTTCCGTCGGCGGTTTCGCGCAGTACGTTCGAAGGTGGGCCGAACCGAGCATTACGCGAACCAGGCCGAGATAGTTGTGACGGGTCCACCGGTGGCGGTCTGACGGCAGCACGCTTGCCCAAACGAGGCGGCTCGTGCCCGCGCCCGTCGTTCAGGCCGTACGCAGCGCGTCGATCGTCGCCGTCTCTACGAGGCCGGAGACCGCTCGCGCCAGATCGCCGTCGGACGTGACGAAGATGTCCGCCTGTAGCTGCGTCAGCGCCACGAACTCGGCGTCGTACGTTGTCTCCCACCCCAGCTGATCCGCGACCCTCCACGCCGTCCGCTGTAGCACCTTGTCGCCGAGGAAGCGAGCCTTCAGCGAGTTGATCCGCGTCACCCGCTCGATTCCCTCGGTAGCCGAGATCTCACCCCGGCGGGACGCCTCGTACAGCGCCGACAACGCCTGCGAACGGACGAGTGTCGGCGCGACGAGCTTGTGCTCGGCAGCGACCTCGATCTCGCCGGCCGCAATCCGGAGCAGCGTCTCGCAGTCGACGACGAACCGGGTCACAGCGCAGACGCTACACGCTCACCGATGGCGATATCCGCGGGTCACCGAAAGCTCGTCGTCCGCTCCTCGTGCGGCCGGTTCGCACAATGCACGGTCGGCCGAAATCGGCGGATCGCCGGCAACCGTGCGCGATCCTTGAGAGGCCGAACCGAGTATTACGCGAACCGCGAGGCGCTTGTCGCGGGTTTGCCACTCAGCCTCGCCTGACTCCTCCGGACAGGGCCCAGCCGAGCCTCTCGGCACGATGAGCGACGTGAAGTTCCACGAGCTCATCCGCCTGCTCAAAGACGATGGATGGCAGTTGGTGACACAGCGTGGGAGCCATCAGCAGTACGAACATCCGAGCAAACCGGGCAAGGTGACGGTGGCCGGCAAGCCGGGCGCCGACGTGCCCAAGGGCACGGCAGCGAATATCCTTCGACAGGCAGGACTACGGAGGCCGAGTCGATGAGCGAATACCTGGTCGTAATCGAGCACGAAGGCGAATCCTGGGGGGCCTACTGCCCTGACCTCCCAGGCGTCGGCGTGGTCGGCGATTCGCAGGACGAGGTGGAACAGCTGATCCGCGAGGCGATCGGCTTCCACCTCGACGGCCTTCGCCAGGCGGGCGAGCCGATCCCCGAGCCGACCGCAGTGGGAACGACGCTCGTCGAAGTCCCCGCTGCCTGACCGAGCAGCGCATCCGCGCCGGTCTGAGGCGGTTCGCACAATGCCATCTACGCCTCCTCGACGGCGAAATGGCTGCACAGAGCGCTAACGATGATGGGCCCAACCGAGCATGACGCGAACCAGCCGATAGCTGAGGTCGTAGGGCCACTTCTTCGCGTCTGACCGAGGCCGCGGACGCCAACCCGCGCCTGGCGACATCTCATTAGGCGCACGTGCTACGGATCCGCTCGCCGCCTTCTCGGCGAGGCGCGACGACGAACGCGACGCGGCGCGTGGGTGAGCGGCAACGCCCCGCCTATCCTGACCCCCGTGGACCCGCTGCTCACGGCGCTCGGGATTGAAGTTGCCGGCGTCTCGACCCGGTCGAGCAACGACTGCCGAGCCAGCAACGACCGGTTCAAGGTACGCCGATCTCGTCATCGGCGAGACCACCGCCAAGACGCCCGACGGCCGCATGCTCCAGGAGCTCGCCTGCCCGACCTCGTGGAAGCAGTGATCTAAGGCGACGAGACCGAGATGCTCCTGCCATCGCTGCGCATCGTCGCGGCGAGATCGTCGAACCGATCGAGGCGCCAGGCACCATCGCCACCGACGCCCCATCGGCGGCAGGCCTCCGCGCGGTAGAGGCACCAATCCCGCCGCTCGATCCAATGACCAAGGGGGGCCGGCCCCGCCCTCCTCACGGCAGCGCCGGTTATGAGCCGCGAACCGATCCGATCGGCGTCAGTCCGGGTACTCGTCCTTCCGCCAAGTGCGGGGCTCGGCGGATTGCGCTTTCGGAGTTCGCTCGAGCAGGAAGCTGTAGTACGGCGCGACGAACGGGTCAGGCGCCATCACCGTGTAGGTGTGGTAGACCGTCCCATTCTCGAGCG
>WNGB01015281.1_pt1 | contig 10178 bp, 9 predicted proteins | sample 5400681 | NCBI WGS metagenome assembly WNGB01 (sample SAMN13153367, study PRJNA577476) | soil metagenome | isolation source: 115 cm soil or saprolite under grassland replicate 2 | place: USA:California | collected 2016-06-15
GGAACGTTTCGTCGGCGGGCGCGGTGCGCGGATTCGCAATCGCGGCGAGATGCACGACGACGTCCTGGCCGGCGAACGCACGCTTGAGCGCAGCGAGGTCGGTGACGCTCGCATCGACGTGCTTGATGGCCGGGTTCTGCGGCGCCTTGATGTCGAGCACCGTCAGCGCGCAGCGCTCGCTCAGGTCCTTCGTGACGTAGCTGCCCAGACGGCCGCTTCCTCCAGTGCAGACGATCTTCTCGAATCGCATTGCCTTTCCCCCGCAGCGGTGTGCACCCGCACGTATTTTCTATTGTGGTATATCGTGCGACGCTATGAAAAACTATAACCACCCGCTTCCGCCGTTGTCAACGCCGTTCTTGAGGTGCCGCGCGGGCGTTCAAGCCCGCGCCTCGATACGCGTCCAGTACCACCATGTGCGCTCGACAACCCAGTCCTTCACATCGTCGCGGAACGCAAGAAAGTGCGGCGATTGCCGGTGCGCTTCGAACGCCGCCTCATCCGCATAGCGCTCGATCAGCAGGAACAGCGACGGGTCGCCGTTCTCCTGATGCACGTCGAAGCAATGGCAGCCGGGCTCTTCGGCGACGCTGGTGCGCGCGTGACGCAGCAGTCGCGCCTTGAATGGCTCGATCGCGTCGCGACGCACGCGCAAGTGCGCCGTGTGGAAAACCTCCATCGCGGCCTCCGCAATCAATCGACGAGATGCCGCAGGTCATGGTGCGGCTCGAAGCCCAGCACCTCGCGCGCGGGCGACAGATCGTAAAGCGGCGCGTACGGATTCTTCGCGTAGACGTCGGGGCGGCGCACCGGTATCGGATGCTTGACGAAACGCTCGAGCCGCTCGAGGGTCGGATCCGGAGCGAGCGTCGATGCGGCGCAGATATAGAAGCCTTCGAATGCCTGGAACGCGCCGACATCGAGCGCGAGCCGGAACGCGCGGGCGACGTCGCGCGGATCGACGTAGTGCCACAGCGGGCCGCCGCCGGCGGCGCTCGGCCCGCCGACTGCGGGGCCCTGGTAGCTCGCCGGGTCCTTCGCGCGCGCCTTCACCTCGCCGTACATTTCCGGATAGAGCACGAACACCGGACGCAGGGCGATCACTTCGAGCTTGCCTCGCTCGACGAAGCTGCGCCCGATCTGCTCGCCGACGAGCTTGCTCAACGCGTAGGGATCGGTCGGCCTTAGCGGATGCGCGCCGTCGATCGGTGCATAGTCGGGTGCGCGCAGGCTGCCCGACATGACGGTGAAGCCCATCACCGAGTCGCTGCTGCACAGCACGACGCGCCGCACGCCGGCGTCTTCGGCCGCTTGCAGCACGTTCCACGTGCCCATCACATTGACACGCAGGATTTCTTCGCCGGTGCCGCTCCAGATGTTGGGTCGCGCGGCGACGTGGATGACGGCATGCTTGCCGGCGCACGCGGCGCGCACCGCCGCGAGATCGGTCACATCCGCGATGATTTGCGGTATCGGCTCGGAGCAACGCTTCTGGTCGAAGCCCGTTACGCTGCCGTGCTCGGCGAGCTCGCGCACGACATGACGGCCGAGCAGCCCGCCCGAGCCGGTGACCAGTACGTTCGTATCGTTCATCGTTCGATGCTCCTGGTGCCGAATGCCCGCTCAATCGCGATAGACGTCGGGATGCGAGCGCATCCAGTCGGCGAATGCGCGGATGCCTGCCTCGAGACCGAACGCGGGCACGAAGCCCGTGTCGTCGAACAGTCGCGTGCCCGCGAGCGGACCGCGCATGCGCGTGTTGTCGGTCCACGGCGCCGTGCCGGGACCCACTTCGATGCTCGCTTCAGGAACGACGGCGCGCACCACCGCAGCGACGTCGTACGTGGTGAAGTTGCGGCCGGAGCCCAAATGGTAGATGTCATGCGACAACGCATTCGCGTCGTAGGCGGCAACCAGGCCCGCGGCGACATCGGCGACGTACGTGAAGCTCGCGGCGAACTCGCCGCCGCCCGGCTCGCGAATCGGCTTGCCGGCGAGCGCGAGCTTCAGGAACAGCGGAATCGGGCCGCGCGGATTGTCGCGCGCGCGCGGCACCAATGGCGGCCCGTACACCCACGAGATGCGCACGACCGCCGCCGGCACGCCGAACTGCGATCGGTACGTCGACGTGATGAGCTCGCCCGCGTACTTGGTCGTACTGTAGAGGTTCGTGGCGCTCGGCTGCGCGTTCTCGAAGATCGGCTGCGACGGGTCGACGGCGTTCTGGAACACCGAACCGGTGCTGACGTACAGGAAGCGCCGCCACTCGCGCCTTCGCGCCGCGTCGAGCAGCCGGCACGTCGCGCCGACGTTCGCGTCGACGGCCGCAACCGGATCCTTGCGCGCTTCCTGATCGTTCGGCACGGCGGCCGTGTGGATGCATCCTTGGACCGCATGCCGGCTTGCAAGCGCCTCGATGTCGGTCGCGCTTGCGAGGTCGCAGCGCACCCACGTGAGCGGTCCTTGCAATGCGTGCGCGTCCGCTTCGCGGAACACGTTGCGATACTGCGCGACAACCTCGTGACCGCGTGCGAGCGCCTGGCGAACCGTTTCGTAGCCGACGTGACCCATTGCGCCGGTGATCAGCACTGCCATCGTCGTCCCCGTCCGTTCGACTTCCTACAATGTCGGTTGACATTCCACGATGTGAAGGATTATAAACATCGAAACCGATCGCGTGCAGCTTTTTTGCTTCCACGCGCCGATCGTTCGGCAACCGACTCTGACAATCCTGGGAAAGGTCAGCGCGACATGGCACGCATGAAAGGCGCCGAGTTGATCGCGAGCTTCCTCGTGGAGGAACGGATCCCGTACGTGTTCGGCATCTGCGGTCACGGCAATGTCGGGATGCTCGACGCACTGTACGACGTGCGCGACAAGGTCACGCTGGTCTCGCCGCGGCACGAGCAGACCGCCGCGCACATGGCTGACGGGTTTTTCCGCGTCAGGCACCAGCCGGTCGCAACGCTCACGTCCACGGGGCCGGGATCGGCTAACCTGATCATGGCGCTCGCCGTCGCGCAGACCGATTCGTCCGCGCTGCTCGCGATCACCGCGAACGTGCCGACGTCGCAGTTCAATCGCGGCCCCTTTCAGGAGCTGAACCGCCACAACCAGGCGGACTTTCCGAACGTGATCCGGCCGGTGGTCAAGCACAGCTTCCAGCCGAGCCGCGTCGACATGCTGCCGCTCGCGCTGCGGCAAGCGGTGACGACGATGAGCACGGGGCGGCCCGGGCCCGTGAATGTCGACGTCCCCTACAACCTGTTCCAGGAGGAGGCGGATGTGAAGCTCGAGCCACGGCTCGGCGGCTTCAACGTCCGCCGCAGCGGCGCGTCGCCGGCCGATGTGCACGCGACGTGCGCGATGATCGCCGCGGCGAAGCGTCCGGCGTTCTTCATCGGCCACGGCGTCACGTTGTCCGAGGCCGGGCGCGAGCTGACGGAGCTCGCGCGCCGGCTGCGCATTCCGGTAATCAGTTCGCCGAACGGCATGGGATGCCTCGACATGGACGACCCGCTGTCGCTCGGCTTCATCGGCCGCAACGGCGCTTTCCCCGCGAACCAGGCGGGCCGGCATGCCGATCTCGTCATCGCGATCGGCGCACGATTCGACGACCGCTCGGCGTCGTCGTGGCTCGAGGGCTATTCGTGGAACTTCCCGCCGTGCAAGCTGATTCACGTCGACGTCGATCACGCCGAGATCGGCCGCAACTACGCGCCCGATCTCGGCATCCTCGCCGATGCGCAGACGTTCCTCGCGCAGCTGCTCGAGCACGTCGAGCGCGGGACGCTGAAGACGGGCGCCGCGCTCGACGCATGGCATGCGGACATCCGCAAATGGCGCGCCGAGTGGGACGAGTACATCCGCCCGAGCTTCGACGCGCACGCGTCTCCCATCCGTCCGGAGCGCATCGTCGCCGACTGCCGCGCCGTGCTGCCGGACGACGCCATCATCTCGCTCGACTCGGGCATTCATCACAACTGGTTCATGCAGTTCTGGAAGGCGCGCCGGCCGCAGACGATGCTCAACACGTGGGGCTATTCGGGCATGGGCTTCGGCCCGAGCTCGATCCTCGGCGCGAAGCTCGCCGCACCCGACCGGCCGTGCGTGTCCATCTGCGGCGACGGCGGTTTCACGATGGTGCCGCACGTGCTGTGCACGGCGGCCGAGTACGACATCCCGGTCGTATGGGTCGTCTGGAACAATTTCGCGTGGGCCGCGATACGCGACCTTCAGTACGGCTATTTCGACGGCCGCGAGATCGGCACCGCGTTCTATCGAGGACCGCAACGCAAGCCGTACAACCCGGACTTCGCCGTGTGGGCACGCGGCGCGGGCATCGAAGGGTTCACGGTGACGAAATCCGAGGATTTCAAGGGGGCGCTCGCGCACGCCGTCGGACTCGGCAAGCCGTGTCTGATCGACGTGCACGTGGACGCCAACATCCGGCCGCCTTCCACCGGTGCGTGGATGCTTCCGCCGCTGCGGCACAAGGAGCCGGTGTTCGGCGAGAAGTACGTGCCGACGCAATGAGCGAGGCTCGCGCATTGAATTGCCGACGCGACGTCAGCGGCGATCGCATCCCTTGCTAGCGAAGGAAGCCATGTCACAAGCGACCAGGACCGCGACCGACGTTGCGCGCATCAAGATGCTGATCGGCGGAGCGTGGCGCACCGGCGCGGCCGAGCGCGACGTCATCGATCCCTATCGCGGCGAGGTCGTCGCGCGCGCGCCCGAATCGTCGCTGCAGGATCTCGACGATGCACTGACCGCCGCCACGAACGCGAAAAAACAGGCGGCCGCGATGCCGGGCTTCGAGCGGGCCGTGCTGCTGCGCAAGGTCGCCCAGCTCGTCGTCGAGCGGGCGGACGAGATCGCATTGATCATGGCGCGCGAAACCGGCAAGGCGATCAAGGACGCGAAAGCGGAAGTCGTGCGATCGCAGGACACCGTAATGCTGTCGGCGGAGGAAGCAATTCGTATCGAGGGCGAGCACATACCGCTCGACGGCTCGGCGATGGGCGCGGGCAAGATGGCGTTCATGATGCGATTCCCCGTCGGTGTGGTCGCCGGCATCACGCCGTTCAACGCGCCGTTCAATCTCGCGTGCCACAAGATCGCGCCTGCGCTGGCGGCCGGCAACACGATCGTCCTCAAGGCGCCGCCGCAAGCGCCTTGGGTCGTGACAAAGCTCGCCGAGCTCTTCGCGGACGCCGGTACGCCCCCCGGCTTCGTGAACCTGCTGCACGGCAACGAGGTCGGACCTGCGCTCGTGCGTGATCCGAGAGTCGACTTCATCACCTTTACGGGCTCGAGCCGCGTCGGCCTCGACATCAAGGCGGCGAGCGGCACGCGTCGTGTCGCGCTCGAGCTCGGCGGCAACGGCGTGACGATCGTCCACGCCGACGCCGATCTCGCCGAGGCGGCGGCGACTTGCGCGCGCAATTCGATGCGGCTCGCCGGTCAGAGCTGCATCTCGGTGCAGAATGTCTACGTGCACGAAAGCCTCTACGAGGCGTTCGTGGAGCAGCTCGTCGCCGGCGTGCGGAAAATGCGCCTGGGTGATCCGACCGATCCCGACACCGACATCGGAACGCTGATCAACGAAGCCGCCGCGCAGCGGGTCGAGCAATGGGTCGACGACGCCCGGCGCCGTGGCGCACGCGCGTTGACCGGCGGCCAACGGCACGGCGCCCAATACGAGCCGACAGTACTCGTCGATGTCGAGCCGACGATGCGCGTCGTCTGCGAGGAAGTGTTCGGCCCGGTCGTGACCGTGCAGCGTTACCGCGAGCTGGCGCCGATTCTCGAGGCCGTCAGCGCCGACCCGTATGGTCTGCAGTGCGGGATATTCACGAAATCGCTGCCGGTCGCGTTCCAGGCGATCCGCGGGCTTCGCGTGGGCGGCGTGATCGTCAACGGCAGCTCCACGTGGCGCACCGATCAGCTCGCGTACGGCGGCGTGAAGGCGAGCGGCCTCGGCCGCGAAGGGCCGCGCTACGCGATCCGCGACATGACGGAGGAGCGGCTGGTATTGTTCAACTTGTGAGCAGCGTAACGATGAAATCGAAAATGGCCAAGCGCGCGCGCGCGAGCGCGCCCGCGCCCGAACAGCCGGTCCCGCAGATCAGCAAGGAGCGCGGCGGCATCCAGTCGCTCGAGCGCGCGTTCGGAATCCTCGAGCACATTGCGCGTCATCGCGACGGCATCACGCTCGCCGAGCTCTGCAAGAGCGTCGGCCTGCACAGCAGCACGACGTTTCATCTGGTGAAGACGATGGTGCAGCTCGGATACGCGAGCCAGCATGCCGAGTCGAAGCGCTACAAGATCGGACGCAAGGTGTTCTCGCTCGCCGCCTCGTCGCTCGACGAGCGCGAGCTCGTGACGCGCGCGACGCCGGTGCTGGAGCTTCTGAGCACCCGCACGAGCGAAAGCGCGCACTTCGCGATCCGCTCGGGCGCGGACGTCGTCGTCGTCGCGAAGACGGAAGGCGCGGGGATGTTCCAACTGGTCGACCGTGCGGGTGTCGTGCGGCCGGCCAACGCCACCGCATTGGGCAAGGTTCTGCTCGCCGCATTGACGCCGGCCGAGCTCGACCGCTATCTCGAGAACCGCAAGCTGCCGCGTTTCACCCCCAAGACGATCGTCGAGCGCGAGTCGCTGATCGTCGAGCTCGAGCAGGTCCGCCGCAACGAGATCGCGTTCGACGACGGGGAGTTCGATGCCGAAGTCCGTTGTGTCGCCGTGCCGGTGTACGACTTCCTCGGGCGCGTCGCGGGCGCGATCGGCGTGTCGGGCCCGATGTGGCGACTGTCGCTGCAATCGCTGCAGGAAAAGTCGCGGCACGTACGCCAGTCGGCCGCAGAGCTGTCGGCCGAGCTCGGATACCGCGGAGAGTCGAACGCGAAAGTGGCGTGACGGCGAAGCTGCCTGAGCGAATTCGACGAATGAGCGGCAACAACGGTTGGCACGAGACGTTCGATCTCGTGGTGCTCGGCGCCGGCGCGGGCGGCATGACAGCGGCGCTCGTCGCGGCAATCGAAGGCCAGCGCACGCTTCTCATCGAGAAGAGCGATCGGATCGGAGGCACGACCGCCCGTTCGTCGGGCACCGTGTGGATCCCCGACAACCGGCATCAGCATCGCCTCGGTTCGAGCGTTGACCCGCAGGCCGCGCGCGCGTATCTCGACGCGTTGGTTGACGGCCGCGCCGATCGTTCGCTGCGCGAAGCGTTCATCGACGTCGGACCGAGGATGATCGACTACCTGGAAGCGCACACCGACGTCCGGTTCCAGGCGTACGCGCACAGTCCCGACTACCGGCAAGATCTTGTCGGTGCGACGGACGGCGGGCGCGCGCTCGAGCCGCTCGCGTTCGACGGCCGCACGCTCGGCCCCGACTTCGATCGCGTCGGCTGGCCGCTGCGCGAGCTGATGCTCTTCGGCGGCATGATGGTCACGCGAGGCGAAGCCGCCCGCCTGTTGCGCAGCGCCCGGTCACTCGACGGATTCCTGCTGGGCGCAAGGCTTGTTTCGCGCTACATCGTCGACCGCTTGCGATACAAGCGCGGCACGCGGCTCGTTTTGGGCAATGCGCTCGCCGCATCTCTTTACAAGAACCTGCGCGATCGCGACGTCAGCATCTGGCTCAACGCGCGCACGTCCCGGCTCGTCAACGAGAACGGCCGCGTACGCGGCCTGCTCGTCGACATCGGCGGCAGCGAGCGGCGCGTGGCCGCGACCCGCGGCGTCGTGCTTGCAGGAGGCGGATTCCCGGCGAGCGCCGAGCTCCGCGAGCGTTTTCTGCCTCGTCCGGTCGCCGAATACACGGCCGCCTTCGAGGGCTGCATCGGCGACACGTTTTCGCTCGCGCAGGATGTCGGCGCAGCGCTCGGCCCGCCTGGCGAGGACAACGCGTTCTGGTTTCCGAGTTCCGTCGCGCGACGCGCCGACGGCACGACAGCCATCTATCCGCATATCGCACTCGACCGATCGAAGCCGGGTCTCATTGCGGTCAATTCGGCCGGCCGGCGATTCGTCGACGAGGCGTCCTCATATCATGAGTTCACGCGAGCGATGTATCGGTCGCATCGCGAAGTGCCGAGCATTCCCGCGATATTGGTATGCGACCGGCGCTTTGTATGGAAATACGGGCTCGGGATGATCAGGCCGCTCACGCCGACGCTGGGCTCGTTCGTCGACCGCGGGTACCTGTACATGGCGGACACGCTCGACGATCTCGCAAGCAAGGTCGGCGTCGATGCGGTCGGGCTCGCGCAGTCGGTCGCGGCGATGAACGAATATGCGCGCACCGGCGTCGATGATGAGTTCGGCAAAGGCAGCAACAGCTACGATCGCTGCAACGGCGACGCGCGCCAAAAGCCCAACGCGTGTCTGGGTCCGATCGAAAAACCGCCCTATTGCGCCGTCAAGGTCTATCCCACTCCGCTCGGCACGAGCCTCGGCCTTCGCACCGACGCGAACAGCCAGGTGCTCGACGCGTCGAATCGGCCGATTGCGGGTCTCTATGCGTGCGGCAACGACATGCATTCGATCATGGGCGGGGAGTATCCCGGTCCCGGTGTGCAGATCGGCATTGCACTGACATTCGGCTACATCGCCGCGAGGCATGCGGCGCAGGCCGAGATCGCGCAGCGGCGCTCCGATCGCGAGGTGCGCTCGGAGCTGTCGTAACCGGATCGTGAAGCGCGACTGGATCATGGCGCAAGCGGCGCAACGGATTTGCGCGCGCGGGCGGATCAGCAAGCGGATGATTGAACCCGAGCAGCGCGAGATCCGATTGGCCCGAATCGTCGTTCACGCGTCGCGCGAGCCTCGCGGATTCACCGGACCGGCGAGGGCGTGCGCGACGCGCTCGAGTCGGGGAATCGTCGGCTATCATTGCACCTCGCTGGAGGGTCCTATGTCGGAAGCAAAAAAAGCGCGCATGGTCGGTTTCAATCACGTCGCTCTAGAGGTCGGTGACATCGAAGCGGCTTTGGCCTTCTACGGTCGCTTGTTCGAATTCGAGCTTCGAAGCAAAAGCGACTCCATGGCGTTCATCGATCTCGGAGATCAATTCCTTGCGCTCCAGAAGGGCCGTAAACAGGCCGCCGACGACGGGCGACATTTTGGGCTTGTGGTCGATGACAAGGAGGCCGTTCGCAAAGCGCTGGTCGATGCGGGCATCGAGACGCTGCCCGGACCGTTTCTCGACTTTCGCGACCCTTGGGGCAACCGAATAGAAATCGTCGGATACGACAATATTCAGTTCACCAAAGCGCCGAACGTGCTGCGCGGCATGAGACTCGCGCATCTGTCGAAGAACGAGACGGCGATCAACGAGCTTGCCGAGAAAGGCATGGCGCCGAAATGAAGCAACGCCGGTGCATCGGGTGCGTGCCGATGCGTCTGTAGGCGTTTGTCTGACGTCATGCCGTAGCAAAATCGGACGTGCCTTGGGGGAACCTCTTCCGCGCATATTGGCCCCAATAAATTGGAGGATGCGAAAGGAGTTTCCTATGAAGCGAATGCTGAAACTCACATTGGTGGCGTTGGGTGCATTGCTGGCGGGCTGCGCCACGACGATCGATTATCCTTATTATCACTATCACGGTTATGTCGGCCCTGGCGTGGTCGACTATCACTACAGCAATCGCTACTGACACCCCATCCAGTAACCCAAACAACGGCCGCATCCGCGGCCGTTTCGTTGTTCGGTCCGGCTCGGCAGGTTCACTTCACGCAAGCTCGTTGACCGAGTGCGGGTCGACCGCGTAGGGATGGACACGGCCGAGGAAGCCGCCTTGGGATTCCACCCGCGCGATCCAAGCTCGAAAGCAAACATAGGCATCTAGCGAAAATCCCGCCTCTTCGGCGCGGCTCGCATACGCGAACAACGACATGTCGGCTATGGTGTATCGATCGCCGCAGATGAACGGTCGCGCCGACAGCTCTGCCTCGAGGATTCTCAATGCGTTCGCGCCAATGGCACGTTTTGCGTCGACGAGCTCCTTCGGCCGCCGGCTCACCTTCGACGTCATCATCCAGTAGCGAAGTGAGCCGATGGTGTTCTGCACATAGTCCTGCTCGAACGACATCCATTGGTTCACCTTCGCGCGCCCAAACGCGTCATCCGGGAGGTAGCGGGTACCTTCAGCCAGGTACTCGAGAATC
>WNGB01064128.1_pt1 | contig 10177 bp, 10 predicted proteins | sample 5400681 | NCBI WGS metagenome assembly WNGB01 (sample SAMN13153367, study PRJNA577476) | soil metagenome | isolation source: 115 cm soil or saprolite under grassland replicate 2 | place: USA:California | collected 2016-06-15
CTTTCTACGCCCTTCCCGATCTCTCCACCTCAAGCGGACTCCCGACGAACGCCGTCTATGGCTTCGCCTCGATGCTGCAGAAGATCATCAGGGAACGGCGTCCTGATTACCTGGCTGTGGTGTTCGATGAGAAAGGCCCGACCCTCCGTCACGAAGAATTCAAGGAGTATAAGGCCCACCGGCCGCCGATGCCCGATGCACTGTCGCAGCAGATTCCATACATCCACAAGCTCGTCGAGGCCTTTGCGATCCCCGTGGTGAAGTTGAAGGGCTATGAGGCGGATGATCTTATCGGCACGCTCGCCGTGCAGGCCGCCGGCGAGGGATTGGATGTGGTCATCGTGACCGGCGACAAGGACATGTTTCAACTGCTTTCTCCCGCGGTCCGCATCTTTGACCCGGTAAAGGACAAGACTCTGACCGAAGAGGATTGCCTCGCCCGATTTGGAGTCGAACCGGCGCGTGTCGTCGAAATCATGGGTCTCATGGGCGACGCCACCGACAATATTCCCGGCGTCAAGGGCGTCGGCGAGAAGACGGCGAAGAAGCTCATCGCGGAGTTCGGCACGATCGAGAATCTCCTGACTCATCTCTCCGACGTAAAAGGGGAGAAGCTCCAGAGCCTGCTGGAGGCGCATGCCGAAGACGCGCGCCAGAGCCGAAAGCTCGCGACCATCGTGACGGAGTGCTCGGTGTCCTTTGATCGCGAGCGGTTTCGTCTGGGGGCGGTCCGCAACGAGGACCTGAGCGCGCTCTACCGGGAGCTCGAATTCTGGGGTTTGCTGAAGGCGCTCCCAAACGCGAAGGGCGGTGAGGGTGAAGCTGCGCAGCGTGTCGATGTCCTCGATGACCCCTCCGCGCAGACACGCGTTGTGGAAGCCATCAAGGCCGCCGGCGAGGTGGCGATTCGATACGATGGTGGCCGCCTATCTGCTGAATCCCAACCGCCGGAGCCCCGCGCTGGAGACGCTGGCGCAGGAATACCTCGCTGAGTCTTTGGGTCATGCCTCGCCGGTCAGGAAGTCGAAGAAAGGAGACCTCTTCGATCAACCGGATCGTGAGGAAGCCGCGATGCGCATCGGAAGCGCGGCCTCGGCAGTCGCGCGTCTGCAGCCGATCCTGGCCGACAAGTTGGCCGCCGGAGGACTGCGCGATCTGTTCGAAAAGGTCGAGCTGCCCCTCACCGTCGTGTTGGGGGAGATGGAAGCGAACGGATTCCTGGTGGACACGGCGGTGCTGGCAGGCCTGGCGAAGGAGCTCGAACAGCAGCTTGCGGGCATTCTTGACGAGATTTATCGAAAGGCGGGCACGGAGTTCAACGTCAATTCGCCCAAGCAGCTCAGCGAGGTCCTGTTTGAAAAGCTCAAGCTCGCACCGATCAGGAAGACCAAGACCGGCTACTCAACTGATGAAGACGTGCTCACGCAGCTCGCGCTCCAGCATGAGTTGCCGGCTGAAATTCTCAACTACCGCAGCCTCAGCAAGTTGAAGTCCACTTACGTAGACGCCTTGCCGCTGCTGGTCCATGCCGAGACCGGGCGCCTACACACGTCGCTCAACCAAACGGTCACGGCGACGGGGCGGCTCTCGTCGTCCGAGCCGAATCTCCAAAATATTCCTGTCAAGGGGGAGTGGGGTGGACGCATCCGCGAAGCCTTTGTCGCGGATCCGGGCGCGGTCCTTCTGTCGGCGGATTACAACCAGATCGAACCGCGTATCCTCGCACACCTTTCCCAAGACCCCGTCCTGATCGGCGCTTTTGTCAGGGGCGACGACATCCATGCGGCCACGGCCGCGGAGATTTTCAGCAGTCCCGTGGCGCAGATCACGACGGACATGCGCCGGGTCGCCAAAACGGTGAACTTCGGGATCATTTACGGAATCAGTCCGTACGGGCTCTCCGCCCAGCTCGGGATCTCCCAACAGGAGGCCAAGAAGTACATCGAAGCCTACTTCACGCGGTTCCAGGGCGTTAAAACGTTCTTGGACCGGACCATCGCCGAGGCGAAGCAGAATGGGTATGTGACGACCATGCTGGGCCGCCGCCGGCCGATCCCGGAACTGCGGAGCGGCGATCCGACGCAGCAAGGGTTTGGCCAGCGCATGGCCATGAACACGCCGATTCAGGGGACGGCGGCGGACGTCATCAAACTTGCCATGCTGGCCGTGAGCCGTCGGTTGGTTGCAGAAGGTGCCACGGCGAAGATGATCCTGCAGGTCCACGACGAGCTGATCTTCGAAATGGCTGAAACGGAAGTCGAACGGGTCCGCAAGATCGTCGTCGAGGAGATGGAGCGGGCGGTGAGTCTGGCGGTTCCCCTCAAGGTAGACGTCGGCGTCGGCAAGAACTGGCGCCAAGCCCATCCGTAGCGCAAGTTGACCGCCTGGAAAACCGTGTGCTACCTTGATCAATCCAGCATATGAGTGATCGGGTACTGGAAGAGATAGCAGCGCTGAAGGATGAGGACTGGGCCCTGCGGGAGGATGCGGCGGCTCTGTTGGGAGAGTTTCGTGACCCCCGCGCGGTGGGTCCGCTCGTGGAAGCGCTCCATGATGAGGATCGGGCCGTCCGGGATGCCGCAACCGCGGCCCTGCGGAAGATCGGTGTGGCGGCGGTGCCGGCGTTGCTCGCGGCCTTGCAAGACCCCAACGGGAACGTGCAGGAACTGGCGGTCGCCGTCCTCAAGGACCTGCCGGACCCGCGTGCCGTTGAGCCGCTCATCGGATGTCTGACGAATAAGAATTGGATTGTCCGGATGCATGCTGCCAAGGGGCTGGGTCTTGCAGGAGGCGAACGAGCCGTCGCGCCCCTAATTCCGTTGCTCATGGATTCGGTCAAGGCGGTGCGGGTGGACGCCACGGAGGCCCTGGCCCGGATCGGGCGCCCGGCGCTTGCGTCCCTGCTGGTGGCGTTGCGACACGAAGCTTGGATTCTGCGACTGCATGCGTGCGAAGCGCTCGGGAAAATCGGAGCCGACGAAGCGGGCCGTTCGGCAGGACGCCGCGAAGGCGCTCGGGGGAATCGGAAGCCCGCTGGCGGTGGAGGCGCTGACGACGGCGCTTGCAGACCTGGACGTGCGGCCTTTCGCGGTGGAAGCCCTCGGCAAGCTCAAGGACCCGCGGGTTGTCGGCACGCTGATTGATGTGGTGATCGGCAAGGGCCGTCCGGCCAATGTCCGCAAGGTCGCGGTGTGCGGGGCTGAGTCCGGCGAGATGGATGTAGAAGAAATGGAAACCCAGATCTTTGCCATCGGCGGTCTCGCCGAGATCGGAGACGACCGGGCCATCAACCCGCTGATCCGGGCACTGAAGGATACCAGGCTGAGGGCCGCGGCTGCGGCCGCCTTGGGCAAGATGGGTCTTCGGGTGGCGGCTCCCTTGCTGGCAGCCATGAAGACCGAGACGGACGCCAACATTCTTTTTCACGCACGGGCGATTATGTCGACAGTTGGGTGGCGTCCCACCGCGACAATGAAAGAAGGCATATAACATGGCAAACAAGCTTGCAGACTGGTTGGAAGCTCTGACTGACCCGGACGATGCGACGCGGGAAGAGGCAGCCCAGGCGCTGATCAAGCTGGCGGATCCCTCCGCGACGGACGCCCTTCTCGAGGCTTTACAGGATGAGTACTGGTCCGTCCGGATGTACGCGGGCCACGCGCTGGCTCGGCTCGGAGGGCCGAAAATCATCGAGGCGTTGGTCCCGATGCTGGGGGATTCCATTAAAGAATGCCGGGATGGCGCGGTGGATGATTTTGTGACCATCGGGACGCCGGCTGTGGAGCGATTGGTATCCGCGCTTCGAGACGAGCGCTGGCGTGTGCGGGAGAGCGCGGCCAAGGCGCTGGGGCTGATCAAGGACACACGCGCCGTGGACGGGTTGATCGCCGCCTTGCGGGACCGGGACGGCTCGGTGCGGACGATCGCGACGGAGGCGCTGGGGCGGCTCGGCGATCCGAAGGCCATCAAAGGCTTGATGGCCCTGTTCAAGGACAGCTCCAAGCTCGTACGTGTGGCGGCGACGATCGCCCTGATGCAGATCGGGGAGGCGACCGTTGAGCCCTTGATGGAAGGGCTCAAGGATGAGAACTTCCAAGTTCGCCTGCATTCGGTGCAGGCGCTGGGCGGGATTACCAGCGACTATCCCACCGGCCGATCCTGGTTGAAGGATTCCCGGCCTGTCCATGGGCTGATCGCGCTCTTGAAAGACAAGGACCGGGCGGTGCGTGAAGATGCTGCTATTGCACTGGGGATGATCGGCGATCCCAGCGCCGTGCCGGCCCTCATCGAGGCCATGCAGGATGGTACCGTCAGAGTCCGGGCGATCATGGCGCTGGGGATGATTGCCGATCCCCGTTCCGTCGAGCCCCTGATCCGGGTGCTGGAAGGGGTCGGCATCAATATGAAGGGAACCCCGATGCCGGGCTGCATCGTCAGCGAGGAATGGTTCATCCGGGAGCAGGCGGCGCTCGCCCTGGGGCATATCAACGACCTCCGCAGCGTCCCGGCCCTGTGCCAAGCTCTGAAGGATACCCGGCTCCGCGAAAAGGCGGCGCAGGCGCTCATCGAGCTCGGCCCTCAGGTCATCGACCAATTAATTGATTTCATCAACAGCCCCGAGTCCTCCAAAGTCGAGCAGCTCAGCGATAACGTGCTGGCATTCGCCACCAACCGGCTGGATGCGGCAGGCTCCTTGCGGGCGTTGGTAATGGATATCCTGATGCAACTCGGCTGGACTCCGCCTGAGGAGACGACGGCCGGAGAGCCCGGCAAGGCGAGCGTGGATAAAGCCAAGAGCTGACGGGGCATGGCCAAAAAAGACAAGACAGAGGATCTGGTCAAGGAGCTCATCCACGAGGAAGACTGGAAGCGGATGAACGCGACCGCCGAGCTCCTCAAGCGCGGCCCGGAGGCCGTGAGGGCCCTGATCACAACGTTGACGGATGCGAACCCGCGTCTTCGCGCTGAAGTCGCTCATATGCTGGGGCGGATCAAGGACCGGACCGCCGGGGTGTCTCTGGTTACGTTGATCAAGGACTCCGAGGCAAGCGTCCGGGAAGCGGCGGTCGAGGCCATCCGGCATGTGGCTGATGAAGCGGCGCTGGCGGAGATCGTTTGTTTGCTCGAGGACCCGTTGCATCGCGACACGGCGGCCGCGGTCTTGGGCCGCTTAAAAGACCCCGGCGCGCTGGAGCCATTGGTGGCCATGCTGAAGAGCCAGGATTCAACCGCGCGGTTGCTCGCGGCGGACGCGCTGGACCAACTGGCCGATCCCCGGAGCGCCGATGCCTGGATCGAAGCCATGACCTATCCCGATCTTCGTGAGGTCGCGGCTCGGTCGCTCAAACGCATCTCCGAGCTGCGGGAGCGGATCGCGGAAATCCTGGACCGGTTGAGGGAAAGCGAGGATACGGTGGCCTTGGAAGAAGCTCGGATCGGAGTCTCGATGGACCTGATCGGTCTGGGTCGTCCGGCGGTGTCCGGCCTCCTGGAAGCGTTGGAGGACGAACTCTGGGTCGTTCGTGAAGCCGCGGCGCAGGCGCTTGGGCTCATCGGCGATCTCAGGGCCGTCGAGCCGTTGCTGCGCAAAGCCAAAGCTGATCGTGACATGGGAGTCCGTGAGAGCTGCATCAAGGCCCTCGGGGAATTCGGCGATGCCCGTTCGGTCGACGTCTTGGTAGAAGCCGTGATGGATCCCACCACGCGCTTGGCCGCGACAGAGGCCTTGTCGAAGATCAAGGACATCACCGTGCTGGTGCCCCACCTGGAACTCATCAAGAAGATGAAAGGGGATCGGGATGGACTGGTCAGCTATCACGGCGGGTTGATGTTGGACAAGCTGGCGAAACTGCTTGAGGAACAGGGCGGCAAGCAGGTTGAAGAAAAGGAGCGCGATGAATGGGATGAAGAGATTCCGGCCCCCACACCCAAGGCTGCGGGTGGGACGGGTGGATCGGGAGGAGGCATCACAGTATGAGTGAGACCGATCGCCGTATTGATCAGCTCCTGGCGGCCTTGCGCGACGACAACGAGGCCTTGCGCGACCATGCCGTGGCCAGCCTCGGTCAAATTGGGCCGGCGGCGATTGATCGTCTGATCAACCTCTTCGCCGACGAGGACCGGGTGATCCGGGAAGCGGCGAGGCAGGCACTGGTCCAGGTGGGGGCCCCCACGGTCGAGCCCTTGCTGGAGGCGCTGCGGGATGACGATTGGGCCGTGCGGGAGCAGGCGGCTGCGGCGTTGGGCCGACTCAAGGACGAACGCGCCATTGCGCCCCTCATTGCGGCGCTCAAGGATCGGGACGGGGCCGTTCGTCTGTCGGCCGTCGAGGCCCTCGAGAAGATCGGCGACCCACGTGCCGTGGAGGGATTAGGTCTCGCCGGAGGCAATTGGGTCGTGAAGCGTCACGCGGCTGAAGCCTTGGGTTTAATCGGAGACACGCGTGCCGTGGAGGGATTACGGGAAGCGCTGCGGGACGAAGACTGGCTGGTTCGGCGAAATGCGGCGGAATCCCTGGCGAGGCTCCGGGACTCGGGGGCGGTGGAGGCGCTGCTCCCACTTTTGGAAGACGAAAACGACATGGTCCGTGAAACGGCTGAGGGCGCGTTGTCGAGCTTGGGCTGGACCCCGCCGAATGCGTGAGCGAAGGAGAACGTGATGGCTGATGAAGCACCCAAATTGATCCAGATCGGCAAAGGCGGGCCTGGGGTCAAGAAGGACGGGTTCAATCTCATTTCGGAGAAAGTGATCAAGGTTGACGTCGAGGCCAGAATCCTGGAAATCGAGTTGCTGGCCTATGAAGGGAAGACGGTGGTGCTGGAGGTCGGCGAGGACCTCCTCGAAGATCTGAAGAAGATCAAGCCGGGGGATGGCGTCACGGTCCGGGTGATCGAGGAAGAGCCGGGCGGGACCCTGCAGGGGGCGCCCACCAAGCGCCGTATCGTGAAAAGTATCACGGTCCGGTCGCGGGACGCCCAGAAGACGCGCGTTGAGGAGATGCTGTCCGCCCTCCAAGAGAGCCACTGGCTCACCCGCAAGTACGCCGTGGAAGTGCTGGGCACGATGGGTGATCCCCGCGCGGTGGGTCCTCTGATTGAGGCGCTGGCCGACGAAGTCAATGATATTCGGCAACGCGCCTACGATTCTCTGATCAAAATCGGCGCGCCGAGCGTGACTGCCGTGGCCAGCCTCCTGACGCATGACGACGACGATCTCCGGCAGGTCGCCGGCGAGATCATCCGTAAGATCGGCAAACCGGCGGTCGAGCCTCTGACCGAGGTCATGCTCACTGCGGACGAGGCGCTCCAGGCCAAGATTCGCAAGCTGCTGGACCGGATGGGCTATAAGCCGAAGCCGAAGACGGAAGTGATGTAAAGGCGGGGCGGTTCGCGAACCGCACTTACCGAGAAGTCGGTCGACCGACGGATGTGTAGCGGAAGCCGAGCGAGGCCATGCGGGCCGGCTCGTAGACGTTCCGGAGGTCCACAAAGACCGGCGTTTTGAGACTGCGCTTGATCCGTTCCAAATCCAGGTTCCGAAACTGGTTCCATTCGGTCATCAGTACCAGGCCATCCGCGCCGGCCGCCGCTTCGTACGCGTTGGCGCAGAGCGTGATGGTCGGCAAGAGTTTCCGCGCCTCCTCCAACCCTGCGGGGTCATACGCCCGGATCTCCGCGCCGGCCTCCTGCAGCTTCGGAATAATGTCCAGCGACGGGGCGTCACGCAGGTCGTTGGTGTTGGGTTTGAAGGTGAGCCCCAGCACCGCGATGCGCTTACCGGCCAAGGATCCTCCGAGCGCTGCCCGGATCTTCTCCACCATGCGCAGCCGCTGAGTGACGTTCGCCCGAGCGGTCGCTTCGGCGATTTCCATGACACAGTCGGATTGCCGGCCCGTTTGAATCAGCGCGGCGATATCCTTCGGAAAGCAGGACCCCCCGTAGCCTGGCCCTGAGTGCAGAAACTTCGATCCGATGCGATGATCGAGCCCCATGGCTCTGGCCACCACCTGCACGTCCGCCCCGACGCGTTCGCAGAGGTTCGCCACTTCATTGATGAACGACACTTTGGTCGCGAGGAACGTATTGGACGCGTACTTGATCATCTCGGCCGTGGCGACGTCCGTGAACACGAACGGGGTTTCGATCAGGTAGAGAGGCCGATAGAGGTCCCGCATGATCGCTTCCGCCTGGGGGCTGCCGGCGCCGATGACCACACGGTTGGGGCGCATGAAATCTTCGATGGCCGATCCTTCTCGGAGGAATTCCGGGTTGGAGACGATGTCGAAGTGGGCGGGCTGGGGAGCATACCGCTCGATCAGCTCGCGCAACCGCTCCCCGGTACCAACCGGGACCGTTGATTTCGTGACGATCACCTTGTAGCGGTCGAGGTGAGTCGCGATGCCACGCCCCACGTCTTCCACGAACGAGAGATCCGCCGAGCCGTCTTCACGGGAGGGAGTCCCCACGGCAATGAAGATCGCGAGACCGGTTTCGACGGCCTTGCCGAGATCGGTGGTGAAGGTCAAGCGTCCCTCCGACAGGCCTTTCCGAACCAGTTCGGCCAAGCCCGGTTCGTAAATGGGAATCTCGCCTTTCTCCAGCATGGCAACTCGACGTTCGTCCTTGTCCATGCAGGTCACCTGGACCCCGAACTCGGCAAAACAGGCTCCGGTCACCAGCCCGACATAGCCTGTCCCGATGACGCTGATGTTCATGCTGCTCCCTCCTGCCGTACCGCAGCGGAGTATAACACAGGCCCGGCGCTATTGACTGTCCGCCGGGCCCTTCTCTACAATTTCTCTTGCCATGGCGACCGGGGGAGTGATCCATAGACCTTTGGCAGTGATGATGAGCCGGCGGATATATTCCGTTCCTCCCTCCGTGCCGGTCGTTGAAGCCGCTCGAACCATGCGGGACGCGCAGGTAGGTGCCTTACTGGTCTCCGACGGTGCGCGGTTTGTCGGAGTCGTCAGCGAGTCCGATCTGGTGCGTCGCGTATTGGCCGTGGGAGGCGATAGCAGGCATGTGCGGGTAGCGGAGGTGATGACCGCCCCGATCATCACCATCGAGATCGACCGCTCTGCACATGATGCGAGCGATTTGATGGCGGAACGTGGCATCCGGCATCTGGCGGTGACGGAAGACGGAAACATTGTCGGCATTCTTTCAGTCCGGGACCTGTTGCGCTATTTCAAAAACTGGGGAACGCTCTGAATCGAAATAGTTTGGGGTAAGAGTCATTGAAACGAAAAAGCCCCCTCTTCTTTGTCGAGAAGAGGGGGCTTCTCAATATTAAGCGGGAGAGCCGCGAAACGTCAGTTGCGCACGCCGCTCCAGACCTTGTTAGGATCGATCTCCTTGTCCGGATTCAGTTTACGGGCCCGTTCTAGGAGCACCTCGGTCGATTCCGGATAGGCGGGATCGGAGATGCAACAGTTGTCCACCGGGCAGACCGCCGCACATTGGGGTTCATCGAAGTGCCCCACACACTCGGTGCAACGCTCGTGGGTAATGACATAGATGCTATCGCCGACACCCTGGCCCTCGCCGACGTGGTTGCCTTTCCCTTCGGCGTCGCTCCGGGTTTCGAAGATGGCCTCGTTGGGACACTCGGGGAGGCAGGCCCCGCAGGAAATGCACTCGTCAGTGATCAGTAATGCCATAACACTTGCCTCCTTCCAAGACTCGCTCTCGCTGGATTTTCCCTTGTCGGAGGCTGTTCGATAAGGTTGGCCCCCGGCTGAGAATTCATGATATGGTAACACGAAATTCTAAAAGGAAGGCCTTCTTCTTGTCAATGTGATTTTTCTCAAGGACATAGGCCTGAAGACCTGTTCTGGTACGAGCAAAAGCCCTAGGCCAGACTTTCTCACCGTCCGGAGCCAAACCTATGGAAAAGACGCAGGCGACGCGGGTAGGCGTCTTAGCGGTCTTGGCGTTATGCCTGCTGATGGCTGGGAACTATTTCATGTCCACCAACCAGGGCCCCGAGTCCCTGGTGGTGAATTTCCCGTCCGGTGCCCAGTTGCACATGGAGATTGCCGATAGTGAGAGGCCGCTGTTGCTAATCACAGGACTAGCCTTCCGAGAAACGCTTGCTCCCGACTCGGGGATGCTCTTCATCTACGAGCGGGCGGATTTCCACCGCCGGAATACGCGCCAATACCGTTTTCCTGTGG
>WNGB01026562.1_pt1 | contig 10175 bp, 9 predicted proteins | sample 5400681 | NCBI WGS metagenome assembly WNGB01 (sample SAMN13153367, study PRJNA577476) | soil metagenome | isolation source: 115 cm soil or saprolite under grassland replicate 2 | place: USA:California | collected 2016-06-15
ACGGAATCGAAGGCTGCGTTAAGAATCAAGTCGCGCGGTGCGTTTTGGATGAACCGCGGCGTTATGCGCGGGCAACCCAGATCTGCGTCGTAACGTACGCAGTCTGCGCGGAGTTTCCCAAACGCGCCCGCGTTTCGGGATGCGGGTAAGGCGCACCCTTCCGCGCGGCGGTATTATTCGTTAAAGGGAATTCGGATGAATTTGCGGACGCTGGGGCTTCGAAAGTCGTCGCCGCTCCGAGCCGACCATCCTGGGATCGGCCAACGGTGCGTTCTATGTAAGCGCGCGATCCGCGCCGGCGATAGGACCGGGCTCGTTCCACCACTCGATTCCGAAGAACCAGCGCTGGCTGACGGCCTCATCTGTCACTGGACCTGCATCGAGACTGGGCTATCTCGGCTACGACAAGGCGAGACCGCAGCGGGCACCACCCGCCAATTCCTTGAATCCTGGGCGGACGCTTTCAGCCGCCAAGCCGTGGCCGGCGAGCGCTGCGATGCGTACACCAGCGAAGCCGACTTCATCCTCAAGAATGGCCGTTCATTCGAATACGCTGCATTGCCACGCGGAGTCCGGATGGGGCGACCGCGCGAATGCTTCCGCAACGCCGCGGCACTTGCGCTTCGGAAGCCCGACATGTACATGTACGTGGAGGGCTACGCGGTCAACAGATGGATAGCAACACACACGGTAGCGCACGCCTGGTGCATCGGCTCGGACAACTTCGTCGTCGATCCGACGTGGGATGAGGGCGCCGAATACTTCGGCGTACCCTTCCGACACGACTATCTGCGCCGGGTGCTCAAGGCCAGGAGGGACTACGGCCTGATCGACAATGCCGAGATGGACTTTCCACTGGTGACCGGCGCACACCGCGTGCACGAAGCCGTCATCGACCGGCGTGACTAATCGGCCTGTGACTGTGGTGAGCAGTGCAGTTCATGTACCCTGGCGGTCCCAGAGTGAATGCGCGGAATCTGCTGTTCGACGTCTTCAAATCGGAAAGGTTTGGCGGCGCGGCGACGGAACGGGCTGTAGGAACTCAAGCCAATGTCGGCCACACCGCCATACGGAACGATGACCAACGACACGTTCTACAACATTGGACAGTAGGTCAGTCTGAATCCACGGGGTGAGTCTCAACAGCAACCGCAAGCTTGCCCGTTCCACGCGGCACGACCTTCCTTCAGGAGCAACGGTACGGCCGCCAGTGCAGCAAGTGAATCAAACCAAGCGATATGGAAAAGTGCATTGATCACCAGGCCAGCTAGGGCAATAACGGCCAGATAGGCACATGCGGCCGATTGCACTGCGTCGGCAGCCAGAGCTGCATTGTTGCTGCGGCGCGCTTCCCGGCGCTTCAGCCTGGCCAAGATAGGCATCACGATCAGGGCAGCCACGGTGATTCCGATACCGAGGCGGCTTGTTTCAGGGCGCAGGCGCAACGCCAACGAGGCAATGGCCATGACGCAGACGATAAGAGCAAGAGCGAACAGTAGAGCGCCAGCAGCACGAGCGGAGTTCCGTTGGGAAATGGGAACGTGAGGCAGAAACTGCAAAAGGACCACTCCCGCGGACAATAGCTCCACGAAGCTATCGGATCCGAATGCGAGCATTGCGGGGCTACGTGCCGCCGCTGCCGCATAAAGTGACAGGCCGCACTCGACCAACATCCATATGAGGGTGATTCCCTGGAGCCAGAACACCGCAGTAGAGCGGCCCGTCGGTGCGCAAGTCACGGTACTGGACCTTGAAAGCTGGATCTCGATCTGGACAAACTCGGACATTGTGCTTCCTAAAGCATAGCTCCTGATTCGTTGGGGCTGATTTCAAACTGATCACCGCACATCCTGCCCAAGCAACTCTCAACCAGCTCACGCCCACTGCAAACCTCTCAAGGAGCCGGCACCTGGACAGCGCCCGTGTGTTGCGAAGCGCCGGGAGCGTAAGCGACGGGCGCGCGCAACGCACGCAAGCACCCGCCACGGCCGGTTTATTCATTACGAGCCCCGGCTTCGCAGAAGACGGGGGGAGTAATTCGTCGCCTAAGCGGCCTTCCTTGAGCGACCTGCGATTTATTCACTCATGAATAAAAGCGCCAATGCGCTTCAAAGTGATGGCAAAGGGACAACTGGCAAGCCCCTCTATGGGCGTACGCGTCTCTCTCGGGGTTGTGCCAGGATGTTTTGGAAGGGGATATCTCGCTGGGTTGTTCCTGCGATCATCACAGGGGTTCGAAGCAGCTTGCCCATGAACTCCGCGGCCAGTCCGACGCAGACTCGCACTCGTTGTGGCGTGACGCGATCCCGGACGATGCACATCAAGTGATAGTTCGACGCGAGGTACAGAATCGTATCAACAAGCGTTTCGTCCTCCAGCGTGTTGGCAATCTCGCCGTAAGCCCCAGACGTCTTAGGCGTTCGTTCGTACTCGAGCGCAAAGCGCGCCTCACCGCCGTCACAACCGACCGCCACCACCGCGTCGTAATCTTTCGCGTACCTGTAGCTGGTCAGATTCTGCGAGCAGATCTCGGTTGCAGGAGTCCATCTCACCAGCGCCCGGCTCTTCCACAGTGCAAGATGCACTTCGTTAAGCTCGAGCCAGTGTGCACAACTGTGCTTGACCACGTCAACGTTTCTGCGTCCCGCGAACAGCTCGCCCGCATCGATCAACACGGAGGCACCGTCCTTGCTGATCGAGTACACTTGGTGCCGCCCGCGTGCCAGCCCGGGACGTTTCTCGATCAAGCCATGGCCGACCAACCGCCGGAGCCGGTGATCGAATGCCTGCCGCGAACCTTCTGTCTGTTCCAGCCGCATGAACTCGTACAATTGATTGCCGGTAACGAATCCTGATCGCAGGACCTGCTGCAGCAGAGGGATGTCCCTCGCTGGGCTCAATTCCATGGTTCCTTTTTCGTAACGCATCGGCCGTTCCTTACTCTGCCAGGCCTGCCCTTTCCAGCCGAAGGCCGGCGGACCAGAACTGCCGCGTGGAAGGCTCCGCGTAAAACGTACCCAGTTCCCCGTGCACCCAGGAGTACGCCGGCATCAACAGCATCGCCTCTTGTTGGTCAGCATTTTCACTGACGGAGACAACCTGAACCCTATCGGCCTTCCAGCAAGACGACCCAATGTCGAGTCGTCCGGTGTATTCGGCTGTCACGACGAACAGGTAAAAGTCGGGCCGCTCCGGACCACTCAGCATTCGTTTGAACAGAATTTGGGTCCAACCTGCGCGAGTAGTTTCGGGGTCTTTGCACTCGAACACGCGGTTTAGCGAACGTGACGGGTCGCTCGGTCGCTCCCAGATGCCGCCAAATCCTTTCACAGTCACCAGCACCGGCTACGCTCCTTTCAGTGTGCGGTTCTTTTGTTTCTCCGCTTCGAGCTGTTCCGTCAATTGGTTGATCCGTGCGATGAGCTTGCTTTCAGCTTCATTTCGCCCTGGCGTTCCACTCCCGTTCCGTGGCTGGATCGAACTGCCGGTCTGTCCCCCCTTCTCGAGAGCGTCCAGACGAGCAGAGAGTTCGTCAATCAGCCGTTCCTTGTCGTCGAGTTTCGCCTTCAGGACTTTCCGGTCGCTGTCGACTGTGTCAAGTTCTCCGCGTAAACGGGTTAGCTCGTTGCGGGCGTCAGTGGCCTCCAGTGCAGTTGGGCTGGCACGCCCGCTCAACTGCGCCTCAATCACCCGGTTGCATTCCTCCATGTGCCTGTTGTATTTCTGGATCGCCGTCTCAGCCAACGCGCGCGCGTACTGTGCATCGTTCCACACGTCGTTAAGAATTTCGGCGGCGCGCCAGAGTTTCCGTTTCTCGTCCATGACGCGGACACCGTAAGCCAACATCAGCACCATCAGCAGACCTGTGGTCAGAGCACTGTACCAGAAGAAGGGGTTCGCGGCGCTCGCGTCGAGAAACGCTTGCCGCCGCCGTTCGATCATCGCCCCATAATCGAGGTCGTTCTTGTTGACCAACTTGGTCGATGCCGTGAAGAAATCATACTTCTGCTCGTGCGGGCGCGTAGTTGCCTGGCGCTGATAAAGCCCCGCCGCCGGCTGCTTCTCGTCCGCTTTTCGCGCCGGGCTTGACCCAGTCTGGCCATCGACCATCACCGTGCAGGCGACAATCATGCACACAACTTGCACCTTCATTTGCGGAAGCCTCCTACTTGGCGACTGGGAACCCGGTACTTCCGCGCCAGATCCGGGTCCTTGAACCTGAGGTTGGCGCCGCTGGATTCTGCGCGCGAGTGCAGCATCCGTGGATATAGCGCCGGTTGGAAGCCAGGGATTGCGACTTCCTCCGGCGGTCGAACTTGCAGCAAGGAGTGCAGTGTGCCGCGAGTATCATCCGACATCAGGATTTCCATTTGGCCCTTGGGCAGGTTCTTAATGGACTCGTCCTGCGAGCGCGTCTCGCGATTCTCGCTTTCGGTGGCACGTCCGGTTTCTTCGTATTTTCCAAACCCGAAAAGACCTCGTTCCTTTTGGACGCTTCGCCGCGTCACGACTTGTTCGGCTGACGCCTTGATGAAGTATTCGGCGGTTTCTTCGTCGCGCGTGCGGAGCGTGATGGTCGTGTTCGGCGCTGATGTAACTTCTTCCTTGAAGCCGCGGCCGACCTGCATCAATTGCGGGAGGCTTTGCATAGAGAACAGGAACGCCGTGTTTGTGCCCCGGGCAGTCTGCAGGATCTGCGCGAAGTTGCGATAACCAAACGGAGCGAACTCGTCCAGCACGACGGAGAAGATGGGGCGATTCTGACGCCGGCGGTCCGCTTTGTCCTCGTAACGTTTGCCGACCGTGAGCTGGATGTTTTGAAGCAGCATCTTCCCGAGCGAGCGCACCGGCTCGATGTTCTTGTTTGAGTTCAGGCTCACGAACAGGATCAGCTCCTGGTCGATCACGTCTTCGATCGACAACAAGTCGTCGTACTGCCCCGTTACCGCCGACAGTTCGTCGTCCAGGAACGTCATGCACTCGTTAATCAGGCCTTGGATTTTGGGTACACGCTCCCGGTCCTCAAGCGACTGCGTCAGGTTCTTCACGCTCATCTCGAAGTTCAACCGTTGCTGGGCGGTAACACTGCTGTCACGATCGAGCCGGTGGACAGCCTTGTCGATTTGCTCCTTTAATACGTCCTGGTCGAGCAGCATGACAATCACGTCATAGAAGTTGTAACGGGCGCCGGTATAGAAAAGGACACGCACGATGTCACCGAGGTAGTTCAGCTGGTGCTTCGCGAAGAACTCGTCGTGCAGGTTAAAGCTGCCGAAGATCATGTTCACCTGCGCCATATAGTTGTCGTCGCGCGTGAAGAACGGGTTGTACAGGGCCGAGAACTCGGGACGCGATGGATTGAGCAACCGCAGTTGGTGCAGCCGTCCGGCGCGGTGAATGTGTGGCAGCAGTTGTTCGAAGAATTCGAGGTCTCCCTTGCCGTCGAAGATGACCATCGGGATGTGATGACGATCCTCCGGTGGCCCAACGAAACGCGCAATATCCTGGGTGATGATGTTTTTGAGGAGCGTGGTCTTCCCTGATCCGGTCATGCCGAGCACAATGCCCTGCATCACGCGCACTTCATCCGGCCAAAGCCAGGGCGTTTCGTCCATGTCGTAGCCGAGCAACACGGCATTTTGGTTCCAAGCGGACTCGATTGCACGCTCATCCTTGCGAGCCGGGATGACAAACGGCGGGCGTTTGTTCCGCTTGCCCCTTGTGGTGAATTTCCGCAAGACCGGCGCAATTACTGCCGCGGCAATGACGAAGAGGTAGAGGCCAGCTTCCACCAACTGTTCTTTGCGGATGTGGTACCGAGCGACTGCAAGGTACAGCAGCAGGGCGATAAGCCCGAAACCGAGCACGGCGCCAACGACGCCAGCCTCGGCATTGGTCATCTCACGCCGGGAGTTTTCAGAGTGTTGGATCATATATGCACCTCACGCACGGCCCAGGACCGTGCCGCTTGTGGCCGCTCTACATCGGCGCGAGATAGACTTCGAGCAACTTGTTGCAGCCCATGACAGCGACTAGGCTGGCGGCCGTTATGAGCGTCTTCCAGGTCCGCTGTCCTCGTAAGGCGCACCAAACCGCATGTCCGAGAGATCCGACGACGCCGATCGGCGCCAGCGGCAATATCAGCCACGGAGGTGTGGTGATGCCCCACGGATCGTTCGCCGGCGCGGCGTATGGTCCCGGATGGGTGAGCCACCAGTGAATCAGGTATGCGCCGACGATGGCCAGAAGGAAGATAGTTGTCCAGTAACAGACCGAAGTGACCAGTGCTGAGAACAGCACGTCCTGAAGCTGGACATCAGGCTGCCGTTCCTCCCCCCTACCTTCCGGTTCGTTTGCCATTTTGGTTGCACTTGACGCCATACTGTTCAGCTCCTCTTGTGCATCTCGTTTCCGGTTCCATCTATCTCGTGTGATGGAAGCTGAAATAGAGAAAGATTAGTGCTAGGACGAGTACGAGGATGAGGGTGATGGCGACAACCGATTTAGGCCGTCGTTTGCTTGCAGGTTCGAACGGGTTCCGCGGCTCCAAGACAGCATCTGTCACGGCGAGCCGGAATCCAGTGTCGTTGCGTTGACGAATCATCAACCGCAGACGCTCGTACATCTGCCCAACTGTTTGATACTCGGATTCCATGGCTTCGACTCCAGAAAATCTACAGCACGAGCGTGGCGGTCAGATTTCCGACGCGATCGATCGGAAACAGAATCTTTAGGACGGTGGGCTGGGTCTTCTTCGCGTCCGGGCTCACCGGCGGAAGCTGCAGCGCGATCAAGCCAATGCGCGCTTCGCCTGGACCCACTTCCGCAACTCCTGGCTCGCATTGTGTGATTTTGATTGGAATCGGTGCGGCGGAAGTCTTCAAACGGCTGGCGTATTCCATACCCAACTGCGCGTTTTGGAAGGTCCACAGCGACTGATCAAACTTCAGTCCAGTTAGGGATACGACCGCCGGAGGGCCCGCGCGCAACGTCTGGCTTGACCGGTTCTCGATTGAAAAACGGACAAAGACCTCATCCTGCCTGCGATAGACGTCCCGGATCAGCACACCCAGGTTGGCCTTCGCGCCCGCCGCTCCGCCAACCAGTCGGACTGGCGTGCTGTTCAAGAGCATTTCGTTCGGAACGGTAGACACGACGGCCACCGGCGCTGGCTTCGGTTGCGCGACCTGTGCCTGCGGCTGGGGCTGGCGGTAGTCGATGGCGAAGTCCATTTGTCCCGCGTCGCTGACGGCCGGCACCAGTTCGTAGTTCAGGCGGGTCGAGGCGGTCCAGATGAAAAGGTTCGTGGCCACGTTCTCTTGAAGCGGCTGGATGAACACCTTGTTCTCGCGTCGCTCAACCTTGAAAGCTTGGGGAGAGCCGACAGCAACGGTGGCTACTGGCTCCGCTACTTCGATTACGGTCAGATGGTTCATAGCAGTTTGTACCCGCACCACGCGCTCGCGTGATGGGGTTTCAGTGTCGATTTTCTGCGCCGGCAGCGGGGGGAACGTCATTGTCAGCGCGAGAGTTCCTATCAGAAGGCGTCGCATATTCTTGATCTCCTTTCCCTTGTCCAACAAGCCCAGCGGCCGCTCTTTCGAGCGGCCCCGGGTGCTTTTTTACTGCTCTACTCGCGCTCCCTGAAACAGCCGGGATTCCCAAGGGCGAACCGGCGCATGTTCGAGGAACGTTTGCTTCTTGGCATCGGTGTCGAGTTGCCGGATGCTCGCTGGATCGCCGTCCACGAACACCGAAAAGCTCGAACCGAGGGTTTTTTCGCAGGTTGCCAGAAATTCGCGCCGCTCCTCGCGACTGCGCAGAACTCTGGCCTTGCGGGTGCGAACAGCGGGGTGCTGCGGCAGGTTCGAAAACGTCACCATGCCATTCCGGATCTCTCCAGATCCTTCCTGGATGGCGAACGGTTGTACCGAATCCACACGCACACCGTCGAGAATGATGTTTCCGTGCTCCGTGATCTGGAACAGGAAAATACGCCGCTCCTGAATCTGCCCGCCTTCGAGCCGGATTCGCTCCACCCGGTACACATTCCCCGAGTTGTCGAACACAATCTCTCCATCAGGCAATTCAGGCAGATGAAGTTGAACGGGACGTCCGCCGGTCTCTTCGAGCAGCTTGTCGAGAGCTTCCTGCGGGAAGGCGTGAAAGACGATGGCGCCGGTGGCCTTGCCCTCTTGCGCGCTTCGTGTACTCGTCGCGATCGAGTGCAATGCCTGACACCAGCCTCTCCGGTTCTCCCGCTTGCCGTTTCCCCAATCGGCCAGGAAACGGTGAAAGTTTCGCATCTCTTCCCGGCAGCGCTCTTCGTTGTTACGCAGAGCAGCCTTAGCCCGATAGAGTGCCTTCGAAGCTTTCTTGCGGACGTCGGCGTTCTTGTGGTCTCTCACGGCTTCGAACTTCGATTGCGCTTCGGCAACAGCAGCCTCGCACTTCTCAGTTCGTTCCCGGAGCTCGCCTACCAGGGTGCCGAACGTCTTATTGATCTTCCGGCATTCCTCGTAAATCTCCCGGTCGAATGTCTCTCCCCGGATCATTCCGCCGAAGTCGCGCAGCGGAAGAACATCCTGGAAGAGAATGCCGATCTCTTTGCGGGCGTGGTTATAAAGCTGCCCAACGATATCCGAGTTGCTAATGGCTACTTCCATCGGCATGTCGGAAATGCGTCGGGCCTCTTTTGTCGCCAGCCATGCCGCCTTGGGGACTTCAGTGCGGATCCGCTTGATCACGTCCTGATCCACCTGGACGTTGTGTTTCAGCGAGTCCAGCGCGTTTTGCAACTGATCCACCAGTTCGTAAGCGTTGTCGCTCCGCCCGGCCGCGATACAGTCACTGATCAGGTTCGTAATCCTGCCGATTTGATTGCCACGAGCCTTCATGGCAACGTCCGCCAGGTTCCACCAAGGGGATTTGGTCTTGGTTTTCTTATCCTTCTTCTTCTGAAAGCCCTCCCGCATGTCGAAACGGCTTTGCACAAAGCGGGGGAAATCAGAGTCTTGAAGGACGGCAACCAAGTCGAAGTCGAAATCGCCGCCATTGCGTTCCGCGGTCTTCGAGTGCAGTGAGAAGGTACCGGGAAGGCGAAGCTGGCGCTCGACCAAGTCGGAAATATGCGCCGAATCCATCCTGCAGCCAGTTCCACGGAGAACCTGCTCCAAGAGGCGAGCGGTATCTTCGAACGACAGCATCTGGACGGGCAAGAGATCCTCCTTCATCCGGATAGGATAACGAATCACCAGTCCCCGCTTGGTTGAAAGCGAGCTGATGCTCCAGTCCTCCGGAATCCAGTCCGACCCCGCGAATACCTGTCCGTTGTGGCTGAACAGATATCCATCGTCTGCCAGGGCAAACGCCGGCATCCGAAAGCCACCGCCGGTCGATACCTTGAAGGCCCACTTCGCCAGCAACTGTTGCAACTTGTTGTTGATGAAGGGGTGTTTGAACAGCATGCCGCTGCCGTCCGCTTTCAGTACGGCTTCGACAATGCTGTTCTCGTAGGAAGTGAACTCCTCGTCTTCGGAGTCCTCCACCTTTGGCTGCGCCGGAGACGTCCCAATTGCTTCGAGAAGCTTCTGGTAGTCGCCGGTCAGGGCAGAGGAGACCACGTTGCGGACTTCCTCAAGAGCGCGAGGGATGATCTCGGTCCTGAGAGAGTCGAGCGGCGCGTGTTCGGTCAGAGTGTAGCTCGACTTGAACTGCAGCTCGCGAGAGTAGTCCCGAATCCCCAGAACAATGGGAGACCGAAATCGCATCCCCTGGATCCCGCTCGTGAGCCCCGAAAACCACTTCTGGCACTCATCGAGGAAACCCAGCTCGAGCTTTGGTTTAACCGAGCTTTCCGGAAGAATGATGTCGGCCTTCAAGAGATCAGCAACGTCGTCTTGCATGAGCTTGAATGAGCCTTTTGCCTGCGTCCGGTCGAAGGCGAGGCGGAACTGGTAGAAGCGATGATCGGGCAGGTTGAGTTTCCCGAACAGCCTCTCCGAAATCCACCCGCGGCAGTCGTTGGTTCCCAGCGCATGATCTTCGACCACCAACACGTCGACGTCCGGCTCCTGGATCACGACCTTGCAGTCGGAAACCAGAATGCCGAAGTACGTGATGGCAGCCTGCGGCCACTTCTGGAACCGTTCGGCGATCAGTTTCTCGTGTTGGGC
>WNGB01033520.1_pt1 | contig 10175 bp, 11 predicted proteins | sample 5400681 | NCBI WGS metagenome assembly WNGB01 (sample SAMN13153367, study PRJNA577476) | soil metagenome | isolation source: 115 cm soil or saprolite under grassland replicate 2 | place: USA:California | collected 2016-06-15
TGTCTATGGAAGAACTGATGGAGGAGTGATGCCACGATACACCGTTAAAATTGGTCATTATTTGATTTTGGAGACGACGCTCTCCATAGAGGCCCCAGAGAGACAGCGCGCGCGTGAACTGGCCCATACCATGCATGCAAGAGGAACATTTGGCACGATTGCCTGGGAGGTAAAGGATGCTCCTGTTGGAGGCTGGACGGATGTTCATCGGAGCATAGAGATTGAGACGGTACAGGAGGAACAAGAGTGCGAGTGAAATTTTCGGCCGCTGATGAGTTCCTTCAGGAGCTGTACCAAGAGCGTGGTCAAGTTGAAGACGGTATCTTGCGTCTGACCTTCTGCTATCAACAGTCCAAGCATGCCCCTTTGACATACATGAGTGTCGTCGCCGGTGTGATCGTTCGGGGCAAGATCATTGAACTACAACAATATGTTGGGCAGGTCATAGATACGCCTGCACCTCATGAAGGAAGTAACCGCGTCAAAGCCAAAGCGGAGATTATCCGTGCCAACATCAAGGTCAAAGCCCGCGACCTCGAGTTAGAAGTACGGGCGGGTATGTTTGAACCTTAACCTTTCACCCCTCGCTTCTGAAGCTGAGGGGTGCTTTTGTGGAGGGGACATGGAAGAGAAGAAAGATTATTTGTCCATCAAAGAATTGTGCACCCTTACCAGTTACGCGCCAAAAAGTGTCTACAACATGATTTCGCAGCGTGTCTTCAGAGAGGGAATCCATTATTTCAAGCCAACTAAGCGTAAACTTCTCTTCTTTTGGCCCGCCGTAGAAGCATGGATCAGGGAGGGCCACAATGGCAGAGAAGAGTAGGCGCAAAGGATTGACTAGGCGCGTCAATGAGGTAGGAAAGGGATACTTCGATATCTGGTATAAGGGCAATCACTTCCGCATCTATACAGGCAGACCATATACGCCTGAGCAGGTTTCGTGGTTCGAAGCACGGGAAATACTACTCGCGGAGATGATCGAGAACGACACGTTTGAGGTCGAGAAAGCCCGAGCGGTCATCGGTGTAACCCCTCAGCGGCAGCAGCGGATAGTGCGGAAAGTTGACCTCACCATTCAGGAGTTTGGCGATGAATGGTTGGAGCGCAAAAAAACGGCGATTGGCGAGGCGAAAGTGGAAGAGTACCGCGATACCCTCGCCTTGGTGTGTGCGCTTGAGGTTGGACCTCAAGCGCAGAAAAAAAAGCAGAAGCCGGTCAAGTTTGGTGCCATTCAGTTACGCGAGCTGCGGGCTCAACATGTTGACTGGCTCACGAACACACTCAGTCGGCGTGAGGGCATTAAGGGGCCGACGATGAGCAACACCCGCCTCAATGACATTCTCTTGAAGGTCGTACGACCGCTCCTTGACTTGGCGTATGAGCGTGACTACCTCGAAAAAATCCCCACCGCTGGATTCAGAAAAGGCGCGAGGAACACCCTGACGACATTGACCCATTCTCCTTTGACGAGATGCTTGCCTTTCTCGCAGCGCTGGCCGATCCAAAATGGGTGCGTTTCTACACCGTGGCGTTCGGCACGGGATTGCGTCCCTCAGAGCAGTACGCCTTGCAATGGGAACATGTCGATTTTCAGAGAAAACTCCTGCTCATTCGACAGGGATTCGTGAAGGGACGTTTGACGATGTTGAAGACGGCAGGAAGCCGCAGAGATGTCGATATGCTGCCGAACATCGAAGAGGCATTATGGAGTCACCGTCAGGAAACCCAGGGGAAAGGCCCGTATGTCTTTGCGAATACGGAAGGTGGCCCGCTGCATCGGGACAATATGCGTAACCGGATATGGAACCCAGCGCTGACACAGGCAGGGTTGCGCCATCGCAACCCGTATCAGACACGGCACACTTTCGCCTCGCTCATGTTGGATCAAAACGAGGACCCCACATGGGTGGCGCGCATGTTGGGACACACGACATTACGGATGCTCTACGAGCGGTATGGCAAGTTTATCCGCAACCGGACCCGGCACGATGGTGATCGGTTTACCAGGGCACTCCGCGACGCGATGGAGCGGAGAGAAAGTGACAACCATCCTTAGACCATCCTTAAGGAATATATGAGGTTATGCCGACTGGCATAACCTTTTGATTTTTCTCATGGAGAATACGGGATTCGAACCCGTGACCTCCGCCTTGCAAGGGCGGCGCTCTCCCAACTGAGCTAATTCCCCATACATGGTATCAAGTGAGCGGAGGAAGCTTAGCGAGTTCAGCAGGGGGTGTCAAGGCATAGACTTCCCTTCAGAACACTTGCTCAAGCAGCGCCACCGCTTGCTCGATCTCCGGTCGCGTCGTGTAACGCCCCAGGCTGAAGCGCACCGCTCCCATCCCCAGCTCTGGGGGAATATGCATCGCCTCGAGGACGGATGACAGGGAGATTTCCCCGGCATGACAGGCAGAGCCTGTGGATGCTGCCAACCCAGGCAGCTTCTCTAATAACTCAGCACCGATGACTCCCCGGCAGTTGACGTGCAGGGTGTTCGGCAGCCGTTGTTCGGGATGACCGTTGAGCACAACGCGGTCACCAAAGCGCTTTTCCAGCTCCTGCCAGAAGAGATCGCGTAACTGCCGCACGTCACGCTGGTAGCGCGGCAGATCCGCCTGCGCCACCTCACAGGCCTGGCCCAGGCCCACGGCCAAGATGACGTTTTCTGTCCCAGCCCGACGCCCCGATTCATGCCCGGCGCCGTGGATCAGCGGTTCCAGCATGCAGCCTGTGCGCATGTATAACACCCCAACCCCCTTAGGGGCATAGACTTTATGACCGGCAATAGACAGAAAATCGACCCCAAGCTCGTCTACCAGCGTAGGAATTTTGCCCAGAGACTGCGCCGCGTCCGTATGCATCAGGACACCATGGGTACGGGCGATTCGGCTGATTTCCGCTATGGGCTGGAGCGTACCCACCTCATTGTTGGCATGCATGATACTGATCAAGAGGGTCTGCGGGGTGATGGTGTGGCGCACATCGCCCGGGTCGACCATGCCCGTGCGATCCACCGGGAGATACGTCACGCGCAGGCCCTGTTGTTCTAGAAAACGGCAGGGGTTGATGGTCGCCGGGTGCTCGATCGCCGACGTAATAATGTGCTGGCCTCTGTGCCGGTAGGTATAGGCAACCCCCTTCAGGACCGTATTGTTCGACTCGCTTCCCCCACTCGTGAACACGACTTCTGTGGGGGCGCAGCCTAAGAGTGCCGCGACCCGCGCGCGGGCACACTCCACGGCTTCTTGGGTGGTCCGGCCGTAGACATGCGTGCTGGAAGGATTACCGTAGTGCTGCAGGATGTAGGGCTGCATCGCTTCGGCCACAGCCGGGTCCACTGGTGTGGTGGCGTTGTAATCGAGATAAATGGGTGGCATCTGTACTCTCCTCTTCTGACGCCCTTTGCTGCCAGTGCCCAGCAGGGGCTTAGTGGACACGATAGCGCTCGACCACCTCAGGATCCAGGGCAACCCCTAACCCGGGCCGCTCTGGCAGCTTGACGAAACCGCCCTCAGGGCTGATCGGTTCTTGCAACAGCTCGGCACGCAGCGCATTGGGGTTTTGGTCGAACTCCAGCAGGAGGCCGTTGGGGATCGACGCCAGCAGATGCATCGACGCCACCAGGGTGATGGCTGACGAGAAGGCGTGCGGGGCCACCATCATATTGTACACGTGCGCAAACGCAGCAATGCGTCGACACTCCGTAAAACCACCCGCCCAGGCAATATCTGGCTGAATGATATCCACGGCCCTCTGCGTGATCAACTCGCGAAAGCCGTACGCCCCGATCTCCGTTTCATACCCAGCAATCGCCGTCCCTAAGGCCCGCGCCACCTCAGCACTGCCCTTGATGTCGTCCGTGGCGACTGGCTCTTCGATCCAGTAGAGGTTCTGTGGCTCCATGGCTCTGCCCATCTGGATGGCGAGGGCAGGGCTCCAGGCACAGTTGATATCGACCATGAGTTTGGCCTCACGACCAAGAACCCGGCGGACCGCCTCAACGCGCGCCAGGTCTTCCTCGAGGCTGACCACGCACTTATCGTGCATGGCAAGCATTTCACGCAGATTCGTCTGGGTCGAGGGGTTACGACCGATTTTCATCTTCATAGCGCGGTAGCCCTGGCTGACGTAGCTCCCGGCCTCTTCTGCCAGGGCCGCGATGTCTTTGCCTTCCTGATAAAAACCGCCGCTGGCATAGGCTTCTACCTGGTCGCGGTAGGCGCCCAGCAAGCGATAGAGGGGCAGGTGGGCGACTTTCCCAGCTAAATCCCACAGCGCGATATCAATGCCACTGATGGCGTGCATGACAATACCACGCCGTCCATGCTGCCTGGTGCGCTGGAACATTTTCTGCCAGAGATATTCGATGAGGAGCGGATCCTCGCCCAGCAAGAGTGGTTTTAATTCGAGCTCGACGACCACCTGGGTACTCGCGAGCGGTCCGCCAGCCGAGCCAGCCTCGCCAAGACCAATGAGGCCAGTATCGGTCTCGACCTCCACCAGGAGAGCATTGCGTGCCACCTGCCCTCCCGCAGCACTCATGTAGGGTTTGGCACACCGGTACGAGAGCGGAATCGTGCGTACATCAGTGATTTTCATCGTGATCTCCTTGCCCTGGCTGGAGCACTCATACCTGTGGGAGAGGCTGTGCAAGCAGAGGCTCTAGCCAGCTGCACATCAAGGATGCGGGAAGGACGAGAAGGGATGGGCCTGGGTAGAGTCGAACTACCGACCTCACGCTTATCAGGCGTGCGCTCTTACCAGCTGAGCTACAGGCCCAAAGGCATCACGGCGCATAGGAATGAAGCGGAGTTGTACTCTAACAACTCCGTGACGGAGTGTCAAGGTCAAAACGCCTAGAAAATCGACCCCTGCAGGACGACGTGTTCGCGACCGTAGCCAGTCGAAATGAGCGAGACTTCGCAGTCCACTGCCTGGGCGATATGATCTATATAGCGTTTGGCGGCATCAGGAAAATCGTTGTACTCCGTCATGCCGACAGTACTCTGCTGCCAGCCGGGGAGCTCCTCATACCGCGGTTCAACCTGCTGCAACACCGCCGCATCACTCGGCATCTCACGCAAGACGTCCCCTTTATAGCGGTACCCAGTACATAGGGCAAGACTGGGCAGAGGGTCAAGGACATCGAGCTTGGTCAGGGCCAGGCTGGTGACACCACTATGCCAGAGACTATAACGCAGGCTCACGGCATCAAACCACCCACAGCGACGCTCCCGCCCAGTGGTGGCACCAAACTCTTGCCCGCGCTCCTGGATCAGGCTCCCAGTGACGTCATGTAATTCGGTGGGAAAAGGACCCATACCAACGCGCGTGGCATAGACTTTGGCGACCCCGAGCACGTGCGTCACATGTGACGGGGCTATACCGGCACCGGCGCACAGGCCACTCGTGTTGGTATTGGACGACGTGACATAAGGATACGTCCCATGGTCGAGGTCGAGGAGGGAGGCCTGGGCGCCTTCGAGCAGGATATGGTCACTGCGCAGCACCGCCTCGCGTACCATGCTGTCGGTATCCTGGATAAACTCACGGAGGCTTTCCCCGTATCGGGCATACTCGTCACACACCTCGTCCAGGTCGACCGTGGGCAGGTGGAAAAAGTGCTCCAGCAAAAAGTTGTTCTCTTCCAGATTGGCTTGCACTGCGGCGCGAAACTTTTGCGGTTGGATCAGTTCTTGCATACGGAGGCCACAGCGCGCTGCTTTGTCAGTGTAAGTCGGGCCAATGCCACGGCCAGTAGTGCCAATTCTATTGGCCCCACGTCGCGCCTCCCGCCCCTTGTCCAGCAAGCGGTGATAGGGCAGCGTCACGTGCGCTTTGGGACTTATAAAGAGACGGCCTCGCAAGTCAATACCGCGTGTATGGAGCTCCTCGATTTCTTTGACAATGGCACCAGGGTCAATGACGACGCCAGCCCCGATGACGCAACGGGTGCCTGGATGCAGCACACCTGAAGGGACCTGATGAAAAACGTATTTGTTCTCACCCACAACGACTGTATGACCAGCATTGGCGCCACCCTGACAGCGAATTACCCGTGGCGTGAGCAGGTCAATGATCTTCCCCTTGCCTTCATCGCCCCATTGCAGGCCCACAACGGCCACAACGGCCATAATGTCGTCTCCCTTCATCCTGGCAGATGCCTGCCAGCTGTCAGTATGTACCAGTCTACCCCGATGTTTTTGCTCCCTGTTGGACCTGCGTAATCGCCGCGTCCACATAGTCCACGACGTCGGCAAGTGCGAGACGCTCTGCGGTACCCGCGACAACATCATGCAGGATCGCTTCATCATCCGTCAACGGGGCGAGGCCCATCAGTAAGCCATAGCGAATGCCCGTGCGTTTGGCATAGTCGAGCGACCCCTGTAAATCCCGCGTGATAATGTCCCGCGCTACCCGGTGCCCACGCCGACGCAATTCATGACTGATCCGCAACGCCTCGCGCTTGTCCTTCCGAAAGTCCATGAGCAAGCAGTCAGCGCCGCTGCGTGCCGACAGAGGGTTGGCATTCTCCAGCGCTTCGAGCAAGGCTTCCAGATCAATGGCAAAACCTGTGGCGGGATCGTCCGGGCCATAACAGCCAAGCAGATGATCGTATCGTCCGCCGCTGCAGACACGATAGCCCAGGGTGGAGGTAAAACCCTCAAAGGTAATGCCAGTATAGTAATGCAAGCCACGAATATCGCTGAGATCGATGAGCACATGGTCTTCGAGCCCGTAGGTTTTGAGCACATCGTACACCTGGGCGAGATTGGCTAGCGCCGCTTGGGCGCCCCGGCTCTGACTCAGGTTGGCAGCCCGCTGCAACACTTCGGTTTTGCCAAACAGCGACGGGATGTGTAGGAGCACGTCGCGGTAGTGATCCGTAATGGGAAACTGCGCCACCAACGTTTCCAGGGTCGAGGTGTCCTTTTTCTGCAGCGCCGCCTGGATGCGCTCGCGCTCCTCATCACCCAAGCCAGCTTCCACGAGGATACTGCGACAAAACTCGAGCTGGCTGACCGCCAGACGAAAATCGTGTAGGCCGACTTCCTGCATACACTCCACGGCGATAGCAATCATCTCGGCATCCGCCTCCGGCGACTCGAGCCCAATCAGCTCGACCCCTGCCTGGTACAGCTCCTGCAGGTTGCGAGTTTGGGAATCGTTGTGCCGAAAGATATTGGCCACGTAGCAGAAGCGCAGGGGTCGCGGTTGGTCGGTGAGCAGGGTGGCGGAGAGCTTGGCTATTTGGGTGGTGATATCAGGGCGTAAGGACAACATCCGTCCCGTCCGGCGCTCCTCCAGCTTAAACATGCGCTCTTTGTAGGCCTCCCCCAACCCTAAGGTGAGCACGTCCATATACTCAAAGGTGGGCAACACGACTTCCTGGAAGCCCCAGCGGAAAAAAACAGTAAGCAGGAGTTCTTCCAGGCGGCGCTTTTTTGCGGCCATGACGGGCAGTAAGACGCGTGTCCCACGGGGAATTTCTGAGCGTAACATACGAATTAACCAAAGTTATATTGCAGACGCAATGTGAGTTGGAAGATATTGTCTGGATTCCCAGGTCGTAAACCTAACGGATCAGGGAACCCCTGCAGCTGGACATCGGAATTGTTCTTCCACCAGTTCCCGGTCAGCATATACGCTCCACCCACACGTAGCCAGAGCTTGGGGAAAATGTCCCAATGGAGATAGGAAGACAGCTCGACACCACGATCGCTGTCACCATTGCCGTTCGGGCGTGCGGCCCGGTCCAGGCCCCCAGCAACGTAGATAAATAACACCGGGGTAGCATAGAATTTCGCCCGTGCCATGGCCAGGAGACGACCATTATAGCCACCACCAAAGAAGGGGGAGACAGACACGTTATTGAGACCAGCCGTGGAATCATTCATCTGACCCAGCGTGATGAGCTGCAGACCACCGCCTTCAGTGTAGCGCGAGACACCAAAGCCGCTATACTGCGAGTTAAACAAACTGAGGAAGGCATGAATATCCTTCCCACTCCCATCCAACGCCAGACGGCTGCCGCGTTCACCGGAGATATATTGCACCGAGACACCCACCCAGTGCTTCCCGAGAGGATAGTCAAAGTGGGCATTCGCCATAAAGCCATGGTTGGTCGAGCCAGCAAGGCCACGGCGCACAATACTTCCCGGCCCAAAACGCTCGGTTTGTCCAAGGAACTCCTGTCCGGCATTGTAGACCCCAAAAATTTCGAGTAAGCCCTTGTTAAACAGTACCGTATTCAATTTCAAGCCGGCGTAGAGTTGGTAGGCATCGCGACTAGTGAGGGGGTTGTCATTATCATTGTCGTCCAGGAAATAAATACTGCCGCTCAGGGCCGTTTTGGATGAAAGCCCCAGACGCGTATCGAGCGCATACCAATTCGTATCATCAGTGTTGGTACGGATACTGCCCTCGAAGAGTTTTAAATACGTAAACTGTGTCCATAATGCCTGGCGCTGATACGTGAGTTGGAAACCAGTAAAATCGGTAGCCATAATGGTCCAATCGAACTGATCACCCCAACCGATGATGCCGCCTCGGAACGACAGACCGGGCACCCATGGTGCCTGGATGTCGATATAGGCGTTCTTGGTTTCGACATTGACCCCATCCGAGCCAGGCGCCCCACCAGACCCACGCCCGACATTGGGCAACCGACGCCCCTCCGAATCCGAGATGGGAGGATTTGCCGCTCCAAAGGTGATATCGCCGATTTCCATCTTGTAGTTGATCAGGACAAAAGGGTTCGGGCGGAAGTCAAAATACAGACGCAGACGCGTGTCCATGAAGGACTGCGAGTCGTTTGCGCCACTGACAGGCGGCGCGCCAAAAAACCCATCTTGCATGTTGTTAAAGGTCGTTTGGATGCGGTAGTTCCCGCCTATCAGCAGAATACGCTCGACTTGTCCGGCCGCAGGAGGAACCAGACAACACAGCATCAGCACTGCATTACACACGCCAAACAGGAGACGTTGCATGCCCAATGGCTCAAACTTTGATGAGGTCAATGTATCGAACTGCTAGCGTCCGACAACCGCTGGCACAATGTCAATAAATATAGTTACTTCCACATCTTCAATGATGGCAACGAGAAACGCAGTACGTGGGCTGTCGCTGCCTGAAGCCGCCGTAAATGTCCCTACCACTGTCCCTCCACGGGTGCGACTGCTGGCAGTCGTGAAGGCACCTTCGGAAGGGGTGAATGTCACGAGCACATCGTCCACCGGTTGCCCGGCGGCATTGTCAACCGCCACCGTTATCTGCGGGCGTTGCGTGTTGGCCATAGTCACAGCCCGGGGCTCCACTCGCACATAATACCCCCCTGGAGTAGTAGGGCCATAGCGCTGCCCTGAGGTCTGGGCAACGCGTCCTTGACTGACACCGGGGAAGCCCCCCCAGGCCAGCCATCCTAGACAGACCAGCATACTGACCGCCAGGGGAGACACAAACTTAGCCGAAATCATATTGTAACCGTGTGCCAAATTGCCAGAGGTTATCAGGATGGGGTACGCCAGGTCGGCGGCCGTCAAAGGACGCATCGGAATTGTTCTTCCACCAATCGCCAGTGATATAGTAGGCCCCACCAAAGCGGAACCACAGTTTGGGGAAGATGTTCCACTGCGCCCAGACGTCAAACTCGACGCCACGGTTGTAGTTGCCATTGGCGTTACTTGCTGCCGCCCGGTCATAAGCCCCTACGACATGGAGACTGACGGTTGAGAGCACAGGAAAGGCACTCCGCGCAATGAGGAGCAGTCGGCCGTTATAATCCCCATTATAAAAACCGTTACCCGTCCCCCACTTACTGCTAAAACCGTCCCCCACGTCAATAATTGGCCCCAGCGAGATGATCTCAGGCCCCTGATACATACGATTGAAATAACCCAGCCAGGAACTGATACTTTTCTGGTCCTTCGTACCCCCTTCAAGCTGTACCTTGCTCCCCTTTTCACCCGTAATGTACTGCACCTGTAAGCCCACCGTGCCAAAGTTCAGCGACAAATCGCCAGACAGACTGAAGTTAGCACCGGAGTTCTTCCCCTGACGCCGACCAAAAAAGCCCTCGCCGTGGTTATAGATGCCATACCCCTTGAGCTGTATTGGACCAAAGCGCGACACCAGGCGTGAGGTCACCTCACCGCCCAACCAGTATTGAA
>WNGB01015284.1_pt1 | contig 10174 bp, 7 predicted proteins | sample 5400681 | NCBI WGS metagenome assembly WNGB01 (sample SAMN13153367, study PRJNA577476) | soil metagenome | isolation source: 115 cm soil or saprolite under grassland replicate 2 | place: USA:California | collected 2016-06-15
CGAGCGTCCCCACCCGGAGTAATTGGTCGGCGGTACTCGAAAGATCCGCGGCGCGGCCGCTGGACCTCTACCGCTAGCGAAACTACTCTGGGTTCTGGGTCTTCGGGGTGGGTCGCGTCCGCCCGTGGGCACATGATGATCTCCACGAAGCGCTGGACTCGCGACATCGCAACCGTCCTCCTCGGTGTCGCGCTGCTCGGCGCGTGCTGGGCGATCTCTCACCGCGTACCGTGGAGCGGGCACGCCGTGTCCTTGTGGTCGGAGAAGGATCTGCCGCCACTCCCCGCGGAGGGAGAGAACGGATGGGTTCTCTTCCACTCTACGGCTGCGACGCTCGGCAAGGACATTCCGCCGCGCGAGTTGCGCGACGCGCTCGACCATCTCGAGTGGGCGCGCGCGATGGCCCTCGCCGAGCCCATTCGCCAGCTCGCCGACGATCCTGCCGTGCGGAGCCAGAACGTCGCGGCGCAGGCTGCGCTCGCGTCGCGCCGCTTCGCGGACGCATGCGCGATCGATCTCGAGGCACGGTGCCGGTACCTGGAGTTGACGCGGTTACATGACGTGGTCGCGCTCGGTGCGTTGGCGGATGCCCTCGGTGGCCGCTGGAACGAGGCCTTCGGTAGAACGGGGAACCTGCTGCGCGCTGACTTGGACCTGATGCGCACGAGCCGCTCAGCGGTCTCGGCGCTCACGGTACGGAGGAGCGTGCGCAAGGACCTCCGCCTCGTTGGCGTCCTGCTTGACGGCATTGAGAGCGGGGCGCCCGACCACCTCGCGAAGCAGCGCGCCACGGTCGCGAGCGTCGGCTCCGTGCTGGATGCCGGCGTGGAGCCCGCCACCGACGTCAGGCGCGCCATCATCGCTGAGTACGTCTACGTCACGATGGCCGTCCGGCGAATATCCGTGTCGGCGGCCTCCAGGGTCGGCCGCGCCTGGTGGATGCCGCTCGTTCTTGATACCGAGCGCACCGGCGAGATCGCGAATACGTATTTCGAGGAGTTGATGCGGTTCGGCGAGAGCCCGTCGACGCGCGAGCCGCCGACCCTCGCCCACTTCTCGCACCGCCACTTCGGCTGGTGGGCCTACAACGCCGGCGGCAAGCTGCTGCTCGACGCCGCGCTCGTGGACTTGGTGCCGGCGATCCGCGACATGGAGAAGCAGAAGGTCGAGATCGAGGCGACGCGGAACGCCCTCCGTCAGCGTGTCCGCGCGCTTCTCGAGAAGCTGCCGGAACAGGCGGCCCGGAAGCCGGGCGACGGCGTTCCCGAGTCGCCGCGGCACGGCGAGCGATAGCGCCCTCGCCTTCTCTCCGGACTCGCGAATCGAGACCCGCGCGCCACAGAGGCGGGCCGATCCGCGCTGGATGGCGCGCCGCCGGCCCGAACGATCGGCGCCCCACGCACAACCGTGCGCCTGTACGTGACGTCGGAATGTTCGCGAACGTTCGCATCGGCAACCCGGCGCCATCCCGCGGGTACCATCTCGTGCATGAGCATCCTCGAGCTCGACCGGGCCGTGCTTCGGCTCACTTCCTTCGTCCGCCCACCGTCCCGGGCCGCGCTTCTCGCCGCCGCGATCCTTGCCGTCGTCGCCGCCACCCTGGTCGCGCGATTCCGAAGCGGCGCCACCGCGGCGCGCCCATCGGTGATCACCGCGGCCGTGACGAGGGGCGACGTCGAGTCGGCGGTGCTCGCGACCGGCACGCTGGAAGCGGCCAAGGTCGTGAGCGTCGGCGCCCAGGTGTCCGGACAGATCAAGATGCTCAAGGTGAAGCTCGGCGACGTCGTCCAGAAGGACCAGCTCATCGCCGAGATCGACGCCGTCCCCCAGCAGAACACGCTGCGGAACGCGGAGTCGGCCCGGAACACCGTCGAGGCGCAGAAGCGCGCGAAGCTGGCGGCGCTCCGCCAGGCGGAGCTGGCCTTCGAGCGGCAGGAGAAGCTCCTCCCTTCGGAGGCCGGAACGCGCGCCGACTACGAGGCGGCGGAGGCCACGCTCGCCACCACCCGCGCCGAGCTCGACCAGCTGGACGCCCAGATCGAGCAGGCCCGCATCGCCGTGGACACCGCCAGGGTGAACCTGGGCTACGCGCGCATCGCCGCTCCGATGGCGGGGGTCGTCGTGGCGGTCGTGGCGCAGGAGGGCCAGACCGTCAACGCCACCCAGGCTGCGCCCACCATCGTGAAGGTGGCGAAGCTCGACACGATGACCGTGAAGGCGCAGATCTCGGAGGCCGACGTCACCCGGGTGAAGCCGGGGCTGCCCGTGTACTTCACGATCCTCGGCGACCCCGACGTCCGCCACGAGGCGACGCTGCGCGCGGTCGAGCCGGCGCCCGTCTCCTACGCGTCGGACTCGAGCACGACCAGCGCCTCCGCCTCGACCTCGACGAGCACCGCGGTCTACTACAACGGCCTCTGCGACGCTCCGAATCCGGATGGCGCGCTGCGCATCTCCATGACCGTGCAGGTCTCGATCGTGCTGGCGCGCGCGGACCGCGCCCTCACGATTCCCGCGGGCGCGCTCGGGCCACGCGGCCAGGACGGCAGCACCACGGTCCGCGTCCAGCGTGGCGAGGAGGTGGTCCCGCGGCGCATCCGGACCGGGCTCGACAACCACATCCAGGTCGAGGTCCTCGAGGGTCTCGTCGAGGGCGAGCGGGTCGTCGTGAGCGAGGCGGTGATCGGCGTCCCCCAGAGCAACGGTCCGCCCCCTCCGCCGGGGATGTTCTAGCCATGGCGCCGGCACTGCTCGAGCTTCGCGGCCTCTGGCGAGAGTACCCGGCCGGCGACGGAACCGTCGCCGCCCTCCGGGACGTCGATCTGCGAATCGAGGCCGGAGAGATGGTCGCCATCGTGGGCCCGTCCGGATCGGGCAAGTCCACGCTGATGAACGTCCTCGGCTGCCTCGACCGGGCCACGCGCGGCACCTACGCCGTCGCCGGACAGGAGACCCGCGCCCTCTCGTCGGACGAGCTGGCGCGGCTCCGTCGCGAGCGGTTCGGCTTCGTCTTCCAGCGCTACCACCTGCTCGGCGACCTGGACGCAGTCGGGAACGTGGAGATCCCGGCCGTCTACACCGGCGCGGCGCGGCACGCCCGGCATCGGCGCGCCCGGGCGCTGCTCGCGCGCCTCGGGATGACGGACCGCGGTCACCACCGTCCCGGGCAGCTCTCGGGTGGCCAGCAGCAGCGGGTGAGCATCGCCCGCGCCCTCATGAACGGCGGCACGGTGATCCTGGCCGACGAGCCGACCGGCGCGCTCGACCGCGCGAGCGGCGAGGAGGTGATGGGCATCCTGCGCGAGCTGAACGCGGAGGGGCACACCGTCATCCTCGTGACGCACGATGCGCACGTCGCCGCCAGCGCGCGGCGCATCGTCGAGCTCTCGGACGGCCGGATCGTCTCGGATCGGCCGAACGGCGACGGGCAATCCGCGGGCGTCCGGCAGCGCCGGAGCACCGTCGAGTCCGCACCCGCCTCCTCGATCTGGCGCGGGCAGTGGGACCGGCTGGCGGAGGCGTCGACGATGGCCGTCCGCGCGATGGCCGCGCACCGGCTCCGGACCTTGCTCACGATGCTCGGCATCATCATCGGCATCGCGTCGGTGGTCTCGGTCGTCGCGCTCGGGGAAGGCTCGCGCCAGCGCGTGCTGAAGGACATCAGCGGGATGGGCACGAACACGATCGACGTGTTCCCCGGAAAGAGCTTCGGCGATCGCCGGGCGGGGGCGATCGAGACGCTCAGGGCGGCCGACGCGGAAGCGCTCGCGCAGCTCGGATACGTGGACAGCGTCACGCCAGGCGTGAGCACGAGCGTCACGCTCCGCCGCGGAAACGTCGCCTTGAGCGCGTCGGTGAACGGGGTCGGCGAGCAGTTCTTCCGCGTTCGCGGCTACGTGATCGCGGAGGGGCGCGGGTTCGACCGCGACGGCGTCCGCAGGCTCGCGCAGGAGGCGGTCATCGACCCCAACACGCGCAAGGCGCTCTTCCCGGCCGGCGAGGATCCCGTCGGGCAGGTGATCCTGCTCGGCGCGATCCCGGTGCGGGTGGCGGGCGTGACCGCGAAGCGTCAGAGCGCGTTCGGGAACGACGAGAACCTGAACGTCTGGGTACCGTACACGACCGCGATGGGCCGGATGCTCGGCCAATCGTTCCTGCGGAGTATCACGGTCCGGGTGAGCGACTCCGTCTCGAGCGAGGCCGCCGAGCAAGGGATCGTGAACGCGCTGCGGCAGCGCCACGGGACCAAGGACTTCTTCATCATGAACACCGACACCATCCGGCAGATGATCGAGAAGACCACGCAGACGATGAGCCTGCTGCTCTCCGCGATCGCGCTCATCTCGCTCGTGGTGGGCGGCATCGGCGTCATGAACATCATGCTCGTCTCGGTCACCGAGCGGACGCAGGAGATCGGCGTCCGCGTGGCGGTCGGAGCGCGGCAGGGGGACATCCTCCGTCAGTTCCTCGTCGAGGCGGTGCTGGTGTGCCTCGTCGGCGGGGTGCTCGGGGTCCTGGTCGCGCTCGGGGTCGGCGTGGTGTTCGCTCACACCGGCGCGACGTTCCGGATGGTCTACTCGGCGACGTCCATCGCCGGCGCGTTCGCCTGCGCGTCGCTCATCGGCGTCCTCTTCGGCTTCTGGCCCGCCCGGAACGCGGCCCGCCTGGACCCTGTCGAGGCCCTGTCCCGATGACCGCCGCGCTTCGCCAGCCCCGCGCCGCCACGCTCGCGCTCTGCGCGCTCACCGCATGCGCCGCCCACGGGCGACATGAGCGCCCCGCGCCGAACATCCCGGCTGCCTGGCAGCAGCGGGACGGAGCGGAGTCGGCCGCTCCCGGTCAGCAGCGCTGGTGGGAGCGCTTCGGCGATCCCGCGCTGGACGCGCTCGTGCACGACGCGCTCCAGCACAACAACGACCTCGCGGTGGCCGCGCTCGAGGTGCGGCGTGCGCGGCTCGAGGCCGGGCTCGCCGCCGGCGCCCAGCTCCCGACCTTGACCGCCGGCGCCACGGCCGGCGCGAGCAGGGCGCTCTCCGGCGGTGCGAGCACCACGCCGAGCTTCGGCCTATCCGGCACGGCGAGCTGGGAGGTGGATCTCTTTGGCCGGCTCGCGAGCCAGCGCAGCGCCGCGCAGTGGGAGGCGACCGCGACGGAGCAGGATCGAGAGGGCGCCGCCCTCATCCTGACCGGGACCACGGCCACGCTCTACTGGAAGATCGGCTACCTGAAGCAGCGGCTCGCGCTGAGCGAGCAGAGCATCGCCTACGCGCGCAAGGCGCTCGAGCTCGCGAAGGCGCTCCAGGAGGCGGGCAGCGGTTCGGGGCTCGACGTGGCGCAGGCCGAGCAGGTCACCGCGAGCCAGGAGGCCGCCCACACCCAGCTCGAGCAGCAGCTCGTCGAGGCCCGCCATGCGCTCGCCCTGCTCTTCGACGGTGGGCTCGCGGCGACGCGCCCCGAGCCCGATCGCCTGTCCGATTCGCCTTTGCCGGGCGTCGAGGCGGGACTCCCTGCCGAGCTCCTGTCCCGCCGTCCCGACCTGCGCGCGGCCGAGCTGCGGTTGCGCTCGCTGTACGCGAGCGCGGACGCCACCCGCGCCGGCTGGTATCCCACGCTCACGCTCACCGGCGGCTTCGGCACGGCGAGCGACGCGCTGTCGCGCCTCCTTCAGAACCCCGTCGCGACGCTCGGTGCGGGGCTGGTCCTTCCGTTCGTGCAGTGGCGCGACCTGCGGCGCAAGGTGGAGATCTCGGACATCCAGGCGGAGGCGGCCGCGATCGGCTTCCGGCAGACCCTGACCCGGGCGCTCGTGGACGTGGAGAACGCGCTCTCGGCGCGGACGAACACCCTGCTGCAGGCCGAGAAGCTCGCCCGGTCGCTCGCGGCGGCGCGGCGAGCCGAGTCCCTGAGCGAGATCCGGTTCCGCGCCGGGGCGACGTCGCTCAAGGTCTGGCTCGATGCGCAGGAGGCGCGGCGCCAGACAGAGGCCGCGCTCGCGGAGAACCGCTTCAACCAGCTCCTCACCCACGTCGCGTTGATCGAGGCGCTCGGCGGGGACGCGGTGCCGCTGCCGTGAGCGGCGGAGGCGGGAGCGCCGTATCGATCGTCACGAGCGGGCGGGCAGCGCGACGGTCATCGTCGTGCCGGCGCCAGGCGCACTGCTCGCGACGAGCGTCCCGCCGTGGGCCTCGACGATCCGCTTCGAGAGCGCCAGCCCGAGCCCCACGCCGCCGGTGGCGCGGGTCCGGCTCCGGTCCGCGCGGAAGAACGGCGTGAAGATGCGGTCGAGGTCTTCCGCGGCGATCCCTTCGCCCCGGTCGACGACCTCGATCGCCACGTCGCTTCCGCGGCGCGCAGCTCTCACCCGGATCTCGGAATCGGGCGGAGAGTACTTCCGAGCGTTGTCGAGCAGGTTGTCCAGCGCGCGCCGGAGCAGGGCGGCGTCGCCGTCCACGGAAGGCACATCCGCGCCGAGCTCCACCTCGATGCGACGGTCCGGGTGGCGGTGCCGAAGCCGCTCGGCCGCCTGCGACACCACCGCGACGACGTCGACCGCGGCGCGGTGAAGCGGCGGCGCGCCGGAGGCGGTGTTCCCGGCGAGGTCCATCCTGGCGGAGGCGAGGATGTCGCTCACGAGCGCCTCGAGCTCCGACAGGTCCTCGCCGATCTCGGCGAGCGACTCGCGCGCGACGGCGGCGTCGCCGTCTGCCGCGAGGTCGAGGGCGACGCGGATGCGCGCGAGCGGCGTCCGCAGCTCGTGTGCCACGTTCGCGATGAGCTCGGTCTGCCCGCGAAGCAGCGCGACGATGCGGTCGGCCATCTCGTCGAACGCCCGCGCGACCGCGCCGAGCTCGTCCTTTCTCGCCACCCCGGTGCGCGCCGCGAGGTTTCCGGAACCGAGGGCGGTCGCCGTCCTGGCGAGACGATCGAGCGGGCGCGCGATCGAGCTTCCCAGGACCGCCGCCGCGATCCCGACGCCCACCAGGATGAGCGCCAGCGTCACGAGCTCCGGCGGAGGAGGCCTTCCGCCCGGCGGCGGCCCGGGGGGTTCGGGTGGTCCCACGATGACGTAGCCGACCGGCGTGCCCTTCGGGCGCACCGCGAATGCGATCTCGCGCGGGCCACGGAATTCGCTCGGGCCCCGCTCGACCGTCTCCGCGCGCGAGAGCGTGTCGCGCTCGATCGCAGAGAGCGGCGCCGCAGCAGGCGACCTCGCGGCAACCACCGGCGCCCCGTCCCAGCGATACACCGTGACCGGAACATGGAGCTCCGCCGCGAGCGCCCCCACCTCCTCGGCGATCGCCGCGTCCGACGACCAGCGGGTGGAGATCCGCCCGGAGGCATACCGGGCGACGTCGCGAAACATCTCGTGCATCGGCGGTTGCCGCCGCTCCCGCACGAGCGTCAGCACGAGGAACAGCGCGGCCGCGGTGGCGAGCACGGCCGCGACCGTGACGACGTAGATGCGCAGCGCGATCCGGTACGGGCCACGTCGCGTCGCGGCGCTCATGCGACCTCCTCGCCCGCGACGAGCATGTAGCCCGCGCCCCGGATCGTCTTGAGGAGCCGCGGCTGGCGGGGGTCGTCCCCGAGCTTGTGACGGAGCCGCGAGATGTGCGCGTCGATGGAGCGGTCGAACGCCTCGTCGGCGCTCCCCTTCGTGAGGTCGAGGAGCTGCTCCCGGGTCAGCACGCGACCGGCCCGCTCGGCGAGGACCCGCAGGAGCACGAACTCGGACGTGGTGAGGCCGAGCGGCTTGCCCGCGAGCGCCGCGCTGTAATCGCGCGGCGAGAGCTCCAGCTCGCCCACCCGGATGATCTCGCGCGGCGGCCCCACGGCGCCGCGCCCGCGCCGGACCAGCGCACGCAGTCGCGCGAGGAGCTCCCGGGAGGAGAACGGCTTCGCGAGGTAGTCGTCGGCGCCGGTCTCGAGCCCGAGGACCCGGTCCGCTTCCTCGCCGAGGGCCGTCAGCATGATGATCGGCACCGACACCCGCGCTCGCACTTCACGGCAGATCTCGAGCCCCGACTTGCGCGGCAGCATGAGGTCGAGGATGAGGACGTCGTGCTGTCCCTTGAGGGCCTCGGCGAGCCCCTGCTGGCCGTCGGCAACCCAGGTCACCGAGTGTCCGTGCGCCTCGAGGTACCGCGTCGTCATGGAGGCGAGCCGCTCGTCGTCCTCGACGAACAGGAGCCGGAAGTGCTCGGAGTCTTGGCCAGGCACGGCGTTCATCTTGCCACCACGGGGGCCGCCCCACCCGATGCGAACATTCGCTCACGATCCCGGAGGGCGCGCGCGGAACGTCGGAGCGCCCGCTCGGCGGCTGCGCGAGGCGAGCGTCAGAACGTGAACGCGAAGCCGCCTGCCAGCGCCCATCCGACGGTGGACAGGTCCCAGCTGCGAGCGGACCCGAAGTCGTCCACCACCGCCTTCGTGGCGTCGAAGGTGAGACAGGTGTGGCGGATCCCGGTCTCCCGGAAGCGATCGACGCACTCGGCCCTCGAGATGAGCGCGTCCGTGACGGTGAGCGTGGCGGATCGCGCGAGGGTCGGTGCACCGAGACCGGTCGCGAGCGCGACGAGCGCCCACGGCGTGGGGCCACGACGGCGGACCTCCATTCGGCGTTCCGGTGCGCGCACACGTGAGTCGGGGCGCGAGGGCATCGAGCAGGCTCCTTTCGACCGCATGGTGCCGCCCGCGCGTACTCGGAGCTGACGGGAGCGTGATCGATTGTTCGCGACCCTCGCGAGGGCGCCAGACTGGACCGCTGACTCCGGCGCTCGAGCGCCGCGGGGTGCGCGGCGACCTGCGGCGCTCTGCCGCGGGTCGACTGGATCCCGCCTCGCGCGCTCGGGAGAGATGCCGCACTGGCGTGTCGGCGCGCGTCCGCGCGAAGGCGCCGCTGTCCGACGTCATCGCAGCGAGAACGTCTCGCATCGTGAAAGATCGCAGTTCTGGAAATCGCCACGGGCCCGCATCGGGTATAGATGGACTCCGACGCGCTGTGGCGGGGGCCGGCGTGCACGAGGTGCCGACACATGCTGGGTGCCCTGACCGGAATGGGAATGGGGAAGCGGCTCGCGCTCGCGTTCGGCTTGCTGATCGCGTTCCTGGTCGGCGTCGGTGCGCTCGCCGTCGAGCGCATGCAGACGCTCGACGAGAGCCTCACGCACGTCGCCGACGTGAACTGGGCGAAGGCGCGCCTCATGATGAGCGCGCTCCTCGCCGCGAACGACACGGGCCTGCGACTCAACCACGCGTTCCTGCAGATGGACCGAGACGCCGCGCAGAAGGACTTCGCGGCGATCGCCGCGAACCGCCGCATCATCGACGAGGCGCTCGAGCGCGTCGGCGAGCTCGCGAGCGACGAGCCGGGCCGGAAGCTCCTCGAGGCGGCGCGGGGATCGTGGCGCGCCTACGGCGCCGCCGCCCAGACCTCGAAGGAGCTGCTCGACCAGGACAAGCTCTCGGACGCCCAACGCAAGCTCACCGACGAGGTGGTACCGCTCCTCGGCGGGCTCATCGACGCGTTCAGCGCCTACGCGAACCACCAGGGCGATCTCATCGAGCTCGCGCGGACGCAGGGGCACGAGCGGTATTACGCCGGGCGCGCGCTCGTCCTCGCGCTCATCGTGATCGCGTCGCTCGTCGCGATCGCGATCGCGACCCTCGTCACGCGCAGCGTCGCGAACCCCGTGCTGCAGGCGCTCACCGCGGCCGAGCGGATCGCAGGCGGCGACCTCTCGTTCGCCATCGAGGGCGGCGGCACCGACGAGGGCGGCCGGCTCCTCGATGCGATGCGGAAGATGACGGAGGACCTCGGCCGGGTGCTCGGAGACGTCCGCGAGTCCGCCGACGCGCTCGGGGACGCTTCCGGGCAGGTGGCGTCCGCGTCGCGCGGCCTGTCCGAGGGCGCCTCGGCGCAGGCGCAGGGCGTCCAGGACTCGAACGAGCTGCTCGGGGAGATGCGGACCGCGATCACGCGCAACGCCGCGAGCAGCCGTCGGATGGAGGAGATGGCTGCGGGGAGCGCCCGCGACGCGGAGGCCGGCGGCGAGGCGGTCGCGAAGACGGTCGAGACGATGCGCAACATCGCCGAGCGCACGTCGATCATCGAGGAGATCGCGTACCAGACGAACCTCCTCGCGCTGAACGCGGCCATCGAGGCGGCCCGCGC